>Ga0315285_10005665_pt1 | contig 12866 bp, 16 predicted proteins | sample YL17G09_36_MG_FD_203698 | JGI IMG/M metagenome (GOLD analysis project Ga0315285, IMG submission 203698) | Sediment microbial communities from Yellowstone Lake, YNP, Wyoming, USA - YL17G09_36 | ecosystem: Environmental > Aquatic > Freshwater > Lake > Sediment | place: USA: Wyoming | collected... | reverse complement strand
AATCTTTAAATTTTGTTAAGCGTTTTTCATGAATCCTTTTCTGTGTTTATCTGTGTTCATCTGTGTCCAATAAAATTTTTTTGGTTGCGGCGCAGCCGCGCTAAGTTCATCTGTGTCCCAATAAAGTTTTAAATTGCGGCTCTGCCGCACTTTGAAGATTATGGATGTCATCTGGAAAGCAAAAGATTTCGGGCGGCCCTTCAAAAACCCGGTGCTCACTCTGGGAAACTTCGACGGAGTCCACCTTGGCCACCAGCGCATCTTCCAGCAGGTTTGCCGGAAAGCCAAAGAGATCGGCGGGGAGGCGCTGGCCTATACCTTTGCTCCCCATCCCATCCAGCTTTTGAAACCGGGACAGGAACCGTTTCTTCTCCTGTCCATAGCGGAAAGAATCCGGCTGATCGGCGAGGCGGGAATGGACGTGACCATCTGCGCCCCCTTCACCCCCGAATTCGCCTCTCTGACCGCCGAGGAATTCGTGAGGGACATCCTGCACCGGCAGATCGGGGTCCGCCAGGTTTACGTGGGCCAGAACACTTCTTTCGGCCGGGGCCGCACGGGAAGCGTCTCCCTGCTGAAGGAGTTCGGTGAACGCTACAGTTTTGCCGTGGAGGCCGTGGAAGCGGTGGAAGTGAAGGGGACCCTGGTTTCCAGCAGCCGGATCCGCAGGCTCATCCGCCAGGGAGATATTGCCGGAGCCACGGAAATGCTGGGGCGCCGCCCCCTCCTGGTCGGAGAGGTCATCCACGGTTATGGAAGGGGAAGCAGGAAGCTGGGGTTCCCCACGGCGAATCTGAAGGTCGAAGAGGTACTCGTTCCCAGACCTGGAATCTACGCGGTTTGGGCCGTTTACGAGGGGCAGAGGTTTGCGGGGGTAGCCAACCTGGGCTGGAACCCCACCTTCCAGGACCATAAATTTTCCATCGAGGTTCATATCCTCAACTTCGACAAAGAAATCTACGGACAGCCGCTGCGAGTGGAATTCGTGGAACGCCAGCGCGACGAAGTCACCTTCCGCGGTCCTGAAGAACTGATTGCCCAGATCAAAAAAGACGTTGAGCAGGCCAAGAGAATCTTAGGGGTCGATTGAATCTCATTTCCAACAGAAGCCTCCTTTAAATATTCCCCCCCTTTATAAAGGGGGGCAGGGGGGATTTCTGAGGGAACCATGCCCCGCTGCCGCCTTTGTAACGTCTCCTCAAATCCGGTCTCCAAAGAAATCGGGGTCTGCGCGAATTGTCTGAAAGCAAAACCCGAGGAGGCCCTGCCTCTCGCTCTGCAGACCCACCGGAAGAGCCGGGCCGCCTATCACCTGCCCGAGACATCCCCAAAAGATGAAGGGGGAGTTCCCTGCAACCTCTGCGTGAATGAATGCCGGATTCCCGAAGGCGGACTGGGGTTTTGCGGGCTGAGGAGAAACCAGGGAGGAAAACTCACCGGGGTTTCAGCCGAAGAGGGCAAGCTCTCCTGGTACTACGATCCCCTGCCCACCAACTGTGTAGCCGATTGGGTTTGCCCCGGAGGCACGGGGTCCGGCTTTCCCCGATATGCGCATTGCTCAGGCCCGGAAAGGGGGTACAAGAATCTTGCCGTTTTCTTCCATGCCTGCACCTTCAACTGCCTCTTCTGCCAGAACTGGCATTTCCGGGATGAGACCTTAAAGCCCCGCACTACCCCGGTCAGCCGCCTGGTCTCCGACGTCGACGAAAAAACCTCCTGCATATGCTATTTCGGGGGTGACCCGACGGCCCAACTCCCCTTTTCCCTGGCTGCCTCCCGAAATGCCCTGGCAGAGAAGAAGCGAAAAATCCTGCGCATCTGCTGGGAGACCAACGGGTCCATGCACCCCGGCCTCCTGGATGAAATGATTGACCTGGCCATGGATTCGGGCGGGTGCATCAAGTTCGACCTGAAGGCCTGGGATGAAAACCTGCACCAAGCTTTAACCGGGATCCCCAACCGCAGGACCCTGGAGAATTTCCGGAGGGCGGGAGAGAAGGCAGGGACCAGACCCGATCCTCCCCTGGTCATCGCCAGCACCCTTTTAGTCCCCGGGTACGTGGAGGAAGAAGAAGTGAGGTCCCTTGCCCATTTCATCGCCTCCGTCAACCCCGACATCCCCTACAGCCTCCTGGCCTTTTCCCCCCATTTCTACATGAGCGACCTCCCCTTGGTTCCAAGATACACCGCCGAAAAATGCCTCCAGGCCGCCCGGGAGGAAGGCCTAAAAGCCATAAGGATTGGCAATATTCATCTTCTCGGATAGCAGCCGGTTATCCTTCGAGATCTTTGAAATTGCTTCTCCCTAAAGAAAGTCGTAAAATGTTCCGGAAAAGGAGAGGGGAGAATGATCGGGAATATCAAGGTGACCAAGGACAAGATGGCCGAATTCTGTCAGCGCCATTCCATCCGGAAACTGGCCTTCTTCGGATCGGTTCTGCGGGATGATTTTAGGCCGGGAAGTGATGTGGACGTGTTGGTAGAATTTATCCCGGGGGCAGCTGTAGGTTTCTTCAAACTCTACGATTTAGAGCAGGAGCTTTCCCAAATTCTTGAGGGGCGCAAGGTGGATATCAACACTCCTAAGTCTTTGAGCAAGTATTTTCGGGATAAAGTGTTGGCTGAAGCAGAGGTGCAGTATGTCCAGCCGTGATCCATCGGTAAGGATGCGCCATATGCTGGACTATGCCCGGGAAGCGGTAGCCATGGGTGCAGACAAAACGGCTGTTGAACTGGGCAAGAATCGACAACTGAGCCTGGCTGTAATCCATTTGGTTGAACTTATTGGTGAAGCAGCCAGTCAGGTCCCCCGGGAGATCCAACTGCAGTATCCCCAAATCCCATGGCCTAAGATCGTTGGCACGCGGAATCGACTCATCCATGGCTATGACGACGTCGATTATGATATTCTCTGCGAAACGATTAAAAATGATCTTCCCCCCCTGATTGATGCCCTTGAAAAAATCCTTGACAAGACGGGGGAATAATCCCTCCCCTGAACTTTAGCCCAGGATTGATCCATTGAGCAGCGTCAATTTCATATTCGGTAGGCTCAAAAAGGATTCACTCAATATGAGGGGCGCAATTTGCGCCCCCCTCTCCAAACCAAGAATTTCGTCAACCGTACCCTATGCCGTTGATGATCAAAGGGGGAAGGACGCATGGACGACAAGCCTGATTATCTCGACCACCGGAAGAGGTTAAGAAATCGGTTCCTGAAGGGGGGAGGCGACGGGCTGCAGGACTATGAGCTGCTGGAGCTTCTCCTGACCTACGCCATCCCCCGGAAGGATGTCAAACCCTATGCCAAAGCCTTAATCAAACGCTTCGGAAGCCTTGCCGGTGTCTTGGATGCGAGCCAAAAGGATCTGGAGGAGGTGGCCAAGATCGGGCCTATCTCCTCTACCCTGATTCGGCTGGTCAAGGAAATCTGCGCGGCTTACCTGGCGGAAAAGATCAAAGGAAGGGAGGTTCTCTCTTCACCCCAGGCGGTCCTGGACTTCGCCCGGGTGAAGCTCTCCGGCCTTCCCCATGAAGCCTTCATGGTCATTTTTCTGGATTCCAAAAACCGGGTTCTGGATCATAAGATCATGCAGGAAGGAACGGTGGACCGGGCGGTTATTTACCCCCGGCGCATCGTGGAGGAGGCCCTGGCCCGCCATGCCGCCGGCATCATCTTCGTCCACAATCACCCCAGCGGTGATGCCCAGCCGTCCCCGGAGGATAAGAACCTCACCCGATCCCTGATGGACGCCGCCCGCACCATCGACCTCCGGGTCCTGGACCATTTGATCGTCGGGAAGGAAGGATACTGCAGCTTCGTCGAGTCCCGCCTCATGCCAGGCTCTTAGCGGGAAAAGGTCCCAATAATTTTCCCAGGAAACAAGGGCAGCCGTAAGTTCACTCAGAACCAACGTCCCCCATCCAATTCCTTTGACACACGATTGCCTTCCCAGTATACTCACACTACCCAAAAGCAAGTTCTTATCAATGATCAATCAATTACCAGAATGGTTTTGGTTTTTTCATCCGATGTCGTAGCGCTTGTTTTTATTGTATAACTTTTTTGGTTTCTTAGTGAAATTCAACTATAATTAGGGTAGCCTGGGGCATACAAAGTAAAGAAACCAAAATAATTAAAAACAACATAAATTTAGTTAAAAAAATGATAAAGAATGCGGGTATTATCTGGTTTGGGGGTTATCCATGATTTAAAATGACGATCTTGGTCATCTTAGAAAGAGGTTATCGTATTTTTCCTCAACGTTGCCCGCGATGAAGACAACAAATCTAGATTTAACCAACATTAAAATTCAGCCTGGGGTGTCTGAAAAAAATGGAAGGGTGGGGTTTTGTGACCGAAAGCCGGATTCAAAGCGGAATGTATTTTTTTTTCCAAAAGATTCTTTTGGCTTTTGCTTATTTTCTTCTTCACATTTTTGCAGATTTAAAAATAGAGGGCAGGGAAAACGTTAAGAATATAAGAGGGGGGCCGCTTATAATTATCGCCAACCATAAGAGTTTTCTGGATCCTTTAATAATCGGGCTTTGTTTTCCGGTTTTTTCGAAAATATTTCCTTTACGGTTCATTGCCAAAGACACATTTTTCAAGAATCCTATTGGCTGGATATTTTACAAATCTCTGGGGGCCTTTCCTGCCTGCAAAGGTCAAGGGCTGGCGGCATCCCTAAAGATACCTTCACAAATCTTGAGAGAAGGGGGGTCGGTCATGTTTTTCCCCGAAGGAATACGTATAAGAGAAGATTGTTTAGGCCAACCAAAGATTGGAGCGGCAGAATTGGCCTCGCATTTTCCAGAGGTCCCGATTATTCCTATTGCAATTTTCAATACTCATAAGGTTGGCCATTTTGGGTTGCTTTATAAGAGGTCGAGACTACGGGTCAAGATCGGCGAGCCGTTCGATTATAAAGACAAGGCTTTTCAGCTTCCAGCGGAAAGCGGCATCAAAATTTTGATGGGGGAGATTGAAAAAAGTTACAAGGGAACACCGACAGGTCGTCTTCAGCATCCCGAAAATCCTGCGCCGGTACTTCCTCTATGACCGGAATCTTCTTTCCGATCTGAGTCGCTGCCCTGGGAATCCCTGAAGCTCTTTCTTCAGGAGGCGTTGCCGGAGAGGAATCCCATCCCCGGTGCCGTCATTGCCATCCAGACTTTTGGCGACTTCCTCGGATTCAATCCCCACTGCCATGTCCTGGTAACGGACGCATGCTTCTACGGGAAGGGCATGTTCCGGGTCGCTCCTCATCTGGACCTGAAAAAGCTGGAGGCGATTTTCCGGCACAAGGTCTTCATGATGCTCCTGGCCAAGGGGAGAATTACCAGAGAGCTGATCGCCATGCTTTCCAACTGGAGTCATTCCGGATTCCAGGTCTTCTGCGGTCAGCGTTTATTTCCCCAGTGAGGGCTGCGGGACGTTGTGTCTGGATTGCAAAACGCTCGACAGCCCCCAGTAAGCGTCCGGGGTGGTTGAATTGGCAATATCTATGGCGGAGATAGCACGGAATGTGGGAGTGAGCACGTCCAGCATCGCCAAGGCGGTTGCACGATTGGAAGAAAAAGGGTGATTGTAAAAGAGTTTATAAAGAAACCTAGGACACAACGCCCCCTAGATATTTCAACGTCAACTGAATTATTTAAGGGCGTCCCCCTTCCTGGACTTCGCCCGGATGAAGCTGGCGGGCTTGCCCCATGAAGCCTTCATGGTCATTTTTCTGGATTCCAAGAACCGGGTTCTGGATCATAAGATTATGCAGGAAGGAACGGTGGACCGGGCGGTTATTTACCCCCGCCGTATTGTGGAGGCGGCCCTGGCCCGGCATGCGGCCGGGATCATCTTCGTCCACAATCACCCCAGCGGTGATGCCCAACCATCCCCGGAGGATAAGAACCTCACCCGATCCCTGATGGACGCCGCCCGCACCATCGACCTCCGGGTCCTGGACCATTTGATCGTCGGGAAGGAAGGATACTGCAGCTTCGTCGAGTCCCGCCTCATGCCGGGTTCTTAGAGGAGCAAGGGATAAGATGATTAAAGTACCGCTCTCAAAAGTGAAAGATAATTTTTCTGAGTTCATCAAGAAGGCGCGCAAAGAGGAAGTAATTGTAACCATCCATGGCCGCCCCGCCGCGGTGATCGTGGGATTCGAAGATGAAGATGACTGGCTGGAATATCGTCTGCTGAAAGACGAAAAATTTCTGTCTCGTATCGCAGAATCAAGGCGGCAATATAAAGAAGGGAAATATAAGACGCTGGAAGAGCTACCTTGAGAAGTGGCAGAAAGGCCATTGAAGCCTGGTCGCATCCAGGATGGGGAACGGATCATCTGCAAGCCTGCACCCCTGCAGCTTCGTCGAATCCCGCCTCATGCCAGGCTCCTAGTGAAAAAAGGACTTAAAATTTCTCCCGGGAAACAAGGAAATCCGTAAGTTCACTCAGAAACAACGTCCCCTCCCCTGGTCATTTTTCTGGATTCCAAAAACCGGGTTCTGGATCATAAGATTATGCAGGAAGGAACGGTGGACCGGGCGGTGATCTACCCCCGCCGCATCGTGGAAGAGGCCCTGGCCCGGCGTGCGGCCGGGATCATCTTCGTCCACAACCACCCCAGCGGGGACGCCCAGCCATCCCCGGAGGTTAAGAACCTCACCCGATCCCTGATGGAAGCCGCCCGGACTATCGACCTCCGGGTCCTGGACCATTTGATCGTCGGAAAGGAAGGATACTGCAGCTTCGTCGAGTCCCGCCTGATGCCGGGCTCTTAGCGGAAAAAGCATCCGAGATTTGCCCTGGGCACAAGGTATCCCCCCGCCAGTGAGAAGGTTACGCAACGCAGGAAACAACGTTGCCCCTTCCACTGGCTTTTTGGCGTTCGGCTCGAAAATCAGGGAGCAGTAATAATTCCTATTTTTTCAATTGGAAGGAAATTAATTCCCAATTGAAAATTTCCTTAGGCTGCTCAACCCAAGATTTATCATATTCACATTTCACAAAATATTTTACATCCGGCGAATACCAATAATATCCCTTACCTTCAGAAGCAGGACCAGGAAACATGCCTATCTGCTGGGCTTCATTGCCTCTAATAAACTCAATCTTTAACGTCCTAAACTTCCCTGCTTTAACCCCTATATCTTCCCATCCTAATATTTTCATTTTTTCATAATAATCATAAGTGGGTACGCCCCGACTGGTTTGGACTGGCCGGGGAAATTCTGCTCTTGCAGAATACTTATGTTCCCATTGCTTCCCAGGGCTAAGAGGGAAATTGAAAATATTTTTTAGCCCCAATATATACTTTCTCTGTTTGTCTCCTTCAAGAGTGTAAATCCTTTGCAGAGTGGATTTATCAAATATTGTCGTATGAAAACCCTGCCGTTCGAAAGAACAGATATTATCTGAGAATTTTACAACGTAACCATTTGGGTCAATTTTTGAAACTTCGATCGTTCCTTCACCGGTAAAAACCCATTTGTCCCCCACATTCCAGACCGGGGCGTCAACCTTTTCTTGCCCAAATACCATTGCCGGAAGAAACATAACCAGCCATCCTAGAAAAACCATCTTCTTCATTGCTTTACCCTCCTTTTAATTTTTTAAAGATAATGAGGAAGGCTCCAAAGGGAAATAGAACCCCTCTGAAGCCTATCGTTTGGGCATCTTCCAGTTTCTTCCTTTCATAGTTCCTCCACGCGGGGATGAATCCTCCACCCTTTTCATAGGAGTGACGTCTTTTTGCGAGATCACCAACATCCCGAATGGTGAAAAATCTGAATTCCAGGGCGACAAAGACCTAATTAATAACTCAATAATATTATTTAATAAATTATTTTTTTCCGGGTACAATTCAACCACTAATAAAGTCTTCTATGAATAAGACTCGCTGATGATTGACATGTATTTCTTAAAATATTACTATGGCCATATAAACTTCACCGTCCGAACCGTCATAATTTTTTAATCCCCCCTAACCATTCCAAATAATAAAGTTTTTCAAATGAAGTTGGATGGCTGCAAAATGATCAAAAATGCCATACAAATTGACTTGAGTGAATTCAAACTCCATCTTCACCTCAAAAACAGAATCCAATTAACGCTTCATTTCAATTCACCTTCCCGAAGATTTTATCTCTCGGTCATCGCCCTGGTCGTTCACGAGATGAAAAAATTGGGCAAAATCAAATCCGTCCCCCTTCGAGATCATCTCGAATTGCTCGCATTATTGAATGAATCTATCGGGGGCGCTGCCGGGTCCTCCGACAAGGAAAATCTGCTGCCGAGAATTTACCGGAAATGGAAGGACGCCCTCCCGAACCTGGAGGAGGCCCCACTTTTCAAAGTGCTTGGAAAGAAGAGGGAAGATGGGGATGGAGGACTCGGCAAAATCTACTCATTTACCGATGCGGAAAAAGACGGGTGGGCAAATCTCTTTGAGTACATGGGAAGCGATGAGAATGTGAGGCTGAAGTTGGCGATCGATAAAATGGGAGTCGGGCTGAATGAAACCTCAATTATCTTTGAGGGTTCCTTAGACGATGAAGCCTGGAAGCGATTTGTCTCCAGCCTCAAAAAGAAGGAGGAAGAAAAATCGGAAAGCGAAGAAAAAAATGAGGTTCAAGAACCAATCCCGGATACACTCCTTCCCCCGCAAAGAAGGAAATTCGCCTGGCTGACCCAGAACCGCTGGGTCGTGCTGATTGCCGCGATCGGAATCCTGGCGGGAGCAGTCGCAACCTGGAGAACCTATTTGAGCCCTGCCCCGATCAAGGTAGCTTCAATCGAGAGAATGAGATACCCGCTTCCCGACAAGCCCTCCATCGTCGTGCTTCCTTTTGTCAACATGAGTAAGGACCCGGATCAGGAATATTTCATCGACGGCTTGACGGACGACCTGATTACGGATCTCTCCAAGATTTCCGGTGTCTTTGTGATCGCTCGAAATTCAGCATTTGCCTACAAGGGAAAGACGGTGCAAGTTAAGGAAATAGCCGAGGAACTCGGCGTGCGATACGTGCTTGAAGGCAGTGTACGCAGGGCCGGTGATGAAATCCGTATCAATGCCCAGCTTATTGATGCCATAACGGGCCATCATCTGTGGGCGGAACGATATGACGGTACCATGGGCAAGGTCTTTGCCCTGCAGGATCAGATCACCCAGAAGATTGTCGCTGCCCTGGCGGTGAAGCTGGCAGGAAGTGAAAAAGAACTGGTGACCCAGAAGGGGACTGACAATGTTGCGGCCTATGATGCTTTCTTGAGAGGATTGGGGTATTACTTGAGGCTCACGCCCGAAGATTCTGCGAAGGCCGTCGATTCCTTTAAGAAAGCCATTGAATTGGATACGAATTACGGACGGGCTTATGCAGCCCTGTCTGCGGTTTATTGGGATGCCTCATTGATGCCGGCATTGGCCAAGGGTTTGGGGGCCTCCTGGCAGGAAACCCGGGCGCGGTCAATTCAATACCTGGAAAAGGCAACGCAGGGTCAAATGACTTACTCCGTCAGATCTCAAAGGTATCTCTGGAGGCGTCAGCATCAAGAGGCGATCTCGGAAATGGAGCGGGCCCTCGCCCTCGATCCCAACGATCCGACTTCCCTTTATCATATGGGAAACGCTCTAACTTATGCCGGCAGGCCAAAGGAGGGCGTTGAATTTCTGAAGAGAGGGATGCGGCTCGATCCCCACAATCCATCGCGGTATTTGACAGGGCTCGGGCGGGCCCACTTTTCCATGGGGGAATTGGAAGAGGCAGTCGGGGTACACGAAAAAGCAATGAGACTCAACCCGGAAAATGCGCCCTCCTGGGCGGGCGGGCTTGCAGCGTATTACGCCCTCCTTGGCCGGGATCAGGAAACCCGGGCCTTGATTGAGTCTGCGAAGAAAGAAATGTTCGCCGGCCCGTTTACGATCAACCTGCGATATTTCATGAATAGCGCCCCCTACAAGGATCGCGCAGTCGCCGAGCGCTTTGTCGAAGGCCTCCGCAAGGCAGGTGTTCCGCCGGCCAAAATACCCGGTGGATATTTCCCCGCGTTCAAAGAAAACCAGTTGACCGGAGAAGAAATCAAAAGCCTGCTCTTCGGTTCGAAGATCATCGGGTACATTTTTTATCCCCAGCAATTCTGGATGAATTTTGAAAAGAGTGGAGAAGTCGCCTGGCGCGGGCCCGGGCCGATTTCTTCTGATACCGGCAAGAGCCGGATTGAAGGCGATACGATCTGTTGGCAGTACCAAAAAAGATTTAGGGGAGTTGAATACTGCGCAACTATTTTCCGGTACCCGGGAGGCTCGTACGAAGGGAAAGACGAATATTTCTGGTGCACCGACTTTGGATTCGGGACTTTTTCATTGGTGCGATAATTATTTGTCCTTGAAGCTTCCTCCGTGTTTATCCGCGTTCATCCGCGTCCCATTTAGTCTTTTGTCTTTGGGTCTTTTCTTAATGAAAAATCTGTATTCATCTGTGTTTATCGGTGTCCCGCTAGGTTTTTTATAGGGGTTCAGTTTATTGAATGAACAAATTTCCGTTTCCTCCATTCCCGCTTCACGCATCTTCATCGGAGGATTGCGCTCTTTCACTGATTGACTCCTCCGACCCAGCTCACAACATATTCGAGGCCTTTCTGCGGGGGCGCAGGCTGCCCATTTTGCCAGCTTCCTTTCTGCTTCATTTCCTGGAGGGCAACCTCGAAATGGCACATGGCGATTCCCATATCGATGTCCTGAAGACTCACACCCAAGAACTTCTCGGCATACCCCGGTGTCCTGCCGATGTAAAAATGAAAGACATCCCTATCTGTTTCCTTTCCGACACGCCATGGCTGCCGGTTACTCGCAGAGGGACCGATCCGCACGCACTCAAGGGGCACCTCATATTTTCCCGCCATATTCCGTGGGAGAAAACTCTTGGTGTTCCCGAGGAAAAATAATTCCTCCCAGGCCTTCCGCGTATTGGATTTAGCCAAGAATCTCACGGCGCTGTCCATCATCGACTTTCTATCCTGCGGATACCCGACGGGGGTGATGGCAGGGATGACCTCATCCTCCCGTTTGTTAATTTTTAAAGCCGAGGCGCTGCGGTTGAATGTACCCCCCAGCCAGCATGTTCCCAGTCCCAGATGGGTTGCCGCCAAAATATTCTTTTCCATACCGTAACCGTAATCTTCCATGGCCCGGTCGCCCTTCGCCACTGCTCCCACGATAAACATGCTCGCACCCTTGATGAATCCGTAAGTTCCCAGTGTTTTGATCTCATCCCGATCTTTTATCGCCAGATCGATCAGCTCAAATCTCACCCGGTTTCCAAACGGTCCCCGGACATTGGCGAGGAGAAAATCTCTGAGCTTTTGTTGATCGCCCTCTTTCATCGGACCAAGTTGATAGGTCCGGCACGAAAACCTCTTTTTAATTGTCTCAATGGTCATCATCCTAGTCTCTTTTCTGATTGGGTTAACCACCCAGCGGGGATTACGAGATCTATTCATTTTTAGGAAAATGCCGCCTAAACACCTTCTCTATTACAATCCAGAGCAATTCGCCCAGGATGAGCATCCCGAAAAGGCCAAGGACGATCGCTGCAAAGCCGAGGCAGACCCACAGCACAGAGTCAAACCCCAACTCCCTCCCAAAGATCACGAAAAGACAGACAAGAAAAAGAAAGATCAGGAGGAGAGCCCAGGCTATTTCCTTGAGGTGATCAAACAGCGCACGAGCCAGCATCCCCATCCTTTTTCCCCATCGGTTCCTTACTACCATACTTCCAGCCCCGAAGAAAGCCCCCTGCCGGGGACTGTCAAATTTTCCACTAGGGCCATGAGAAATCGGGGAAAGGGAGGGTATGAGTTTCATTGGGATGGTGCTGAGGCTGGATTGGCATAGTTTTAGCATATTAAATAGGGCAGATGGTTGGTTTATGGATCTAGCCTTTTGGGAGCAGCAGGCAATACAGCAATTTTGATGAAGATAGGGGCTCGCAAGAAGATGTTCGAAGGTTATTCAGTCGTTCGAGGGGGGGCAGCCCGTCCCTTTAGGTTCTATGGTCAGTGGGGAAAAACCTGCCGGGCAGGTCATTTTCCCAACCACTCATGTCATATTTGAAAGGAGGAGGACCGCTTTCCCATGGCCCGTTTCTATGATCTGGATGAATTAACCCGGTCTTTTCCTCCCTGCCAATCTTCCGACCCCCCCCCAACCCGGATGGCGGGCCGGCAGAGATACCGGAAACCGGTTCTTCTGGGGGAAGAAGGAGAGAAAAAAGGAGTCTATGGCATCGGAGCTGAACTCCTCTGCCCTTTTTGCGGCGGCAAGTTTGACTTCATGCTGGTTGAGTTTGATAATTCCCGGGACGACTCCTCCCTGGCCTGGGGGGAGATTAATCTGGAGGAGTTTGACGTGGACCTTCTGCGCTGTCCCGAGTGCGGCCATCGGGACCTGGAACCGCTCTAAGCTGCTTCCCTTTCGGTCTTTTCTCTTTCCTTGAACCTTTCCCTTTAAACCTTCCTTCGGCCTCAAACCCGTTTTCAATTCCCCTGCTTGAGGGATTCCTCCTGGACAAGCAGCCAGAAAAAGATCAGCAGAAGGAGAAAGGCCGCCAGAATATCGAAGGCCCAGCGAACCCCCTCGGCTGCTGTCTGCGCCAGCACAATCATGACCCCGGTCCCGAAGAACATCATGACCGTGATCTGGACCATGAACCTGAGGATGTCGGAGGCTTTCCACTTCATGCTTTCCGGCACCTCACCCGGGTTGACAAAAGGTCTCAAATCCTGGAAATTTCGGCAACCGAAAGGAATAACGGTTTATATTTATCACGTTTTTGGGTATAAAAGAATAAGAAAAGTTTCG
>Ga0315285_10005664_pt1 | contig 12867 bp, 18 predicted proteins | sample YL17G09_36_MG_FD_203698 | JGI IMG/M metagenome (GOLD analysis project Ga0315285, IMG submission 203698) | Sediment microbial communities from Yellowstone Lake, YNP, Wyoming, USA - YL17G09_36 | ecosystem: Environmental > Aquatic > Freshwater > Lake > Sediment | place: USA: Wyoming | collected... | reverse complement strand
TAATTACTTCAGGTACAAAATTTCCTATACCTGGATTCCATCCAAGTTCAGCAGATAATGCTTCTTGGGGAGTATTATAATACTTTTCTTTGTTATCTGTAGGTCTATGCCCAACAAAGAAATAAACATTTCCTCTATTTTGTTTCCAATATTCATCACTACATTCTACTGTAATAAATTCAGGATTTGCCGAAGGTCTGATACCTATAACATATCCTCTAAATAAAATATATGTATTATATTTAATTTCTACACTTGCTTCGAGAGTTGGTTCAGTTGAATCATATGCTTTGGCTAAATCAAATGATGCAGTATGTGCACCATTTAATATTTTATTTATATTTATACTATCAACATTAACATCAGTTTGTTCAATTCCTCCTATATAAACATGAATGTAGGTTTTGCCTAATGATTGGAAACCTACTAAACCAGGAACTCCCCATGATTTTAAAAATCTAACATCATTATTTATATTCTTTATATTTAATTTTTTAGTTCTAAAATCATTAACTGTATCATATATTTTTGATTTACATGTACTTATATGATTTTCTATATCACTTATAACTTTTACTGCAAAAGTAAACTTATTTTCTATATCTTTTAATACTTGCTTACATGAATTAAATTTATTTAATATATCTTTTAATACCAGAATTGCAACTTTAGCATTTGAATATAAAAATTTTTGTATATTTAATACTTTTATAGAACTATTTGATAAAATAGTTTTTTGTACTCTTTGTAATATTTTACTATCTGATAGTATTGTTTGTTGATTATTTAAAACTTTTATTTTAGAATCTGAATTTATATATTGTCTCTGATGTGGGGTAACCTCTGCATCTGATAGAATAGTTTGTTGTAATCTTTGCAAAACATTGGCATTTGATAATAATGTTCTACGAGTTTTAATATAAACTAAATCTATTAAACTATAATATCCACTTCCCTCTACAAGAGTATGTTGGTCAAATCTTATTTTAATATTTTGACCTATTAATGTTGGTACACTTAAATTCCATCTACCCCAATAACCAACATAATGAGATGAAGCTGGAAGATACCACCAACCTAATAGATTATCAAATTCATCAAATATTTTAATATTTATTTCTACATTTCCATTTTCTGATTTTTCATAGAAAGAAATATGATTTTCATTTAAATAGAAAAGTTCTGATGTTAAACCACCAACTGATGAAATATTACCAGCAGCATTTGAACGAAGGTTAGCAGAATAAGTTCCGCCACCAGTAGGAGCATCTGTTTGCCTTGTAGATGTTCCTCCGTTTTCTGAATAAGCATCCCAAAAATCACAAACTCCATTTACTGAGCCAGGAGTTCCAGTACTAGTCCAATTCTCAAAACTAGTATTTCTTGGTATACCCAATATGTTAGCATTAGACAAAATTGTTTGATGAGTAGACATATCCTGCCATAATTCCCATTCAGCTATATCTACCCATCCGCCACCACTATCCGTAACATAATATCTATAATAGTAATATGCATTAGTATTGGAAAAATCTAATGTATTCCATTGATTACCAAGATGAGAGGGGGAGGTTACTAAATCAGTCCAATCAGTTCCATTGTTAGAACCTTGTATCTTAAATATGAAAGTATATGTACTATGATACTCTTTGATTCTATTACATATTTCTTGACTGGTAAACTGAAGTTGTATCCAACCACCCCAAGTTCCGCTATTCCACATTGTAGCAAGACTTCCATCAAAAGCATTAGCTGGAACCTTACCACCATACGAACCTGATGCAGTTTTTGTTGCAGTATCTGTATTTATTTTAGTATATGCCATTTTAATTACCTATTGAAAAATTACCATATTGGTCAATTCGTAATATAATTTTATGATTTTTATCTTGTTCATCTGTATATTGATAACCTAAAATATAAATTATTTCATGATTTATCTCTTTAAAATTTCCATTCATAGTTGAACGATGTCTTCTGGTAAAAATTAATCTAATATTATTTTTCTTTATTTTATTATCTTCATCATATTTAATTGCTTCCTGTGTAAAAATATAACCATTTTCCAAATCAACTATGAATCTTTTTCCTCTATCATTTCTATTATAAAGAATAAAGTATTTCAATTCATCAAATTTATCTTTGACTTCTTGAAATTTATTCTCAACACCTTTATCATCAAACTGGTTTATAATAGAATTATTCTTAAAAGTTGCTAACCAATAAAAAGAGAGAGATGATATTGGATTATTATCCCCCAAATTTTGATTGAGTATTGAATTACTCATTTTTATTTTCTCCTTACTTTTATTTAATTAAACCTCATCATACTGAAATGTGTATGTTTTTTGATTAACTGCTCCGGCTGGTGTAGTTATTAAAGTTCTTAATTGTAATCTTATATATTTAGTATAATCTTCAGGTGGTGTAATTGTAGCTGAACCATCTGCTGCTTGTACTGTCCAAGCTGTACCTTCTGTTTCAGGAACAGCACCATCTCCGCCTTCTATTGTTTTAACTGGTTGAACATAAGCAACATTAACTGCTCCTTTACAAGTTTCATCAGTCTTATAAACACCGATTGATTTCCAAAACTTCATATTAGAGATTTCAGTAAAAATACCTGTAAATTTAGCTCTAAAATATTTCTGATAAGAATTTGTTCCTGCAACGATAGGATAAGTAGCTGGAACTATATTCGGAGTATCAATATCACCAAAATTAAGATTGGATATTCCATCAGTTGGAGTTTCACCTGCACCATTACTTTCTGACCATTGATATGTAGCTGCCATTTGTTTTCACCTCCTATTTCCAGAATTTTGAATTTAATTTTTTTATAAAATCATCATTTTCTTCTAATTCTTTTATTTCAATATTATTATTTTGTAAATTTATTTTATAAATTCTTACATAACCATCTTTTTTCCCCATTATGTAAGAAAAATCTAATCTTACTTCACCCTTTCTTTCTCCATTTAAATCTTCACAAACTTCAATCATATGGTAATATTTATCATATCCTGATAATATTAAATGGTCTCCATTTGGAATCCTATAAAAAATACTTCTTATTTGTTTATCTGGAATTTCTTTCCACTTAGTTTGTTGATAATTTCCACCTTCAAAAATAGAATCATCTTTAAAAACTATTACAAATAAATTATCCATTTTTTCCTTTATAATTATGCGTAAGTATAACGAACAGTTAAAATAAAGGTTTCGACAGCAGGTGTTGCATAAGCTGCTGGAATCTTAATTTTTAAATTTGAATATAAATCAGCAGCACTTACTAATGCACCATTACCATCATTTAGTAATAAAACATTAGATGCTCCAGCTAAAGGGGCTCCTGCCCAATCAGAACCAGGCAAAGTATTAGTTGTACATACTGCCTTTACCATTGAATCTATTGCTGTTCCTAAACCTAAAACATTCTTTAGAATAGTAGTATGTAATGCACTATCCCACGCTTCAAGTTGTGGTTCAGTTGCTGTATCATCATCAAAAGAAAAGCAATAAACATATTGCTTATTTTCTCCCATTCCTAAAACTTTATGGGTATAATAAGCTCCACCAATATCATGAGAATAATCCATTAGCAAACATAAAGCAACTATAACAGCTAATGATTCGTCAATGACAGTAGCAGCAGCATTTAATTCACTAGATGTTGGTTCATGTGTCATTAAATCTTTAACTATTGCATCTCCTTTAGTCCATATCAAATAATCGTGAACTAAATCAACTGAAATATAATCAGCAGGTGTAGTTTCATATTTAACTTCAGGATTAACATAATTAATTAAAAAATCCATATTTGTCATTAATATTCCTCCTTCTTAAAAAATTAATAAGATAAAACTAAAAATCTTACCTCATATTCTTGGTCTATTATTCTTAAACTATCTGCAAATGTTATTTCATCTATTCTTCTTACTGTATATGCCCAATCATTTACCCAATTACCACCAATATAATGCTGTAATGATAAAGTAGCTATATTAGTTGTTACTTTACTCCTCATATTATTCATTTCAGTAGTTATGTCAGTATAACCATCATTATCTACAATAATTCCACTAATTCTAATTTCCTGACTCTTTTTACCACCTGGAATTACTATGATACCATCGCCTCTGGTTCCTTCAATTACGACCGCTTTCATTCCTTCTTTTGGGTCAGATACAGATTGAACACAAGGAAATGTATATTGGTTTGCACCATCATTAAAATATAGTCTTACTTGTGCCATTGCATTTCCTCCTTACATTCCTGGTCTAAGAAGATTAGTTAAACGTTCCTTTTTTACATTATCTTTTTCAATTTCTCCAACTAAATCTTTACTTCCTATATAATTTGGTTGTTCTTTAATTTTTTCTTCTATTTTTAATAAAAGAGCTTGAATATCTGCATCAGTAATTGCCCCTTCTAATGTAATTGGAATGGTATAATTATTATTTAAAACCTGGGTTCCTGGTGCAATTGGAGGGGTATAAACTCCTGCTTCTTTTGGTGCATTTGTTTTTCCTCTTGCTGCATATAATGCTTGTAATCTATCAAATGCTTCCATTTGTATTTCAAAATCAGATTTTAAAGATATATTACTTAATTTTGCCTGAATTTCTTCTACCGCCTTTTTACCTTCTTCAGAAAAAGAACTCCAATAATCTAAAATCACATTTTTGTCAAATGGATTATATTCATATGCTCTTGCTAAATCCTTTGGTGAAAGTTTTACCAATTCAGTAGCCCTTCTTATTCTTGTCTTTTCTGTTGCACCTGCTTTATCATACTCCATAACTAAACTTCTTATAATATCTTGCTCTTTTTGTCTTTTTTGTAATTTAGCATCTAGTAATTTATTACCTAATTCTTCTAATTTTAGATTTTTTTCATGAGCTTCATATAAATTTTTTGATTGTTTAACTAATTCTATTTCTTTTTTAACTTGAGCTTCTAATGTATCAACACCATTATAACGGAATTTAACTAATTCTTTTTCTATATTTAATCTTTCTTTTTCTGCGTCTGTTAATTCTGTGGACAAAGATTCTTCTTCATCGAATCCATCTAATAATGCTTTTTTAGCAGCATTTTGTCCTTTTTGTATTTTATATTGCTCATCAATTGATTTTCTTTGGTCTTCGTATAATTTATTAACTATTTCCTCTTGCTTTGCTACTTCTTTTCTAACCCTTATTGCATCTTTTCCACCAGTAATTTTTAACTCTCCCTTTAAACCTCCAAGTACTTGTTCTGCTGCTGCTATTTTAGGCTCATATTCTAAACTAACATTTAATCTAATTTTTTCTAGGCTCAATTCTTGCGTTATATCTTCTATAGCTTTCTTCAATTTTTCTGGATTCTCAGTTTCTAAAGCTACTCTAATTCTTGGTTCTTTTTCAATTAAAGCATTTATAGCATTTTGTACTAACTTTAATCTATCTATATTTTCTGCTGTCTGTGGAGCTTTTGATAATTTTTCTCTAACAGATATTAATTCTTCTATAGAATTTACTTCATTTAATCTTGTTTCATTTGCTAATTGTATTTTATTAATTTCTCTAGCGTAAAGTGCCCCATATGCTTTTTCATAATTAATAAGAGAAGCTAAATTAATTATCATTTTATCAAATAAAGATAAACTAGACTTAAATCCTGAAGTATCGCCTATTGCAGTAGTTAACACATTCCAAGCAGAACTTAAACGTTTTATTTTTACTGCTGTTGTATCTTGAATTAATGCAAATGCTTTTTCGGCTGCTCCTGCTGAAGTTAAAGCTGCAATTCTAGCATCTAAAGAAGCATTATAATTCTGCATCAATGCATTTAAAACAACCATTTGTCTCTTACTACCTAAAGCAGTTGCTATCTCTAATTTCTCTTGAGTAGTCAAATTTCCCCATTTTCCGGCCAATTCTTCTAGAATACTAGACACATTACGTAAGTTAGCTCCAACTACATTTGTTGAATTCCCTGCTTTATCTAAATAAAAAGGTATTTTAGTTATTTGTTCAACAGTTTTTTTGCCCGATGTTAATAATCTTGCATATATAAATGATAATCCTCTTGCAGCTTCTGAACCAGACTTTCTAGTAACTTCTACAACAGCAGTTACATCACCTAAAAATGCAGATATACTAACTCCTAATTGATGAGCTGAAGCACCAGCTACTTTAGTAGCATCTGCTAAATCTTTAGAAGTTACAGCAAATTGTTTTTCAACATTAATCCATTTATCAACTATAGATGTTGCACTTCCTACTGATAATTGAAATCCTTCAATAGCTGCTGTCATGTCATCAACTGCTGTTTTTATATCAGTACCTAAAATTTGTGAGGCTAACATAGCTGCTCTAGTTAATTCTACAGTTTCTTTAGCTGTTCTACCTTGCTGAGCAAAAAGTACTGCTGCATTAGCAGCTTCAGAAGCAGTAGTTCCATAAGTGTAAGCTAAACCAACAAGAGCATTTTGTAAATTTTTATATTCTTCTTCAGTACCTTTACCTACAATTTTTATCCTAGTCATTGCTGTTTCTAATTCTATTAAAAATTTAATTTGGTCTTGAATAGTACTAAAAACCGCTTGCATTGCTGCTCTTGTAGCCATCCACACAGGTGCAACAATTAGAGCTCGCTTCATCGCCATTCCGAGTTGTTCCAACATTGGACTTGTTTTTTTAGCTGTATCTTTAATTTTACTAAATGTTTCTTCTATTTGTTTGCCTGTTGCTACACCTTCTTTATCAAAAATAGTAGTAACTTTAGTTTTAGTAAGTTCTTGGGCAGCCTGTTGAGTTTGTTGTAAACCAGCAACTACTTTTTCTTTTCCTTCTAATGATAATTTAATTCTTGCAAGAAAATCTCCGCCAGCCATGTTTTACCCCTTATTAGTTGGAAATGTAATTTTTTTACCAACTACTAGTTTTAAATCATTTTGATTATTATCTTTTTCTTTTTTATTACTTTTTCTTTTCCAAAGAATATATGAATCTTCATAAATTTCAGAATCAAATACATGTTCACTTATTTTTTCTAAAATAATATCCCTATTTATTGAATCATAATTATATAAATATGATAGATAAATTTCTTGAATTTTAGAAAAATCAAAACTATTACGAAATAGACGAATACCATTTATCTCTTTTGCTGCTACAAAAAGATTTTGTGCTTTAATTGATTTAGCTAAATTTCTTATTTTTGAATAAATATTTTCCATATTTTAAATATATTGCAGAAGCATACTATAACTTCCTGCTATATTAATCAAACCTTCATCTTCGTAAGTTTGAAAACTATCTAATGAATCAAACATTCTTTGCCATTTATCTTCCTTTTGTTCTTCTAAAGAAAGATACGTAATTACTTGAGCAACATAGTTTAAAAGCGAATTTTCAAGACTAAATTCTAATAAAAGATTTTTTTGTGTATTTAAAATTTGTTTTTTAATCCTCAAGTCTTCAATTTGCTCTTTATAATTTTTTAAAATAGATTCTATTTCATTTTTTGAAATTGATTCTCCCAATTTTATCTGAAAATCTAATTCTTCAGCATTTAATTTCTTTAATTGGTCATCTAGTTCTTCAATATTTACCCCTCTTTCTTTATATTGATTAATTAAATCCTTTTCTAAAAGAATATCTTTATCTTTCATAAGTTGACCAAATTTCTTCCTTCTTAACTGGTCTAATTCTTCTTTTTCTTTAAGATTTAAAAGTCTAACTCTATATTTTTTATCTTTATAATCAAATATAATTCTATTATCCTTTATTAATTCCCCTACCCTACTTAATTCATTTTCTTTCTCCATATCTTTAACTATTTTTTCTGCGTCTTTCAATCTTTCTTCCATATTATTCTCCTTACTTTTGTTTTGTTAATTGAATTGGTTCTTTTGCTTTACTACATGTTATTAATAAATCTCTAAGATTTCTATAGGCTTCATAAAGAATTTCTTTTATTTCCTTTTTTAGAGTATCTTTATCTTCAATAATTTCATAACGTTTCATTATAATTCCTACAGTTTTTGCTGCTTCGGAATTAATAATATTCTTTAGAAGATTTTCATCTATAGAGATTTTATTTTCCATTTTATTTTACTCCTTAAAGCAAAAGGGAGATGTTAATTCTTCCATATACGGTAGAAGACATCTCCCTGTGTGTATACTAATTATCTTCCTTACCATACATAGATTTTTTTGGTTAGAAAGAGCCATCGACTCAGTCAACGCCCTTTCTATATTCTATATATATTTTGCCATTATTTCATTTATCTTACTATTATCCTCTTCATATGTTATCATCTCTTGTGGTGTCATCCAATGTGAGAATAAATAAACCTCAGAATCATTTTTAACTTCTACTTCTTTTATTGTTACTTCTGGAAATTGAATTTCATAAACTTTGTAAATCATATTTTATCCTATTGCCATCCATCTAATGGTATAATTTGAATTAATTGCTGAAAAATTTAATGTAAAACCATCATTATCCATAGAAACATAGGTTGCTTGAACTACTATAACCCCAATTTCATTAACTATGTAAATACATCTATCTACTTTATTATCCCCTAAAAATTTATTTCCACTTCCTCCTAATATAAAACCTACATTTTGATTACCAACTAAATCAATCATACCAAAACATGTTCTCCAATTATTTACATTACCTGTATTTAAAGAAACACAAAATTTAATTGTCGCTGGTTTAAATCCTAATCCAGCTACTGAATAGTTACCAAGAATCCCTGGACAAATAAAAAATCCAACTTTTGCATTATTCATATTTTTAACCTATTGCTTGATACCTTATTCTAAATATAGAATTAGTATTATTAAATTTTAACGTAAATCCATCATCATCCATAGATACAAAACTAGCATTAACTTGAACTGCTCCACCACCAGCAAATAAATATATGCATCTATCTGTACGAATTTGGTTATCTCCTCGATATGTATTTGAATAATTTCCAGTAAATGAATTACAAACTTGATTTCCATTAATATCTACAAAACTTTGGCTAGAATGATACCAAGTTTGAAGCCCATCATTTTTACTTCCATAAAAATGTATTATTCTTGGTTTAAAACCTAAACCAGTTATAGAATAATTTCCAGTAACTCCTGGACTATCAAAATAACCTACTTTAACTTTTTCCATATTATCCTATCGCCTCATACATTACACCAAATGCAGATGAACCTTTGGTAAAATGTAAAGTAAAACCATTAGCATCCATAGAAATTAAATCTGCAAGAATTTGTTGTCCGCCTCCAGAATCAATTAAATAAACACAAGCATTTAATTTCATATCTCCTCTATTTAATAATGACCAATTACCTGTAAATGTAGAAACATTCTGATTTCCATAAGCATCTGCAAAGCCTTGACTAGAATGAAACCAAGTATGCACTCCATCTAATTTAGTTCCATAAAAATGTATTGCTTTAGGTCGAAATCCTAAGCCAGTAATTGGAAATGTAATATTAACCCCATCTGGACATATAAAATAACCACTTTTCATTTCTAAGGAATCACTACTTCTAACTAAAAAGAAATTCTGTAATCCATAGTGTAGTGATTTTTCCAAAGAACTACCTGACCAATTTGGGTCTATTAATCCTTCAGGATATACATATAATTTAGTTTCCTTTGCGTTCCATGCTGTATCAAAATCTTCCATGCCAGACCAATATTTCATTTCAGTATAATCAACCGTTGCTCTCTCAATTAATATGGCACCTTTCTTATTTTGATAACCGTAATATTTATACATTTTATTCCTTTATTTAGCAGGAGTCGGAAACCGACTCGAGAACTCTTTGTATACTTGATACATGAGATTGGAGCTACGAGCTGGAATTGCACCAGCGACCTGATGCTTACAGGGCAACTGCTCTGCTGTCTGAGCTATCGTAGCCGGTGGGAGGGGGCAAATTGACCCCTCCCTTCATTTATTAAATTATGCGAATACTATTTCACTTTCGTGGTCAGAAATCTTTAAATTATCACATTCTAATGCATTAGTTCTAGTCTGATAATCTTCAACTGGTTGTGCTGTAGCCAATGTTGTAGGAGAAATATTATTCATTAAATAACCAATTTTGAATGCTGTATGAGTTTTATCTGAAAAAACTTTAACCATTAATTGTATATTATCAACGAAATCTCTAGGATTGATGTAAGGAAAAGTTGTATCTCCAGCAAGAATAGCTTCTAAAGAAAAATCTTCGGAAAATCTATTTAAAGAAATAGTAACTGTTTTTGATTTAACTCCAGTTTGTACAATTTCACTATTACCGATTTCTTTATAATCTGTTCTTTCAAAAGCTACATCAATACCAACTGATTGTAATCTATAAACTCTTGTACCTGTTCCAACCTTAATAGAAATTTCGCATGATTCTGCTAATAAAAAATCAGAATCTGAATTATTATTAGTCCATAAGGTTGTATATGCTGTTGCTGATTCATAATAAACCTTGTGAACATCATCAGTTAAACCATCATTAATTTCTACTGTAGCTGGAGCTGTAAATTGCCATTGATTTGTTCCAATACCTTCTATTAATTCACTAACAACACCGCTTCTAACTCTTAATACTCTAAAAATATATTTATCTGTAGCATAAGCAACAGGAACTGGGTCTAATACTATTGTTTGAACACCAGGAGCAACTGCTGTAGCTTTTTCATAAGCAAAATATTTACCATCTAAAATTTTATAATCTTCACCAACTAAATCAAAATTTCTTTCTACTATTGCATCCGGGTCTCCGATATTAATAGAAAACCCATTTACTCTTAATTTAGGAAACCAAATACTCCCTGTAAACGTTCCATTATCATCTGTTAAAAATGCAGCAATATCAGAAATAGGGGTTTTTAAATCTTCTAATGTTACATAATAAGGACTTCCAACTGGATTAACTTTATTTACTAATGAATTCCAGAATCCCATTTGCCCATATTCAAATTGTCGCATACTATATGCAAATGCTGGAGTTCCTTTTCTATAACCTAAAATACCATCTCTACCAATTTCATATTGCTTTTCTCTATTAAGAGTTAAATCTCCACCAATATCCTGAGACCTATCAATCTGCTCAGGTTCCCTGGTACTGTTCCAGGGGAAAATTCTCGGTTTACAATACTTTGCATGAATCATTTTTAGTCCTCCTTAGACTATTAGTGATTTGGATTTATCGCCCTTCTTGGCGAATTTATTTATCTCCTTACTTAAATTCTGCTATTTTTTTAGACCACACAGAAATTATTCCTTCAATCTTACTTACTCTTTCAGTTAATAAATCAAGAGCATTATCATTTTCTTTTACGGTTGTTTTTAAGTCTTTAACCGTTTCTTGCAAATTTTTAAGGTCATTAAATTTTATAGCAACTAAAATTACGATATTAAAAATTGCTGTAATAATTGAAAAAATTACACCTAAATAAGATAGCCAATTCATAATACCTCCTACTGTAAAGCGACCCTACATATAGTTTCTATCAAATGTCTATATTTATCTTCTTTTTCTAAATTTTCTGTATTAGTTAACTCTTTTTTATTAGTAACAATTTTATTTATCTGTATTTTTCCGGCCTTCTTTTTAGTAGTTATTTCACCATTTTCAATGGTATATTGATAATAATCCATTCCATTCATAATTTTTTCTAATAACCATGCAGCTAAATCCAATCTTTGACCATCAGATGTAGCAAAAATTTTAAAACTAAGTGTTATATTTTCATAATAATAATTACTACCTATTTCTCTTCGTAATATATCTGAATCAACCATTGTAATACAAATACATGGTAATTCTCCCTTAAAAACTTGACTAAAAGATTTTTCTACTCTTATTCCTGACCAACCATCATCTATTAATTCGTCAGTAATATAGTCAATTATTGATGCTTCTAAATTTCTATAAATACGATAAATTCCCATATTTTTTCCTATTTTATGGAGTAATCCAGTTTATTTTTTCTGTATTAAATTTTATTGTATCCCTATATACTGTACTAACTTTTCCATCAGATGTTTCTATTTCAATTTCTATATATGATATATCATTAAAATCTGTAGTTTGACCTTTTAAAATATAAATAGAAAATAACCCATTTATAGCATCCGTAATTTTTATTTGGGCATCAGAACCACCAGTATTCGCTGTAGCTTTTTTAATATCATTTGTAGCATCATCCCAAATTTCACAACGTATTTTCCATCCAGTAATGTTTTCATTAGCATTACATTCAAGTTCTAAATTATCTCCTTTATAAATATTACTTATCATTTTATTCTCCTTCTGCCCTAATAAACGAAATGGTTATTCTTTTTGGTTGCCTACTTAAAGTGATTTCTTTCTTTGCTTCTGTAACATCTATATTAATTGGATAGACTATCCTAGTTGTTATAATTATTGTTCCTCCGCCACCACCTAAAATTCCTTTTGTAGCTAAATTAATCATTTTTCTCCTAAATAAGTTTTACTTTATAAGATGTGCACTTTCCATCACCGTCAAATGTAGCTGTTATAGAATAAGTGGCTATAACATTAATATCTGCTTCTAAATCTGTTGATGTTGGATATATTTTAATGTTAGCTGATGTTAAATTATTACCACTATAAACACAATTATACAATTTGAAATTTTCTTGAGTTAATCCCAAAATTTTCTTTATTTTATCAGTTTCTATTTGAATTAATGGAATTTTTTCTGTTTGTATCTTTATTGCATCTATTTCCGCATCTTTTGTACCAGATGTTAATGTCCTTGTAATATATGTCCATATTTCATTAGCAGTAATACCACCAGCAGTTATAGTACGTGTAATGTATGTCCATACTG
>Ga0315285_10005663_pt1 | contig 12867 bp, 15 predicted proteins | sample YL17G09_36_MG_FD_203698 | JGI IMG/M metagenome (GOLD analysis project Ga0315285, IMG submission 203698) | Sediment microbial communities from Yellowstone Lake, YNP, Wyoming, USA - YL17G09_36 | ecosystem: Environmental > Aquatic > Freshwater > Lake > Sediment | place: USA: Wyoming | collected... | reverse complement strand
ATATTCAGCCATGATATTATATATCGAGATCTTTTTTATGTGAAGGAGAAGTCATTAACTGAAATAGAGTGTGATATACTTCGAAGTAATCTTTTATGTGAATGTCAGAATATTTTATTTGATTTCATTGAAAAAAATGGGTATGATCTTAAGAAAGTTAAGATATTGACTCCGATAATCTGGTTAAATATGGCCCCTTTACATAGTTATCCTATTAATAGATTTTTATTTTATTTTGGTAAGTACACTTTAAATAAGGAACTGCAATATGTATGACGTAGCAAATCCATTAGTAAATGGGGAAGTCTATCTTTCTAATTTTTTAGAGCCTAAAACAAAAGTATTGTTTGATGTTGGCGTAGAAGATTATGTTTATTATCTTACTAATCCCGGCATTATGTATCATTTATTTGAGCCTGTCCCGGATTCTTTTGGAAGTTTAAAAGAAAAAATAAAAGGCATGACTAATGTAATAGCTAACAATTATGCCTTAGGGTCAGAAAAAGGAGATAAAAATTTTTATTTTCATGGAGCTTCTTTTATAAGAAGACCAGGTGCTAGGGAAGAGAATATATCGGTTAAAGTTGATACAATAGATAATTATATCAGTCTAAATAATATCAATTATGTGGATTTTATTAAGATTGATACAGAAGGTTGGGAGCTTGAGATAATTAGAGGAGCTGTTAATTCATTGGACAAGATTTCCCATATTCAATATGAATATGGAGGGACCTGGAAAGACGGCGGTTATAGACTTCAACAAATGGTAGACATTCTAATTCCTAAAGGGTATGAATTATTTGTTATAGTGCCTAATGGATTAGTAAGAGTTACGGATTATCAGGACCATTTTCAGTACTGTAATTATTTTGCAACTCGAAAAGCAGAGGAAATTCAGGCTATAATAAGATGATATACCCTAAACTATATATAGGACCTATGAGTAAGACTATTCTTGAAATAGTTTGTTTATATTCTAAAGAGACCTCTATTCCTCTTGGATTAGTAGTTTCCAGAAGACAGATAGATGGGCACAAACCTGGATACGTCGGCTGGTCAATGTTGGAGCTGAGAAAGTTCCTTATTGATAAACCAGAAATAATAGTTGAAAGAGACCATGGAGGTCCAGGACAATCAGATGATCAGGATGATGGATATGAATCATTAATGATAGATGTAGGAATAGCTGATATTATACATATAGATGTATGGAAGATACATAAAGATATAAATAGAGCCATAGCAGAAACGGCAAAGTATATTCGTTTCTGCTATAACCTTAATAAAACATGTAAATTTGAAGTAGGGACTGAAGAAGGAATAAGACCATATTCTACAGATGAATTTGATTTTTTCTTAGGAGGCCTTTATAAAGAACTCGGTCAGGAGCTTTTTAATACTATTGTATATGCAGTAATACAATCAGGGACAAAAATAAAAGGTTTGATAAATACAGGTAACTATAATCTTAATAAAATGATTGCTATGATTAAAATATGTAAGAACTATTCTTTAATGAGTAAAGAGCACAATGCTGATTATTTGCCTGTAAAAGAGATAAAAGAAAGATATGCAAATGGATTGACTTCTTTAAACATAGCCCCTCAAGTAGCCTCTATTGAGAATGGCTGTCTTTTAAAATTCATGTCAGACCAACAAAAGGAAAAATTATTAGACAAATGTGCTAAATCAAGTCAATATCAACGGTGGTTTGGTTGTAATAAAGTAGACCCTTTAACAATGTTGAAGGCTTTAGCCCACTATTTTAGAGAAGGTATATTTTTATCTGATGAAGTTTTTCAGGAAACAAAAAATGAATTGTATGATTTATTCAATAGGTTACTTAAATAAATTTACTGTTTTAAATAAACTTCATATCCTATTTTTTGTTCAGTTATGTCATTTTTAAAGAATTTCTTCTGTATATCTATTTTGGCTAAATGTCTCAAGTAATTACAGTGATCAACATAAGAAGCAGGTACCTGGTCGTTTTAGCTTTATCAACAGCTTCAAATGTCTTTAAATTGGCATCAAAACAGCATTTGAATTCGTCTGATTTTAAAATTGTATCGAAAAGGTCACCCATCTGGGATCTTAAAGAGTTACAACATTTATCAAAAGATAATTTTTTCTGTATGTTATTTTCATCTAAGAATAATTTAACGTTAAGAATAGCTAAATAATCAAAAGCATAACATTCGTCGACTAAAAGATTAATCATAGAACATATTTCCATTCAGAACTAAAAATGCCCTCTACATACTTAAAAAACGCAGCATTTCCTGGTTTTCTGGAGTATACGGTGAGGTTCTTTAGATTAAGTTTTTCAGCTAAATAGCACCATACCGTATCAACCGTATGTACCTCAACTGCTCCCTCAAGAATTCCTAACCAATCAAAAATATTGTCAAAACCAAAATAGCCCGCTTCAATAATTTTATAACCGTTGTTTATCTCTATACCCTTACGTTTATTATTTAAATAAGCATAATCTTTTGACCCAAAATTAACATTTATAAGATTATAAGGTTCATCATTTATTTTTAAATAATCTTTAAGAGTCTTTTCTCGCTCAAAATTTCTCCTAAAAAATAAATAATTCTTCCAATCATTATAATCTAACCCGCATAAAGAATATTTTACTTGCATTACAGGTAAGTTAGGGATCATCATATCAGCATGCTGAAGAGGCATATATAGCAGGTCATTATTTTCAACAATTTGTAGCTGACCGCTATCATAAATTTCTTTAAACGGGAAAATCTCTTTTTCTGAAATGAAAGTAACACCGGTGTTATCCATGTAATCTGAGAGATACGCATATTCCTTAATTACAGGCCATATAATAGAATCAACACGCTTAGAATTTAAAAGGACTCGGGCAATTTTCTGAGTGAAAAAAATGTCACCCAATCCAGCCGGCTGTCTTATAATCCCTATCTTCATTTATTAATCCAATTTTCAAATATAATATCTTCAATGACATTAAATTTTAATGCACGTTCAAAATTATCCTGTATGGCTTCTTTTTTAGATTCATAAAGTTCAATCGACAATTGAGAAGGATCAAAATCATCTTTAAGAATAATGACTCCGTCCATGTTGAAGTAATTAGCAATATCAGGAGCTCCATGATAGACAGGAATAGTCCCGGTTACAAAACAATCCAATATCTTTTCAGTCCAATAGGTCTCATACTGATCATTCTCAATGGTCACGGAAAACATGTAATCACAGAGAGCTTCTTCTTTCTTGGCCATTGTTTTCAGGTCACGACCGAAAATATCTACTTTACCTTTTAATTTTTCTACCCAATTCAGCCGGTAGTCATGCCCAGGACCAAATCTTTTTGTAGAACTTATCAGAGAGCATATTTTTGACTTTGGGTAAATAGCCGGCTTCTCTATCCAATACCCGTGCGGAGGAAGATAGATAAAATTAGGTGCCAGGTCATATATTTCTTTATAATGAGTGAAAAGGTATTTATAATTCTGAGAAATTTCTTTGTAATGCTCTTTAATACCATTTATGACATCTGGGATAATGACCCTTGATTCTACTAGCCAGGCGTATTTGTTCGGGCAATCGGTATTAAGATGGGTTATTATGGCCCCATCAATGAAAAAAGTCGTGTCACAGACCTTTCCTTTGTACCATTCAAAAAAAGAGGGCTTCTTCCACAATGTAGAAGAATAAGCATGCTGAAAATCACCACCCATTAAACCATATTTTAGCATAATTTGTCTAAGAGATTATTAAATAAAGTGATAAGTGACGATTCTACAGCATACATAGGAAAAATTTCTCCGCAGACATCTTTAAGATTTGGTATATCTCTGATTTTTTTAAATGACATGTCTATGCCACAATTAGGAAAATCACATTCAGCATCCCCATATGCTCTGGAATCACTTAGTATAAATCCTAATCTTTCCAGGACAAAGGTCAGGGTCATTTTGGTCCAACCATTTATATGGTACGCCCAGTCAGCCTCATGTGATCCATAAATCATACGCATGAAACGGAAAGTTCTAAGGGTGTTGCCGTCCAGTATGGCATGGGCAAGGCCTATTGATAAAGCCTCCATATTAGGCAGGTCTATACGTAATGTCCCATTTATTTGAAGGGCCCGAGTCCATTTTACTAGTAAAGCCAGTGACTCTATATAATTAAAATGCTCAAAAACATGATGAGACCTTATTTCTTCACAGGGCTCATAAGTCATCTGTAAAAGACTGGCATATAGATCAGCCTTTACTGTGGCGATGGTGTGCTCTGATTGAGGGAAATCCACATTCACATATCCAGGGAAATAGTTTCCTCCGCATCCTAAATGGTATTTCATAAAGAGTTACCTGTTTTTTCAGGGATTATAAATCCCTTATAATTTAACTGCCATTTCACATTTTCTACATATTATATCACTATTAGGATCTTTCCCCATTGCTCGAACTTTTTCTCTATTTATTTTTAAACTATCTGAATCGTAATGAGTGTTAATAAGATTTCCTAATACTTGTGTCATACCCCAATCAGAGCAACATAAAACTAGTGTTCCATCAGGCAATACTACATTACAATCAATTCTTTGACAATCAACTGCTCCTAGGTATTTATCAACTTCCCATAAATTCCCAGCTCTTGAGGTTAAATTTATACCCATATCCTCAAATCGATTACACCTAACATTATTCGTAAACAAATCTCTCTTTGTGTTAAAACTTAATGCATCATAAGATTTTCCATCATAACGATGTAATCTTACCCAATCAAGAATAATTTCCGGATTATTCAAAAATTCAGCTTTTTTTACATCAAATCCCGATAAAGTAGTAAAAAGTACTGTTTTAAAACCTCTAGCACAAGCTAAATAAATAAACTCATGTCCATAAGGATGAAGAAATATTTCAGAAAACCCTGAAAAATGGATTTGTGTGACTTCTTTGTTAACATTATCAAGAATTTTATTAAAAGTTTTCAAATCCATTTTAAGAGGTTGTTTTCCTAAATAAGCCTTAATAAACGTAGATTGAGGACAATAACTACATAAGTTTTGGCATCCAACCATAGAGGTTATCTCTAACCAATTCACAATAAACTCCTGATTATTTTCCCTATATCATTTCTATAACATTCTTTATCTTTTATTAAATCTTCTTCTGCATAAAAAAATCTCTTTATATACTCATTGAGCTGGCCTCTTTTATACTGATCAAATCCTTGTTTCCAATGAACTCCATAGCACATTGGTAAAATAGAAGCCTCATAAGACTGTCCCCCATTTACAAATTTATTATATATAGAAGCATAATCTCGATACTGAAAGTGCATGACTTTCAGATCTAAAACCTCTTGTGTTTTGTCTGTATGTAGCACAGAATGATTGCCCATGGACAACTCAGCATTTAAAGCAGATCTATAAATAACTTTAGAAGTACTATCAGATTTAAAATAAATATTTTCATAAAAGGGTGTTTTACCTTCTATAGCCTGACAATTATGCCAGTAAGCTTTTAAAACTTGAATATTCCCATCTACACGGCCTAAATAATCGGGCAGCTTTTCTACACTATTAATTACCCAGAACTCATCTGCATCACAAGGAATAATCCAATCTGTTCCTTTTCTAAAAGCTTTTTTAGAAAGGTCATTCATCCAAACAGCTTGATAATATCCTAAAGAACTCTGATGTTCAATTTCTATATCCAATCCTCTATTTTTTAGCCCCTCTAAAATTTCTTTAGTATTATCGTCAGAATGATGGTCCATTATTATAAACCTATCTACTCCCATATATTTATGATATAAAATATTCTCTTTTATTATACTCTGTTCATTTCTAACAAGCATACACATAGTAATATGCATTTTAAATCCTCAAAAAAGAATCTGTAGGAATAAAAGTTTCTTCATCAATTACTTCATATTTATAAGGCTTCCCATGTTTTCAAAACCTTCTAAAAGAAATCTCATTTTAGCGTTTTCAGGTAACGGTAATCTATTAACGATATCGGACATGGCCTGATAAGAACTTTGATGCATAATTATAACCACAGATAATCGAACTCTTGATGACAGGAGACCGGGTTCATATTAAGAATAGGACCCAGGTTTATTCTTTTTCCTGCTAAATACATGTCGTTTAAGGACTCAGCTGTAACACTACCGTGTCGATTATTATAAAATCCTACTTTATTACATGGATTATTTACGACTTTTGACTTCTCAAAACAAGTCATAAAAGGTCGATGTGTCATTCCTTGTACTAAGGCATCTTCAAAATTATTGGGGTTCGTGTATGGTCTGCTAAAAATGGGATTTATAATGTCTTCTGTTCTCATGATATTACTATCGACAGAAAAAGGGTATGACCAATCTCCTTGATACTCTTCCCATCTCCACAGATAATTTCGTGTAAATTTCGGAACTGAAACATTCATTGATCTAGGGTGACAATAAGTGATACCCGGATATAATCTTAAAGACAAAGCCATTATATTTTCATTGGTTTTGAAATCTTCTACTTCTAAGCAGGACATATCAAAAGGTTCTTTCATGACCTGGTCATCAACAAAGAACATGCTGTATTTTTTCTTAGGGTTAAATAACAAACATAAATCTTTTTTGAAATCCTCCTGGTACCTAAAAAACATTTCCGGATGATCGGCCATGACCTGAGTATACCCGGTTTTAAAGAAGTCACATGAAACTGTCCAGAGAATATTGAAATGGAACTGGTCCCAGCCATTCCATAACTGTTTAATGGAACGTATAAGTAAATCCAGCTGGCATGCTCTATCTTTGCTGAAAATTATTATGTTCATTAAAAAGTCTCTCTGTATTCGTAAGAAGGCATATTTGATATGTAGCAGGCTACTAATTTCTGGTCAGCATATCTGAGCTTTTCATCCCCGAAAGGTGTACCGTGATTGTATATATACAAAACTTCAGGTATATACTGGACCCTTTTATAGCCGGCCATCTCTAACATGGGGTACATTAAAGCCAGATCCCCTGCTATTGTGAAATAGTTTCCATCTGGTCCTCTCAGTGACTCGTCCCTGATATTCTTCCAAATCTTATATTTGCATGTTCTGAGATGGCTGGCTCTCCATGACGCTCTTCTTACACCATGAACAAAATCATCTTCAGAATAAGCCCCGTTACTGGCCATACAGGTAGGTGTAGGGTGTGGGTGCCATGACCCATGACTTACTAATAGGTCGGGATTTTTTTCGTAATAACTTTTGACGATTGAGAGGGTCTGGGGCCCAGCTAACCAATCATCCGCATCCAGCATGACCATGATATCATCATCCTGAGGCTGAAGAAGTTTAGTAGCCTCAAGAAAATTTGATATGTTATAAACTCTTTTTTCATTGAGCTTTATAGATATCTTATCATTGCTGAATTTGAGTGCATTGTTATAGGTATTGTCTCCGACAGGATCAATGACAACCTGTGCTTTCCAATTAGGGTAATCCTGAATCATTAAAGATTCCAGACATTTTTCCACGTAAGCTTCGGCCGGTCCACCTACGACCATGACCTTGAAATTTATTGGTGATGGTTCTGATATTATTTGTACTACCTCAGGAGTTTTTTTCTTTACTACTAATTCAAAAGACCATTCTTTAAAAGTTTCAGGATTATAACGTTCATGGTGAACTAGCTCTGTATCCAGTTTTTCAAGTATAGCCCAGAGCTGGTCCCAGGTGAAGTGGTGCTTATGAGCCTGATTACAGGCAGGATCACCAAGAGGGTAATAGTATTCCGGGTCAGCCTGATAAAGGACTAAATAGCCCCCGTCTTTAAGTACTCTCAGCCATTCGTTGAGGGTGCCCTCAGTGTTACCTATTTCTTCCAGGAGATGGCTGGAATAGATATAATCAAAATGTTTGTCTGAGTAACAAGACAGGTCTCGGGCATCGATATGCATTTCTGCTGTAGGATTATAAAGATCTACGCCGATAGCATCTGTTTTTATTTTAACATTGCCACAACCTAAATCAAGTCCCTGGCCTTTACAGTATTTGAGTAGTCTGTAGCGGCAATGGTCTGTCTCACCACGGGGTTTATTCATTAACAAATCTTTCTTAAGAATGGGCTGTATTGTAGAGTAATGGGCATGACATTGTCGTTTGGTCCCGGATTATTTCTAAAATAGCTGAAGCCACAAAAGATGGCTAAATATTCAGCTAGTTCGCTACAGTAAAAGTCTTTGCTTTTTTCCTTTAGAAATGGAAACGCCCATTTTAAGCACCCTTCAAGATCATATTTCTTACCTTCTTTCCATAAGCGGGTGAGTTCTGATCGATATTTTTCAAGTAATAAAGGGTCATCTAATTTTGGGTGCCTTGAAATCATGATAATACCTGGATCTAAGGGGCCTTTTTTCAGGTAGTCACTGAAAGAATTAACTTTCAGGCCATTACTCTTCATTTCAGCTATGGCTACCATTTCACCGTTCTCTAAAGTGAGAACGATACCTGTATGAGTAGCAACAGATTTGTTGAAAGCTTTTCTTATACCTACTTCTCTAATTCTTATGGCTGTGGCAATGAAACTATAAGAGGTGACATGTACAAGATCACCTGTTCGAAGCTGGCTGTAAGGAATGACTTTTAACATAAATTATCCTCTGAAAAAGGGAGGGTAACTAACCCAGTCGCGGGCCCCACGTAAAACGAGCCCGTCTACATCTACAAGCATACCCCCATTTATCTGTACCATAGGTTTATACTTGTCTATTATACGTTTGATAAATCTAAAGTCATGTTCCGGCTCATTTTGCCAAGGGCATTCTAATGCCCATTCCCTTTTTACTATGAAACATGGTGTACCTACGTGGCAGATTATAGGAAATTCAGGAAGACCGATCTCAGGGATCAAAATAATTCTATTGGGATTACCATTTTTGTAAATTTTTGATTCCTGGCAAGACATTTGAATAATAGTAACTATATTACTAGAAAGGCCGGCTGCGAATGTTTCTAAAAAACGGTCATTGTAACGATCGTCATCATCTGCAAATACAACCCAGTCCCCTGTAGCTAAATTAACGCCATGATTTCTGGGTCTTGTCCCTGGAGCTATTTTCATATTTCCTGTATCTTTTTCTATGTTGCTGAACTTAGTCCAAGGCCCGGCTGTTTTCATAAGATTTACGACATCATCAGGAGGTTTGCCATCGTATACAATAATATGTTCAAACATATTTTTAGGTAAAGTCTGATTTTTGAAGTCATTTAGAAGATAGGAAAGTGTCCTGACATCTCTTGAAGCGGGAGTAATAACACTTATTAATGACATTGGATATCCTTAATATAGAAATACAACTAAAATGTAAGTTCTTTAAGGGTAATTTGATTAATAGATTATTAAAAACCATGTGAAGTAATAAAATACCTTAAAAATAATCTTCTAATACAAAATACTTAAGTGTAAGCTGTATCAAAAATAGGCATGAGATCTATATTTAAATTTTAAGGGGGCCTTTTATGGCAGCAGTCATGTTCGAACGTGGTAAGGCATTAGACTTTGTAGCTACAAGAGATTTCTCACTGAACTGTGAAGAAAAAGCTCTTAAATCCATCAAAGTGCATAAAGATGAGACAATCTCTTATGATGGTTCTTCCGTGAGTTATATGAAATCATCGGGAGAAGTAGTGTCAGGAACATGTCCGGGACTCAAAACAGCTATAAATGTTTTTGGTTGGCTCCGAGCTAAAAATGGAAAAGAAGTCATAGCTCCTATAATGACCATTCCTCAACAGGAAGTACCTGATTTTGATAATTTAAGAGGTGGGAATTTTCAGACCTATGCAGAAAAAACTATGGGAGGAGTCAGGCCAAAAGCTCAGGTTATTCATGAAGAAGATAGAATAGTACGGCCAGCTATGCCCAGGACAGAGCCTAAAGAACAAGTAAAAGGTGGTAGATTGGAAGTATCCGGGGACCAGGTTGTAGTGAAAAAAGTCACGAGAGAGACTTTGGTCAATAGTTCTACTTCTTCGGTCAGGACAGAAAAGAGAAGTCCTAAAGTCATACTTTCTGATGAGATGGGCTCAGAATCGAGCCAGCCGATGGTACGGACAAAAAGACAGATGGAAGCAACAGCAGCAGCAGCGGCTCCTAAAAGGAAAGCTTCTTTTGTAGTAGATTCAACGACACCCAATGTCCCGGAAGATGCCACTTTGAAGGACCTTAAAAGAGCTAAAGGGGCCTCAGATCCTCTGGAAGATCAGGGTGCCAGAGTAGTGAAGAAGATCAAGCCGGCTGTTGTTGAAATGGATGGTCAGGCAGTAGAAAAAGAAGGTATTCGTTTCGAAAAGATCAAATCTCCTGTAGATATGACTATTACAACTAAAGTAGGTCCCGGTGGAGATGGTATTGGTGATCAGGGTGGTCAGGTAGTACGGAAAATAGGGGCAAGTAAAGTTGCCACAGCAGTAAATGTTCCCAAGCTTGATACTACAGTAGAAATCTCTGAACTTGATAATAATGTCTCAATACCTGAAACTAAAAAAGAGTCCACAGACTATTTGGGTAGATTACCGGATGGTTGGGGAAAAATGCACTGGGTACAGAAAGAAAAGTACATTAAGAGCCTGACGGATGTCGGGTTTATTATGTTTATAAAATCGGTCGAAACAGCAAAGGCAGTACAAGATGCATGTGCCGAAAGACTTAAAGCACTTAGTTGCTAAGATACTAGCTAATAATTTTGACTATGACTCTGAAAATCTGTTTCCTCCAAAAACTCCTATGGAGAATATGGAGGACGCAGCTGCCGGAGTCTTTCAGTTATTACCTAAACGTACTCTTCGTGAAAACCAGTATAAAAACATGCCTCTAATATTACGACCGGACTATTCAGGGGATTTTCTGGAAAAACTCGAGAAGCCCTATGAAGGAAAAAGAATAGAAGCTTCTGATGAAGAAAATCTTCTTGATTTTGATATGCCGGCAGATATGCTGAAACATCAGGAAGAACCTCATCCACGGGATCTCAGAGACGACTTTTATGAAATGGCCCGCCCGGAAGATAGAGTTTTGAAAGATTACTGGGACAGAGCCTGGGATAATCAGCAGGAAGCTCCCGAAATATCTGAAGATTTACTAACAAGATGCCGCCCTTTTTCAAAATCAGCCATGGAAGATCCGTGTCTCGATCCAAGTCATGTCGTAGCCAATTTTTTAATGGACTCAGCTCCATATGATGCCTTAATAGATACAAGGAGTCCCAGGACAGCAGCTTTATTAAGAGATCTTGAAAAAACTAAAATGATGGGTCCTAAAGGGGATAAGGAAAGAGGTAAAAGGGTAGAAGGGATTAGGGTTATTATTTATAAGGAAGAGCCTGATGTAGGTCGTTTTATTTTCAGGACCTCTTCTGGTAGTGATATATATACAACTATTTTTCAGTTTATTCCTCGTAGTAATATAAGAGAGCTATCTAAATTGCAGGTTAGAGTAAGCTGCAGCTGCCCGGCATGGCTATTTTGGGGGGCCCAGTTTAATGCTCAACGGCATGGGTATTTATATGGTCCAGTAAGACTCAAATTTGCTCCTCCTAATTCAAGAGATCCTCTCAGACAGCATTTGGTCTGTAAACATGTTCTGGCAAGTATTCCTGAGGTGCTGAAAAAAAGATTAGGTGCAATACCAGCGGAAGTATCAGAACGAATCAAGGCAAAACCTCCGATCAGAATAAAGAAAGAAACCCCTGAAAGTATAAAGATACCCAAGGATCTGGAAGCTATCGGGTACCTGCCAAGAATACAGGGCGTAGTGGATAAATGGAATGATATGTCTTCTCAGGCACGTAAAAGTTTTATTTTAAAGCTGAATACACCTGATGAAGTGGCCTATTTTGCTCATAGATTTCCGGAGACAGCTACTAGATTTGTAATACAGAAACTTACAGATATGACCAAGATGGGCCCTACGGAGAAGAAGTCTCGGGCACTGGAGCTTATGCAGGATCTTGGAGAGGCCCCGAAAGAGGCCCCTGAAAAAGAACCTGCAGATGTGGAAGAAGTCGATAAGGCTAAGCCTATGCGGCCGGAATTCAGGCCGATCATGTCTTGGCCTGAGGTACAGAAAGCTACCCGGGAATGGAGTCGGATGAGGCCTCAGCAGAGGGAGGATTTCATAAATGAGTTGGAAGCTCCCAGAGCTATAGCTTACATGGCTTATAAATTTCCGAATACGGCCTCTGAGTATGTGATACAGAAACTTACTGATATAAGTAAAGAGCACAGATTGCCGTCTACAAGGAATGAGGCCAAGAAATATCTTGGCATTTTAATATGAAAGATATAGCCACCGACATTATTTATTCCAAAGCTAAAGTAAGTCTGGATTTTAAAGGGTCTGGTCTCAGAGAAGCTCTTAATTTTGGTTTTTCTTATATAGAATCAGAAGATCATATAGTAGAGTATGTGGTGGCTAATTGTACTACAATGAAGAATATATTTGGTGATGTTCCTGAAGCCAGGCTATATCCGGAAAAAGAATCTATAGGGGAGCTCTGGACGGCCAAACTTCATATATCAGACCATCTTAAAGACACTGAAATAATTTTCTCCAATAATACTTTTTCGGCTGTAATAAATCTAAATATGGATAAAATAAGGAGTAACAATGCCTACATATGATTACAAGTGTGATTCTTGTGGTAAGGTAGAGGAACGTGTTCATTTTATGCAGGAGATCCCGCAATACACATGTCCTGATTGCGGAACGACCCTGGTACGTTTATTTACTTTGAATACGTCTGGTTTCATTTTCAGAGGTGGTACAGAGACGATTAATTGGAAAGAGAAAAGACATCATTTGAAGATATCAGAGAAGTTGGCT
>Ga0315285_10005662_pt1 | contig 12867 bp, 11 predicted proteins | sample YL17G09_36_MG_FD_203698 | JGI IMG/M metagenome (GOLD analysis project Ga0315285, IMG submission 203698) | Sediment microbial communities from Yellowstone Lake, YNP, Wyoming, USA - YL17G09_36 | ecosystem: Environmental > Aquatic > Freshwater > Lake > Sediment | place: USA: Wyoming | collected... | reverse complement strand
GCCATGGAAAAAGAAGAAAAAACCCTCGAAACATTGTTGACTCTGCCGATGGATCGCTTCTCCATCCTCGCAGGAAAAGTCTCCGGGTCAATCGTTGTCGCAGGCATCGGAGCGATAGCTTACATGTTCGGCTTCAACTACTACATAGGCTCATTCACCGGCACGATAGCAACGACTGCGCCGTCAGTGGACCTAGTCTCCCTAGGACTGGTTCCCTCACTCTTTGGCTACCTGCTCATGGGAATATCCCTGTTCGTCACGCTCCTCGCGGCCTTGGCGTTAGCAGTAATCCTATCGGCCTTTGCCCAAGACGTCAGAAGCGCACAGTCCCTCGTGAGCTACGTCTACCCGTTCCTGTTCATCCCAGCATTGGCCCTCATGTACTTGGACATCAACTCCTTACCATTCTGGCTAAGGGCCGTCTTCTACGCGATCCCGTTCAGCCAACCCATCATAGCCTCAAAAGCCATCACCATGGGCGACTACTTGACCGTAGGACTAGGCATAGTATACGTCACTGCCTTCACGCTTGTTATCATGTACGTCGCTTCAAGACTGTTTGCAACAGAGAAAATCCTAACCGCGAAACTCAGGTTCAGAGGAGTAAGGAAACGTCAGACCCCACCTACGGAATAGTCAACGCGTGCGCTCAGTGAAAGCGAAAAGAAAAATCTTTAGTACCACAAGCGCAAAAGTAGAGCGTGGGGACGTGAAGATGGTTTCTCTTAGGGCATTGGCCCCTTCTTTGACGCGCATAACCGTTGCCGCTTCAGTTGGAGCGGCACTACACATCGGTCAGGGTGACTGTGACCTGATCGATCAGAAAGCTGTCGAGTTTTCAAGAGCCGTCCTAGCTCAAACTGACGTTGAAGGCGAAGTCATTGCGTGCGAAGGACCGAAAGACAACGCGCCCGCGTTCTTACACAGGGAAAAAGTTGGAACGGGAAAAGGTCCGAAAGTCGAGTTTGTGGTTGACCCAGTTGACGGAACGACCGCCGCGTCTAAAGGAAGAAAAGATGCCATTTCCGCCCTTGCATGCGCGCCGTCTGGCTGCTTCCAGGTGCTCCCAGACGATGGCTACTACTTTAAAGTGGCCACAGATCGTCATTCGAAAGGGAAGATCAGTCTCGACATGCCTGTCGAGGAGATCGTGCGGACCGTGGCCCATGAGAAAGGGCTTCATCTCGAAAACTTTACGGTCATAATGTTAGAACGGGACAGGCACACGACGATTTTGCAACGTCTGAGGAAGATGGGAGTGAGGATCATTCTGATTCCGGACGGCGACATTGCTGGCGCCGTTGTGACTTGCAGGCCCGGTTCGGGTATTGACCTTCTTCTGGGTGCGGGAGCCGGTCCTGAAGCAACGATTGCTGCGACAGCGATTAAATGCTTGGGCGGAACGATGCTGGTCAATGTCTGGAAGGGCGAAAAAGACGACCCAAAACGCATGGAAAGGCTTGCATTAGAGGGTGTTGATGTCGACAAAACTTACTGTGAAGATGAGTTGGCCAAGGGCAACGAGATGGCGTTTGTGGCTTCAGGAGTGACAAAGGGCGAGCTGCTTGATGGCGTGCGTTTCATCCCAGAGGGCGCAGTCGTATGTTCTATCTGCACGCGGTTACCGAGCGGAACTGTCGAGAGGGCCGAGACTACTTTGCGGTTCAAAGGCCACCCTATTTACAAACAGTTTCTACCCTAACACACGAATCAAAGAACAGTGAAACGATGCCTGAACAGACAACCACACTACCCTGCGGGTGTAAATATCAAGACAAAGGGTTCATGATCGTTCGCGTTGTTGAGTGCGACTATCATAGGCAACGGCGGACGAGGAAGCGACCGTACAGGCCTAAGGCCGAATGCGTGAGGCCCTGACGCGTAGAGTTTTGGGTTTGGTCTTTACTAGTAATTGTTTGTAGGTCAAGTTTTGGTTAGTTCTTCTTTCATTTTTTCTTCGAGCGTTTTCAGCTGTCCGTGGCTCGCATAGGTGATCGTCGTGTTCAGTTTGACGTCTAATCCCAGTTTCTTGAGGAAAACGAAGAGTTCTTCCCCGGTAACCCGGGTTATTTTGCCAGAAACAGCTAGTTCTGTTAGGATTTTTCTGACTTTGCTCATTTCGACAGGGAACTGAGCTGTCGCTGAGTTGAAGACTTCCCAAGCCCGGTCTTTGAAAATCCTGTTCAAAACGTCTTTTGGGCCAGTCGTGTCTGGCTGGATCTGTTTTGCAGAAAATCTTCTCTGGATTTCTCGGAGTTTTTTCTGTCTGATTGCGGCCAGTTCACTGTCGCTCATAGCGGGTTAACTGATTGCTGTCGGCTTCATAAACGTTTTTCGAGGTCCGTGTCCGTTCGTGGCGAACACATGTGCTTTTGGGCGGAAGAGAGATTGGAAGAGGAGAGTAAGACAGGCAGGCTTAAGCGTTCAGCATGTGCCAACGGTGCATAGGGGTTACAGGATCAAGGGGGCGGTTTGAGGTCAACGTGTCGTTTGACCGGGTCGCAGAGGTTTATGATAGAACCAGACGGTTGCCCGACGAAGTCATGACTTGTTTGGTCAAGACGTTCACAACCGAGTTTAACGGTTGCACGCGCGTTTTGGATGTGGGCATCGGGACGGGAAGATTGGCTGCGCCGTTGCAGAAGGCAGGATTCTCTCTCGCCGGGGTTGATATCAGCAGGAAGATGGTCGACAAGGCAAAAGAGAAGGGTGTTGAGGGCGTGGTTCTTGCGGATGCGCGAATGATTCCGTTCAGGGACAAGGTTTTCGACGTCGCCGTCAGCGTTCATCTTCTTCACTTAATCAGCGATTGGCAGAAAGTGGTCGGTGAAATTTGCCGGGTCAGTCGACGCGCCCTTTTCTCTCTGTATAATACGCCTCCGGACCCTGTTCGAGATGCGTATCGCAGATTGCTGAAAGAGCAAGGATTTGACCAGCGTCACGTCGGTAAATCAGAACAAGATTTGCGGGAGCTTGTTCCACCTTCGAAGTCTTTGTTCGTTGCTTCCTATGACACACTTGCGGATGATACTCTTGCTTGTATGATGGAGAGGAATCGTTCTAGTCAGTGGGAAATTCCTGAAGACGTGAATTCTGAAGCCGTAAAGCGTTTGAAAAAGATGTTTGCCGGGAAAGTGTTCAAACAGGAATTGTACGTTTCAGTGTGGGATATTGACTCGTTGAAGGCATTGGTTGAAACGTAGCGCGCGCGATGTACTGCCACTGCCCATAATCCACACAACATCTTGAAAGCGTTTCTTGGCGTCACAGAAAAAGGAGGAAGGAATATGTGTAGTTATGGATTCATCGGTTGCAGTATGGCGAAATGGTTTCCTTCAGGGTCAGCGGCTACAGCGGTCCAGCCGACTTGAGGCACTTCCTGCTTTGGAACGATGATTTTTCCACCGAGCTTCTTGATTTTCTCGATGTATTCATCGGCGTTCTCAACTGAAATATAGTTGACGGGCTTCATCTCTGGACTCGTCTTCTTGTACATGCCTCCGTTGACGCCTGGTCGCAACGGTCGCATCTGCTTGTCTACTGGTACAGTGCCGAGAAGCCAGTATTCCATTGTTCCACTCATGTCTCCACTGCCCTTCTCGATCTTCCATCCAAAGACGTCTGCATAGAATTTCTGGAGTTTTTCAGTGTTGTTTGCGGGTATTTCGAAGTGAACGATCGTGTGGTCCATCTTTTTCTACCTTTTTTTCGCCAAGAGAGCATCCTCAGTACTGGTTTAAAATCGTTACTGGCACGAAGACTGTGACGGACACCGATATAATCATAATCCTTATAGTAGCTGCTTAAACATGTTCTCAAACCAGACGTTAGATTGCCTTTGCATCGGATGAAACTACTACCAGCATGTGACGGTATAACGCTTATTCGCTTGCTTTGAATATTGAAAAGATGATGTTTGGTTAGGAAGGAGGCGATAGAATGGTGTATGAAATGACCGCTTATTGCGGACTTGACTGCAGCGAATGTAAAGCGTATAAAGCGACTCAGGCGAACGATTTTGAACTGAAGAAGCAGATGGCCGAACGCTGGTCTGATCAAGGCGATGTCAAATTCAAGCCAGAAGACATCGACTGTCGAGGATGCAAATCTGACGTGATTTCCGGTTGGTGCCGAAAACTCTGCAAGATAAGACCGTGCGCTGCAGAAAAGAAGGTCGTTACTTGTGCTCACTGTGACGAGTATCAATGCGATAGACTGAAGGAATTCTTGCGAAACGAGGCTGTGGCTGCCGAAAACCTTGAAAAGATTCGAAAAACTCTTCAATCCTAACGGCGAGGTTCGAGATAATGACGCTCACTCAGGACGTAAAGAAGGAGGCAGAGAAAGCTGGTTTCGTGGCGGTCGGTGTGTCAAACCTCGACATGCTCCGCGAGTTGCCCTACGGAAAGATCAAACACGTAGGCACGCTCAAAACACCAGAAGAGGCTTTGCCAGAAGTCAAATCAGTCATATTGATGGGCATTCATGCGTGGGATCCAGTGTTCAACGTCGTCGTAGACTCCACGAAACTTCATTTCAACAAGAAACTCGCACCGAACGTGCCTTTGGAGCGCTACCAGCTGTACTATCAAATCGCGTCGAGCAAGGCCTGGAAAGTCGCTCAATTCCTGATGAAAAAGGGCTATTATTCGATTCCCTCATTCAGCGTTCCACTCAAAACTTCTGCGGTCAAGTGTGGCCTCGGTTGCCAAGGCAAGAACACGTTGCTGGTGACTCCGACCTATGGGCCGAGAGTCAGGCTGGTTTCACTGCTCACGACCGCGGAATTGGACGTAGACGAGCCTTTCGGGGAAGATCTATGTAAGAGCTGCGACAAGTGTGTGCGAGCTTGTCCGGCTAGAGCTATTAAACCGTACAAACTTGACATCAACAAGTGTATGGTGTACGCGTCTGAAAACCCACGTTCAAGAAGAGTTTCCATGGAGACGAGGGAACTGGAGAAGAGGTTCGTGAAGCGGCCGACTCCTAGCAGTTTCATAGAATGCTCCATATGCCTAAAAGCGTGCCCAATAGGAAAAAAGGTAGGCTGAGGGTATTCCTTTTTTGCCTTTTTTAATTAATCCAAAGAAGCTGTATGCAAGACGCTAGTGTGAGTTCTTTTTCTCTAATGCCACGCGCTTGAAGGGTTAAATATCCTGGACTAGGGACGCGACGAGCTTGTTCTCAGCCTTCTTCAAATGCTCCTAATAGGTAATTCTGGAAACTCTTTGTGTGCGATGTCCCGCACGCACTAGTTGCCCGAGCACTGCCAGCCACCTTAAAACCTTAAGAATACAGAAGATAAGAAAGGAAATTCACATAAGCATATTCAAGACGCCGGTGAGTTTCGGATGCCTACGAGCTTGCCACCAGTTGAGCAGAATGACCTAGATTTCCCCATCAGCGAAAGTCACACGATCCGCATCTCCGATTTGATAGACCTCCGCGTCTACCGGGACACGCGACCACGCAACCTGAAAATCGCCAACTTGCAGAAGGGACTAATTCTCGTCTTCGAGGGAAACGAATTGGTGGGAGAAGGAACAGGTTTTGGGCTTCCAGTCCTTGTCTGCTCGGATCAAACGTACTTTTCAGGATCCTCAACAATCCGAGTTTCACAACAGGATGATCGTTGGAGCATTCGCAAAGAGTTTATGATGGACAGGACTGCTAGAAACAGATTCAGGAACGTCACGCTCGAGAACAGGTTGGCGCGTGACCTCATCGCTTACCTGCCCCGTTTGTACCAGATGCATCCGAGACTGAGGCTCCTTAGGCTTAAAGGCGTGACACAGCGAATCGACATCAATACTTCTTTCGTTCAGACAAAACCTATCGGTAAAGTTAATGTTATTTATGCTATTGACAAACAAAGAATCTCCATAAGCGCCGATTTCAAAAACTTGGAAAGAGACAGACTTGAAAAGATGTTTATGCTAAATGAACAGGGATCCAGATTCTTCCGAAAGTATAGCGATTCTCAAGGAACCAAGTTGGAAGATTCGAAAATAGGAGCATGGGACGGAATACGAGCCAAATGGGCCTCTCTTAAACTTCCCGACAACGAGGTTGGATTCCGCTTATGGAAAAAGAAAAATAGCATACTGCGAAGAGGCCGAGAATACCTGAAAGATTCTCTTGACTGGGTTGGCTTAGACTATGAATTGAACCCTGAAACCCTTGTTTTCGAATACCCTATCGAAATATCAGGAGCATAAGGTACAATGACAACTGTCACTCTGGTTTACCCTTACTTTCACTCTTCGAACGACAACTCTATCTTCAGGTTTCCGCCATTAGGCTTGGGATACATAGCTTCGCACCTCAAAAACAAAGGCATCTCAGTCGAGCTTGTGGACTGCACCTTCATGAGCCTCACAGAGGCGATTGAAAAGATCAGAAACTCTCATCCACGGATAATCGGCATGCAAGTAATGTTTTCGATGAAAGAAAAGGCCCTCCAAATGGTCGAACTTCTCAGAAAAGACTGCGAACTTCTTGTTGCAGGCGGACCACTGCCAACCTCGAATCCAGAAGAGTTCCTACAATTTTTCGATGTCGTAGGCCTCGGAGAAGGTGAAGAAACCATGTTCGACATAGTCCAAGCAGTCCAAGATGGAAAACCGTTGAAACAAGTCAAAGGAATCGCTTACAAAGCTTACGGAAAAATCCTTTTCACTCCGCCGCGGGATTTCATAAACAACCTTGACGAAGTACCCTTCCCTGCGCGAGAAATGTTTGACAACCAAGCTTACAAAAACTACTATTCCAAAAACTTCGGTTACACAACCACGTCCGTTATGACTTCACGAGGCTGCCCCTTTCAATGCGACTTCTGCAGCCGCCCAGTGTTCGGCAACCGATTCAGGTCTAGATCTCCTAAAAATATAGCGGAGGAAGTCCAACAAGTCCACGACTTAGGCTACGGTCGCGTATGGTTCGCAGACGACTGCTTTACCCTGGGTCGAAAACGTTTTCTTGACATCTGTCATGAACTCATGCAGCGTCACGTCAACATTGGCTGGGAATGCCTCTCACGAGTTGACACAATCGACCATGAAGTCGCCGAAAAAATGAAGAAAGCAGGCTGCGTCCGTGTCTTCTTCGGTATTGAATCGGGAAATGACAGCGTTCTGAAACTGATGAACAAACAAATCACAATCAGACAAGCTGAGCATGCCGTCAACAATTGCAAAGAAGTCGGAATTCAAGTTGGCGCCTTCTTCATACTTGGATATCCAGGCGAAACAGACAAGACCGTCCTCGACACCGTTGACTTCGCATCCTCACTGCCACTTGACTACTTGTCCTTTACCTTTCCCTATCCGATACCCGGTACGCCGTTGTACGAAAGAGTCAAGAACAGCATGATCATGGAAGAATGGAGCGAACCCGACAATATTCATCTCATAAAGCACAAACTGCTCTACCAATCGCCCATCTCTGAGTCCAAACTCAAATTTGCACTCTTCAAAGGAATGACCCAGCACTACATAAGAAAATACCTCGGAAACACCGCCTACGGATTAATCGGCACCCCATTCGCAAAGACCACGAACGCTCTGTACAAAGCGCTCAACTAGAACCATCACCAGAAAGACTGCGCCCTTCGTGCATGCATTCTGAACAATTTCCCGAATACCAGTTGAAAGATCATCTTTCTCCTTTAAGCCAGCCCTTAATTCCAAGCTCAGTGACAGTTAGAGTCACTGGTTCAGGATGATTTGATTTATACTGACCGTTCTCATCCAGATACAGTACGGTAGGCTTAAGCAGGAACTCGCCTTGAACTTTCGGTTTGAGCTTAAGCCTCACTTCTTCCGTCTTCAACGGGTCAACTCGTTTTCCCTTCATGTTCAAGTAGCTGTCCTCCACTCGATAGACTTCGGGATTTTCTGCCAATTCGAAGCCTTTCGGAATGAGTTCGGTGATTTTGATCAAAAGCGCTGGACCCTTTCCTGCATTGACGAGCTCTATCTCTAAATCCAAATTTTCACCAACCTTGAGCTGTTTCTGGCGTGAAATGATGTTTGCCTGTATGTTGGCGTTCTCAAACTTTTCGATACCCACCGCATTCTCATGATTAGGAGTAGGCGTGCTGAACGCCGTCGTTGTGGAAACGATCGCTGGAGTATGCAACACCTCACTGAGGGACATAGCCAATTCTTGTTCTTCTTTCACTTTCTCAAGGAGCCTCAGAACCTGCTCTCTTTTTTCAGGATGCTCAGCTTTCATGAAAGAGCCTGCGGACGTTTGCAGGATTTTTTGGGCCATCGCGAAAAGCTTCGTCCTTCTCTCTGGATCTGCTTCTTTCTTTGCGTTGTTGATGTTTGAATAAGCCTCCAAAAGCAGTTCGGTTGCTTTGGCATATTCCGAAGCACTCTGAATACCCGCTCTCACGTAGTATTTTGCAGCGCTTTCTAATTGCTGAACCGCAACCTCATGGAGCTTTTCGTCGCCTGTGTCGGAGAATTTCATTCCAGCTTCAAGTGCCCTGCAGAAGCGACTGTGTCCTAAAGCCAGTGTCTTTGCTTTCTCGTTGGGGCTTAGTTCTTTGGCCTTCTCAAAGAGCTCAGATGCTTCGGCGTAGAATCCTGGTGATTCCTCTGCTTCAGCCATGGTCATCTTTGCCCATGCTCGGGACAGAATTGCGATTAGTTTGAACTCCTTCTTGTCCCGTTCTGTTTGTACAGCTTCTTGTATTCTTTCAAGGATTTCGGCTGCCGAAGTGTATTTCTCGGAGCTTGAAAAGTGGTCTCCCTTTTTGTCGAAGATCTTTGCTTCTTCAACGGCGACTCGCGCTGCGCAGTATTGATGTCTGAGCCTCGTCGCCTTTAACATCTCTGTCGCCATCTCTTTTTCTTCTGAGTCCTCGATTATTGGCAACCGTTTCTCCAGAGATTTTCTGGTTTCTTCGAAAAGCGCAGAGGCTGCCTCGAAGGTCTGTAGGGCTTCTTCACTGTTCTCTTTCCTGCTCAGCTCTTCTGCTTCGTCAAGCTTTGCCCAAGCTGAATAGTTAGGCGCGAGATAGTTCCACCGCTTCAACGATTTATGAAGACTGGCGACTTTTTCAAAATGCTCTTCTGCCGTTCTATATTCTTGCTTCTGATGGTGAAATCTTGCTTTTTCAATTTCGCTCCATGCCTGCATGTAGAGGGCATGGTCACTGTAGAAGACTTTGAGTTGTGGAAACTTTTCTAACGCCGAAGTGTAACTCTGTGTGGCGCATTCGAAATCTTGAGAAGCTGCTAAATGTTCTCCAAGTTTGTCATGTACCTGTGCTCTTCGCCAGCAGTTTTCGGCTATTCTGCTCAATATGCCGAGTTTTTGATAAGATTCAATGGAAGCGTCGTAGCTTTGTCCTGCTCTCTTCAGATCTTCTTTGTCGCCAGTCAGCTCGTACAAGCGGACAAGTGCTTGTGCATATCCGTATTGCAGTGCTCCTACGGTTACGAAGAGAGACGTTCCTGAGTCTTCCTTCACCATGTATGTCATTTCTTTGATGCACAATTCTATTGCTTTCTGCTTGTCAGCTACAGCAGCTTCAAGCAAGGCTTTCTTTTTTTCCAGGTCTTCAGTCGCTTCGGCGAGGTCATATTCTATGTTGCCCAACGAGCTTCGCCCGATGCCGAGGTTCCAGTAGAGAAAAGGTTCAAGTCTCTCGGCGATCTCTCTGCTCTTATTGAGGTAGTCAAGGGCTTCTTCAAGACCTTTTTTCTTGTCCACAGTGTCCGTTTCGAATTTGGCGATTCTTTGGCGAACAGACGCAGCTCCAGCGTACCAGCCCATCATGATTTCTGGATAACCGGATTCTTCCCACAATTTTCGGTTGCGTAGACCCCATTGGAACGCCTCTTTATCCAAGATTCTTTTCTTCTCTATATCAGTCTCAAACTCACTGGGCCAAAGGATACGCATGATTTCCATTACTTTCGTCCATGCAAGATCGCCCCTCGGGCTTACAAAAGACATGTTGCTGAACTGGCGAAGCGATTCCTCGGCATATTCAAGGCACTTCTCAAAGATACGACGTTTCTCGTCTGGATCATCAGTTCCCGCGAGCTTCCAGGCAGTGTGGTAGACGAGCCAATCGAGCGCGCAACCGATAATGAACCTGTCATTCATCTTTCTGCCGTACTCTAGCGCTTTCGTACAGTTTTCAAACGCTTCTTCGGAGCCCTCCGATCCGAAGAAAACTTGGCATCCGAAGACAGGGTAGATAGACTCCGTTAACGCTGTTTCTTTAGAAAGCTGTTTGGCCTTGGCCCAATAGTTGAGGCCTTCCTGTCGATATTTCTCTCTCTCGCTGGTATCTCGAAAGTTGTAGCTGAAGACTCCAAGAAAAATAACAGTTCTCGCGCAAGACGATGCCAGTGCGAGTCCATCTTCAGACGTCGAGAGGATTCTTATCGTCTTCTCGCCAGAGTCCAATGCTTCTTGTATTATTTTTTCGCGAGATTTGAAATATGGTTCGCGAGTAAACAGAAAAATCGCTGCATCCGAAAGTTGGAGGTATGTTTTTGCGAATTCACTATGTTCTTCTGCTTGTTCGAATGCCTGCATACTGTCCGTCACGAGTTTCCAACAGTCATCTAGCCGCTTCTTCTTCTCAGAGCTGTCGGAAGCCAGCCAATGTTCAGCATATGCATTGGCAGCATTGCAGCGGAGGACTTTGGCGTTGGCCGTTTCAGAGTTGACGATCTGCGCATAAGCCTCATGAGCCTTATCATAGTAGGCGATGGCCTTGTCCATCCTGCTCTTGAACGCGTTCACATCTTCAGCCTGCATCGCTGCTTTGCGAAAAGCATAGCCCAAACGCTCATGCAGATCTCCTAGACCCAAGAAATCCTGTGCTGGCATTAAGTCCAATGCTTTCGCGTAAGTCTCAGCCGCACCTAGCCAATCATATTCTCTTTCCTTTTCGGTAGCTTGAGTTAACATTGCGTCGATGCTGGACGTGTTTGACATGTTATCAGACTGAAATCTAGGTACCATTAGGTCTCTGAAAAGGCTTTTCATAGACGAGATGTGTGAATCGGCTGACGACCTTCAGTCTTGCACTGTCTAGTGTATGGCGCCACAGTTGGGACATTTATCTAAAGTCTCGTCAAACTGGGCATGACAGTAGCCGCATCGGACTTTGACGATGACCTCCTTTTTCACCACTTCCTCTCTAATCACTTGTTGCTGCGTCTCAGGAGGTGTCGGCGGCTTCATAGGCGACCTATTTCTGGAACGGCTTAACCTGAACACGAGAAAAGCAATTGCGACTACGATGGCCGCTATGAGAACCATGAAGATCGGCAGAAAAGCAACCGCTATCACGGCATTCGCCTTAAACGACGATTACCCTTGCCGTTATAATAGACTTTCTGTCTCCATGCTGAGGCGCACGTTAGATGGTTTCGAAGCAACTCTTAAGTCAAACAATCGCATTACAGCTAAGAAGTAAAAACAATTCAGGCAGGGCGACATTTGGACATCGAAACAAAAATCGAGCTTGTCTGCAAACCTCCAACCGACGAAGTTTTGACAATAAGGCAATTGCGATCTCTCCTCGAAACTGAAGAGCACCCCATAGCTTACAACGGCTGGGAACCCTCAGGCCTAGTCCACCTTGGAACAGGCGTCATTTGCGCCTACAAAATGAAAGACTTCGTCCAAGCCGGAATACGGTTCAAGGCCTACCTCTCAACATGGCATGCATGGTTAAACAACAAACTTGGCGGCGACCTCAGCCTGATCAAGAAAGCCGGCGACTTGTTCAGACACTCATGGATAGCTCTTGGTGTTCCAGCAACCGGGGTCGAATTCATCTACTCAGACGAACTGTACGACCACTTGGAATACTGGTCAAAAACGATTAGAGTTGCCAAAGAACTGACGCTTGGAAGAACCAGACGAACACTTGAAATCGCGGGAAGACAGAAGACCGAAGCCCACCATGTTTCAGACTTTTTGTACACGCCCATGCAGGTCGCAGATATATTCCACATGGAAGTCAAAATATGCCAGCTCGGCATGGATCAACGAAAAGCCAACGTCGTGAGCCGCGAACTCGGCGAAAGGCTCGGCTTCTGGAAACCTGTCTGCGTCCACCACCACTTGCTACAAGGCCTGGAAAAGCCGGCAATCTGGCCGATCCCGCAGGGCAAAGAGAGAAAAGAAGCCATTTCGTCCGCAAAAATGTCCAAAAGCAAGCCCGAATCATGCATATTCATCTACGACACGCCAGAATCGATAAAGCAAAAAGTGTCCCAAGCCTTCTGCCCCGAAAGAACAGTTGAATTCAACCCGATAGTGGACATAGCCAAACACATAATCTTCAGGGAGAAAAAGACCCTTACGATTGAAAGGCTAGCAAAGTTCGGCGGAACGATCGAATTCCAGAACTTCCAAGAACTTGAAAAAGCATATTCAGACGGAAAACTCCACCCCCTGGACCTTAAAAACGCGGTTTCGCTGGAACTAGCAACCATACTCGACCCCGTGAGAAGATACTTCGACAACAACAGAGAAGCAAGAGAATGTCTCGAAGTCGTAAAGAAGACTGTGATAACAAGGTAAAATCCTTGTCTACGCATTTAAGAGGAAAACTGGAGAAAATCGAGCAAATTCTCGAATGCCTGATTCAGGAATCATCAAGTGGCGTTCCGATAATAGTCGAAGGCGACAACGACTTTCAAACCCTCAGACACCTCGGCGTACAAGGAAAGATAATGTGCGCCAAAACAGGGGGTAAATCCCGACTTGACTTGCTAAGTCAAATCGAAGATAGCAGCGTCAAAGAATTTGTATTACTCTTCGATTTTGACAGACGGGGCAAAGAATGGACCGAAACTGTCAAGGAAAGCTTGGAAAAGGCTC
>Ga0315285_10005661_pt1 | contig 12870 bp, 7 predicted proteins | sample YL17G09_36_MG_FD_203698 | JGI IMG/M metagenome (GOLD analysis project Ga0315285, IMG submission 203698) | Sediment microbial communities from Yellowstone Lake, YNP, Wyoming, USA - YL17G09_36 | ecosystem: Environmental > Aquatic > Freshwater > Lake > Sediment | place: USA: Wyoming | collected... | reverse complement strand
TTTCAGGCGGGCAGTAAAGCCCAGGGCAGAGCGAAGCGCCGCCCTGGGTAACTGGTCGCCCCCAATAACAAGCCCTGTAAGGGCGCAACACCAGCGCCGCCGGAGTGTCGCCCTTACAGGGCTCTTTGTTTGGATGCTCGTAACCCGGGGCAGCGCTTCGCTCTGCCCTGGGCTGGACCGTTCCCTGACGGGGACGGGTTTCAGCCCTTTGGGCTGAAGAGGCGTCTGCCAGGATTTGTCCTCGCACACGCAGCGGATTTCGGGGCGGTTGGCATTTGGTTGCGGCCGGCGTTTCGGCTATATTCAGGGCTTGGCGTGGGGCGGAGTCCCGAGGGCCGCAGAGCAGTCGGCGTGCGGAGACAATAGTGAGCGACGAGCTACATCACGAGTGCGGCGTGGCGGCGTTGTACCGGCTTGGCGCCAAGGCGGCGCCTGACGGCCCGGCCAGCCGGGCTGTGAGGGATGGCGACGTCACGGCGTGGATGCCGGCGATGCTGCTGGACCTCCAGAACCGCGGGCAGTTGGCGGCGGGGCTGTCGAGCTTCATGCCCGGCCGGGCGCAGCTTCTGGACACGTTCAAGGACACAGGGACGGTGTCGGAAGTCTTTCGGATGAGCCACCCGGGCAAGTATAGCTCGATCCTCCAGCAGTATTCCGGCCCGGCCTGCATCGGCCACACCCGGTACGCCACGTGCGGCCTGGACGATGCCCGCTACGCCCAGCCGTTCGAGCGTCACCACGGGCGGCTGTGGAAGTGGTTCAGCTTCGCCTTCAACGGCAACCTGGCCAACTACGTCCACCTCCGCGACCGGCTTCTGAGCAGGCGGGACTACCACTTCACGCTGGACACCGACACCGAGATCCTGATGCACTCGCTGGCCTACCGGCTTCGCGGGGACCGCGCACCGGCGCTGCGCCGCGTGATGGCGTCCATGGCGCGGGACTTCGACGGGGCGTACAACATCGTGTTCCTCGACGCCATGGGGCGGATGTTCGTCGCTCGCGACCCGGTGGGCTTTCGCCCTCTAAGCTGGGCAGTCCAGGGCCGGCTCTTCGCGGCCGCCAGCGAGTCGGTCGCCCTGAGCAACATGGGCTTCACGGACATCCGCAGCCTGGCCCCCGGCGAGTTGGCGATCGTCGAGGACGGCAAGCTGCGGTTCGAGCGGTTCGCCCCGCGGCGCACGCCGGCCCACTGCTTCTTCGAGTGGGTGTACTTCTCCAACGTGGCAAGCATCGCCGACGGGTGCAGCGTGTACCTCTCCCGGGCCCGTGCCGGCCAGCGCCTGGCCGAGGCGGAGACCGAGAAGATCGACGACAACTGCATAGTCGTGCCCGTGCCGGACACCGCCAAAGCGGCGGCCGACGCCTTCGCCTACCGGCTGGGAATACCCTCCGTCGAGGGCCTCATCCGCAACCGTTACGTCGGGCGGACGTTCATCCAGCCCAGGGACGTCCGCGGCCGCAGCGCCCACAGCAAGTACACGCCGCTGCCGTCGGTGCTTGCCGGCAAGCGGGTGTTCCTGGTCGATGACTCGATCGTCCGCTCGACGACCATGGCGGAACTGGTCGAGCAGTTGTTCAAGCGCGGCGGCGCAATGGAGGTCCACGTCCGCGTGGCCTGCCCGCCTATCATCGCGCCGTGCTTCTACGGAATCGACATGTCGACGTTCAAGGAGCTCTTCGCCCCGCGCTACGCCCGGCCCGGCTACAAGGGCGCCCCCACGCCGGCGATGCTGGCCCGGATGGCCGGGGACCTGGGCGTCAACAGCCTGCGATACCTCAACGTGGACGACCTCGGACCCTGCATCCGGATTGATGGACGGCGGATATGCACCGGCTGCGTCACCGGCAAACAGCCCACGCCGATGGGCCGCAGGCTCATTGTACAGGCCCGCAAGAGCAAGTCCGGCACCGCCGGCAGGACGTACGAAAAAACCCCCGAGGCCAAAGCCAGGCCGCCCCGCAAGGGGAAGCACCAAACTACAAGCACCAAATAGCAAACAAGGACCAAATACCAAAAAGCCAAGCTCCAAACAGCCGTCGCCAAAATCTGGAGCGAGCGGCGCGCGGGCTGGGCATTCATGAACGAAACGCTGAAGCGAGATTGCCCTTCTGCATGTTTGTGTTTTGGAATTTGCTGTTTGGTCCTTGTTTGAGTTTTGGTGCTTGTTATTTGGTGCTTGTCCAGGCTTTTGAACTCATGATAATTCACAATCTATTCGACGCCGTACCCTGGAATGGTGAGCGGGGCGGGATTAGTGAGGACAGGCGGAACTGCCGAATGAGACTGCGAGTGCTGGCACTGATTGCACTATCGACTCTTGGGGTGACCCTTGCCCTGGCGTCCTCGCAATGCCCGGCCAAGGTCGACCTGAAAGAAGACCCGCCGCCCGTGGCGGCTCCCAAGGCCGGCGACATTGCCGGCACGATAAAGCCGCCCGCACTGGTGGCTAAGATCGAGGCCGTGTCGAGAGACACGCTAAGGACCTGCCAACCCGCCGCCTTCGACAAGGCCACGGGCCAATTCCGCTTTGCCAACCTGCCCGGAGACGCCGATTACGACGTCCGCGTGACGACCACCGACGGGCGGACAATCGAGGGAATCGACCTGTCGTGGATCGCTGCGCGCATGGGCCGCCTTGCAGCCGCCAGACGCAAGCAGTTGAACATGCCGCCCGAGAGGCAGGAGTCCTTCGACCAGGCCGATGCAAACGCCATCCTCAAGTGGGTCGAGGACTGGAAGGACTTCATGGAGGTCAAGCGCGTGCTGTACGTCAACGGCATGGGCAAGCGCGCGACGGTGCTGGTCGAACTCATGCGGACGCGGGAGTTTTACGCCGCCGGCGGCGCGCTGGTCTGGCGAGTCGAGCTTTGGTACATGCAGAACGAGTTCGGCGGCTGGGACCGCCTGGCCAACTCCGAGCGGGTCCTGCATCGCCGGCGGATAAGCCCGCAGGAGTGGAAGAAGATCGACCTGCAATACTTCCCCGAACTCAGCGCCCACGTAAACCCCGACGGCACGAGTAAGCCCCTGCACTTCAGGCTGCCCGACAAGGGCGACCTGTCCCGCGGGCGGCTGGCCAACACCGAGCCGCAGTGCAAGACCGCGCCGCACATCTTCGGCCTGGACAGCCCGCCGCGGGGCGAGGTCAAAGGCATGCAAGTCCACGCCGAGCGAATCAAGGCGGATGCGAACGCGCCAATCGAGAACACGCATTGAATGCGGAAGGCAGAAGGCAGAAGGCGGATTTAGGATTTGAGATTTGGGATTTGAGATTTGGGATTGCTGAGTCCCGAGCGAAGTCGAGGGGCGGATTGCCTGCCACGGCGGAGCCGAAGGCAAAGCCGGCGCGGGCGGCAACTTCCAGGTCGGCCAGCGCTGCCGGCTGGTGGAGGTCCGGCAGCAATAGCCGAGAGATTCACTCTGGGATATTTTTTTCACGAATGTGAATAAATTGCTTGAAAGCGCCGGATGGTAATGGTATAAGTACCGGAATGTAGGTCGAGATTGATGCGGGCGAACCTTGCGGTATTTGTTCGGCCGTACACGGTGTGTGCCAGACGGCCTTGGAGGACAACCGGAAAGTGGGTTCAGCCGATTTTCGACTGCTTCGTTTTCGTTGCGGTTGCCGTTTGTGATGCGTACTTGCGGAGGACTTTTTTTTCCTGCAAGCAAATGCGGATATTTTTCAGTCGAATACAGTGTTTACCCCGCGGGCAGTATTGAAAGAGCAAGTCGCCCGTGTTGGAATGCTTCACATAGTTGGCGTTCACCCTTTTAAGGAGCCGGGTTATTACAAAACGCAGAAATACTATTTCGACCATCGAGGCCGCACGGATGCTCGGTGTGGCCGTGTCATCTGTCTCGAAGTGGACCGATGAAGGCAAGCTCGTGGCCGGTCGAACGCCTGGGGGGCACAGGCGGATCGAAAAAGACGACTTCATAAGGTTCCTTCATCAGCATAATCTCAGGATCCCGCCCGAGTTGCAGCCCGAGACAACGAAGATTCTCATCGTTGACGACGATAAAGCCTTCGCCAAGTGGCTTGCCGAGGAGATCGGGCAGCGCTACCCGCAGTCGGAGGTGAGCGTGGCGTTTGACGGCTACTCGGCCGGGGAGATCGTGGGGCTGGTCAGGCCGGCGGTCATCGTAATTCTTGACCTTCACATGCCAAGCATGGACGGCTTCGAGGTCTGCCGCAGCATCAAGTCCAATCCGCTTATCAGCCAAACTGCCGTAATCGCCATCACCGGCGACCCGGACCCCGAATACATTGACCGCATCATTGGCCTGGGGGCCTGCGCATGTCTGCCTAAGCCGCTCGATCTCGATGCCTTGGTTGCCGAGATCGACAAGGCCCTGGGCATTGCCAGGCCGGCCCAGGCAGCGGCCGAGGCCAGCAACTGAAGAAGGTAGCCGGTAGCCGGGAAAAGCGAAACCAGTGGACAGTGGACAGTGGACAGTGGACAGTGGACAGTGAAAAACGGGAACAAGGAACCGGAACAAAGAAGTAAGACTTGGAATCTGGTAATGGGCTGTTGAGGCTTGCTCGCGTCAGCGAGCATGGAATGGAACAGGGAACCCGGAAAGAAACGACGGAACCTGAAGCCTGAAGCCTGAAGCCTGAAGCCTGAAGCCTGAAGCCTTCTTTTCAGAGCAGATTAACGCAGATAGAAGCGGGGCGTCGGATTTGGTTGGACCTGTCGGATAGCCTCAGTTACTGGAACGCGGGGGAACGGAAAACCCGCTTTCGGATCGGATTCTCTCGACCAATGCGCCGGTGGTAGTCGTTCGCTGCGCGGGCCTGTGCGATACACGGCTGTACTGACTACCAAGTGTCCACACATGCCTTCCAAAGCCCTTCAAGGCTTTTTTCGCCAAGTTAAGCCGGGCCATACCACAACGTAACATGCTTTTGGCAAAGCTCTTAAGCGTGGCATTTCGTAATATGCGTAAAATAATGAAAATAACGAGACTATTTATATTGTCATTAACGATTCTATCGCGTATAAAATTTATGCATGCATCGGGAAACTGGTGGCGTGGCATTGCCTCCAGTGGCTTTTGTGCCGGAGTCGCATATCTTTGCCGGAGTCATCCGATGGAGCTCGAAAGGTTGCAGGGAAGCAACGGGGCCGCGGGGCTGCAAACCGCCGAGGTGCTTATCGCCGATGATGACCCATCCTGCCTGGCGGCGTTGGAGAGTGCGTTTCGCATTCAGGGCCTTCGGACGATCTCTTGTCGCGATGGCCGGGAAGCCTGGGCGGCGATACGCGGGAATCCATACATTTCCCTGGTCGTGCTGAACTGGATGCTCCCCCAGTTGGACGGTCACGCGATCTGCCGGCTTCTGCGGAAGCACCGGCCGGCGGTGGCTTCCGTATTGATGATCGGCCAGAGTTTCCTCCGCGAGGCATGGACGGCCCTGGACCTTCAAACGCGGTACGTTCTTACCAAGCCGTTTCCCAAGTCGGGGATCGACCGCACGGTCGCCAGTATAGTCCTGGACGCATTTCGGCGCTGCTGAGCCATTGCCTTCTGCTGCTTGCTAAAGCCCGCCACGGAGGCTGACGATAAGACGGGCGGGTCGAGGTCAGGTGAAAAGCGAGCAGCAATGGCTTCAGCTTGGCCGGACACCCTCAACCGCAAACTCAGCGCAGCGTCAATTCCCGATACCGCACGCCGCACTTCGCGGAGCCATTGCGCCGGCCGGATGTCAATTCCAACGTACCCGCCGCCGATTCGGGGGGCCCGCGGGTCTCATCGCATAGGAGCATTCCGATGGAAGCCCATGGCAGCAGGGTACTGATAGTGGACGACGATCCGGTTGTGGGAGAGTTGATTCGGCAGCAGTTGGCCGAGAAGGGCTTTAGCTGCCAGGTGACCCAGGATCCCCGCTGCGCCGGGGACATCATCGATACGCAGCCGCCCGATGTCATGATCACGGACATCGAGATGCCCGGCACGAGCGGCCTGGAGCTGCTTGTCCACGCCAGGAAGCGCGCACCTGGGTGCAAGGTGGTGCTGGCGACGGGGTATTCCAAGCGGCAGTACCTGGTGCAGGCCCTGTTGCTTGGGGCCCACGACTACATCGAAAAGCCATTCCAGCCGGGCGAGCTGGTCGAGGTGGTTTCCAGGGCAGCCAACGGGGGCGCTGAGGGGCAGCTTCTTGTGGACCGCGCCGTCGAGGCCATGGAGTTCAGCCTTCAGGTGCGCCAGGCCTCGCTGGACAGCGTGGGCGCGCTGGTCCGCGCGGTGGAGGCCAAGGATCCCTACACCCGCCGTCACAGCGAGCAGGTAGCCCACTACGCGGTGAACCTGGCCCGCGCGCTGGGGATGTCCGCGGCGGACGTCGAGTCCATTCGCGTGGCCTCTCTGCTGCACGACATAGGCAAGATAGGCGTGCCGGACCACATCCTGATTAAGGCCGGCCCGCTGACGGACGAGGAGTTCCAGCAAGTCAGCCGGCACCCGGCTCTCGGCTCGGACATCCTGGCCAACATCACGCTTTTCGCCAGTGAGGCCAAGCTGATCCGCCATCACCACGAGAGGTGGGACGGCAAGGGATATCCCAACGGCCTGGTTGGAGAGGAAACACCCCTGGCGTCGAGGGTCATCCAAGTCGCCGACTGCATCGACGCCATGCTGATGGAACGCACGTACAAGGCCGGCTATTCGGTTGACGCGATGCTGGGCGAACTGATCCGGTGTGCGGGCACTCAGTTCGATCCGAAGATCGCGGCCGCGGCGCTGGCATGGTGTCAGTCGCATCGTGAGGCGCTGTTCCTGCCGGGCAAGAACCTCGTGCCGGAATCCATCTCTGCTTAGGAGAAGCCGCAAGTGCAAACCGCAAAAGGCATCCCCCGCGAGCAGGCCGGCCCGTACCAGGGGCCGTTGCACGCCGCGGGTGAAGACGTGCATGACGGCGGGAATATCTCTGCCGCGGCGGTTCGCGTCACAGGAATACTGGCCGCGTTGGCGGCGCTGGTCACCCTCGCAACGGGCGTGGTGGTGCTGTTCGGCTGGCTGCTGGACATCCCAGCGCTGAAGAGCGTGCTGCCGGGGTTTGTGAGCATGAAAGCCAACGCCGCCGTTGGCTTCGTCCTGGCCGGGACATCACTGGCGCTGCTGGGACGCGCGGGCCGCTCCGTGCGGAATCGGCGGTTGTCACAGGCGTGCGCGGGGATCACGGCCTTGCTGGGCCTTTTTACCTTCAGTCAGTATCTCTTCTGCTGCTGGGACTTGGGCATTGACCAACCGCTCTTCCGGGCGCCGGCCGGGGCTGTGGGAACGTTGTTCCCCGGCCGGATGGCCCCGGCGACCGCTATCGACTTCCTCCTGCTGGGCGGCGCCCTGTTTCTGGCCGGTTTTCGCCGAACCATCCTGGCCTCGCAGTGGCTGGCCCTGCTGGCCGGGGTGATCGGGTGGCTGTCCCTGCTGGGCTATCTATACGGGGCCCCCAACCTGTACGGCATCGGCCAGTACACGCAGATGGCGGTTCACACGGCCGCGGCCTTTATCATCCTGGGCCAGGGGGTGCTGCTGGCGCATCCGGCGGACGGACTCATGCGGATGGTCACCAGCGACACCATAGGCCGCTGGCTGTTGCGGCGCCTGGCGCCGCTGGCGGTGGCCGTGCCCCTGGTGCTCGGGTGGCTGCGCGTGCAGGGCGAGGCACACGGCTACTTCGAAGGCACATTCGGGGTGGCCCTAATGATGTTGGTCCTTATGGTCATCCTGGTGACCATGATCTACTGGACCTCACGTGCCCTGAGTCGGATGGACGCAGTTCGTCGGCAAGCTCACGGCCAGTTGCGCGAGAGCGAGGAGGCTCTGCGGACCAAGGCCGCCCTTCTGGAGGCTCAATCCGAGACATCGATAGATGGAATCCTGGCCGTTGACGATCAAGGGAAATCCATTCTCTTCAACACCCGCTTCGGCGCGATGTGGAATATCCCGCGGGAAGTGCTCGACACGAGAGACGATGGCCGCATGCTTCACCGCGTTCTGGAGCAGCTAAGCGACCCGGATGAGTTTCTCGCCAAGGTGCGGGACCTTTACGCTCGCAGGGATGAACGGAGCAGGGATGAAGTATCGCTCAAGGATGGCAGGACTCTTGATAGATACTCCTCTCCGCTCGTCGACATCGGGGGCACGTATTTCGGGCGCATCTGGTTTTTCCGCGACATCACCGAGCGCAAGGGCATGGAGCATGAGTTGCGGCGCCTGGCCGTGATTGCCGAACAGGCCGCGGAAGGGATCGCCGTGGCGGACCTGGACGGCAACCTCCAGTTCGTCAACGATGCCTGGGCCAGGATGCACGGGTACGAGTCGGGCGCGGAACTCGTGGGAATGCACCTGAGAGTCTTCCACACGGACGAGCAGCTCAAGACGGAGGTCGTGCCGTTCAACGCAACGGTCAAGCGGCAAGGTCATCACGCGGGTGAAGTGGGACACGTGCGAAGGGACGGAACGACATTCCCGACGCAAATGTCGGTCGTCGTCCTCAAGGACGAGCAAGGTGAGCCGTACGGTATGGCGGCCTTTGCGGAAGATATCACCCGCCGCAAGCGGGCGGAGCAGGAGCGGCGCCGCCTGGCGGCCGTTCTGGAGGCAACGCCGGACTTTGTCGGTTTCGCCGATGCGAAAGACACCCACATTCTCTACATCAACAAGGGCGGGCGCCTGATGACGGGGTTGACGCCGGATGAGGATGTCACAAGACTGAAGATTTCCGATGTCCACCCGGAGTGGGCCAACCGGATACTCTTGGAAACCGTTCTTCCGACCGCCGGACGCGATGGTTTGTGGACCGGGGAATGCGCCTTTCTACACCGGGACGGACACGAGATCCCTATCATGATGGCGCTGCTCGCCCACAAGACCCCCTCGGGGGAAGTGGAAGTCTTCTCCACCATCTCGCGCGACATCACCGAGCAGAAGCAAGCAGAGGATGCGATTCGTCAAGCGAAGGACCAAGCCGAGCGGGCCAACGCCGCCAAGAGCGCGTTCCTGGCCAACATGAGCCACGAGATCCGCACGCCGATGACGGCGATTATGGGATTCACCGAGATGCTGATCAACTCCATCGAGTGCTGCACGGTGTGCCCCGATCACCAGGCCTGCCCCACGCGCGCCCAGATCAAGGAGAACGTTCAGGTTATTTATCGCAACGGCGAGCACCTGCTGGCGCTCATCAACGACGTCCTGGACCTCTCGAAGGTCGAGGCCGGCAAGATAGAGATCGAGCGCGGGCCCTGTTCGCCCGTGCAGATTGTCGAGGAGACAGTGTCGTTGATGCGGGTTCGGGCTATCGAGAAGGGCCTGACTCTCGACGCTCGGTACGAGTTCCCTCTGCCGGAGGCAATCCTGAGCGACCCGGCGAGGGTCCGCCAGATACTCATCAACCTTGTCGGCAACGCCGTGAAGTTCACCTCGGCCGGGCACGTGCGGATTGGTGTCCGATGCAGCCGGGACGCCGGCGGCGACGCGGTGATGATGGCCTTCGAGGTTGTCGATACGGGCATCGGCATGACGCCCGAGCAGGTCGGCCGGCTCTTCCAGCCGTTTGCCCAGGCGGACTCCTCCACCACGCGCCAATACGGCGGCACGGGCCTGGGCCTGGCCATCAGTAAGAAGTTGGCGAAGGCCCTGGGCGGCGACATCCAGGTCGTCAGTCGGCCCGGCGAGGGAAGCACCTTCACATTCACGATGGAAGTGGAAATGGCCTTGCCGGTCCACATGTTGAACAACATTTCCGAGGTGGCGGAGCAGGTGTCTCATCGGCCACAATCGACCTCAACGGCTGCCGTGAGGCTTCGCGGCAGAGTCCTGCTGGCCGAGGATGGCCCGGACAACCGATTGCTGATCTCCACCGTCATCCGCAGGGCCGGGGCGGAGGTGGACCTGGCCGTCAACGGCCTGGTGGCCGTGGAGATGGCCCTGGCGGCGCGCTTGGCCGGGGTGGGCTACGACGTGATCCTCATGGACATGCAGATGCCGGAGATGGACGGCTACGAGGCAACGCGCAAGCTTCGCCAGGCGGGCTACACGGGCGCCATAATCGCCCTGACGGCCCATGCCATGGCCGAGGACCGCGCCAAGTGCATCGACGCCGGGTGCGACGACTACGCCACGAAGCCCATCGACCGCCTGGGACTGCTGACGACCCTGGCCAGGCTGATGGGCAGCCCGGCTCGCCAGGGCGACGCCGTGGCAAGCCCGGAACTCGGGCCGGAGGAAAGCCCCGCCGCGGCGACCCAGCCGGAGCCTGCCGCGACCCAGCCGGCCCAGGCGGATGGCGGGCCGATCAAGTCACAATTCGCGGATGACCCGGGAATGTCGGAGTTGATCGAGGCGTTCATCACCAGGCTGCCGGAGACGGCTGACGCAATGGCCCAGGCGCTGGCCAACAACTGCTTCGACGAACTGCGTCGGCTGGCGCACCAGTTGAAAGGCTCGGGCGGCGGATACGGCTATCCGTCTCTGACGGAACAGGCCCGCAAGCTGGAGGACTCCGCACACGCCGCCGACGGCGAGGCGGCCAGGCTGGCTTTAAATGAACTGAAGGCGACGGTCCATGCCGTGGTTGCCAGCCGGGATGCCGGGGCTGCCATGAAAGAAGGTAGTAGGTAGTAGGTAGTAGGGAGTAGGGAGTAGGTAGTAGGTAGTAGGGAGTAGGTAGTAGGAAGTAGGAAGTAGGGAGTAGGGAGTAGGTAGTAGGTAGTAGGGAGTAGGTAGTAGGAAGTAGGAAGTAGGGAGTAGGTAGTAGGGAGTAGGGAGTAGGTAGTAGGTAGTAGGTAGTAGGTAGTAGGGAGTAGGTAGTAGGAAGTAGGAAGTAGGAAGTAGGAAGTAGGAAGTAGGAAGTAGGAAGTAGGAAGAAAACGCCGGGCATTGTCCTTTCATGTGCCCGGGTGAGCCGAAGGCTCCTGTGCGACAGCCATGAAAGGCGAGAAACAGTGAAAGTCCTGATAATTGACGACAGTCCCGAGGCGTTGGCCCTGGCCAAGGTCCGGCTGGGAAAAGAGGGGCTGGAACTCATCTGCGCCGATGGAGGCCGCAGCGGGCTGGCAATAGCCCGTCGGGAGATGCCGGACCTTATCCTGCTGGACATCGAAATGCCGGACATGTCGGGCTTCGACGTCTGCCGGTCCATCAAGGCCGACGGCGAACTGTGCATGATCCCGGTCATCTTCCTGTCCGGTTCCGGCGGGGCCGAGGACAAGGTCAAGGGCCTGGACATCGGCGCCGTTGACTTCGTGGCCAAGCCGTTCGACGCATTCGAGCTTCGCGCCCGTGTCAACGCGGCCCTGCGGACCAAGCACATGCAGGACCTGCTGATCGAGTACTCCAGGATCGACCCGCTGACGGGCCTGGCCAACAGGCGCGGGCTGATGGAGCGGCTGAGGCAGGAATGGGCACGCATTCAGCGCCACGGCGGAAGCCTGTCGTTCATCATGGGCGACGTGGACCAATTCAAGCGGATCAACGACACCTACGGCCACACCATCGGCGACAAGGTCCTACAGGAAGTTGCCCGCGCCATTGCCGGCCAGTGCCGACAGAACGACCTGTCGGTCCGCTACGGCGGAGAGGAGTTCGCCATCGTCGTCGACGGGCATGCCGACGGAGCCGCAAAGCTCGCCGAACGGTGCCGCCAGGCCGTCGAGGGCGTCCGGGTAAGCGCCGGGGCCGACACCGTCACCACCACCGCCAGCTTCGGCATTGCCGACGCCGACAATGCCGACTCGCCCGAAACCCTCATCCGCCATGCCGACGAGGCCCTCTACCGAGCCAAAAACGCCGGCCGAAACCGCGTGGAACTCTCCCACGACAGCCCCGCCAAGACTCTTTAGCAGGAATGCGGGGAAGCACTAGTATCTCGTCAACGTTGAATCTGCGGGTAGCCGGTTTGGTGGTACAGCCTTTCCAGGGTGTGCCTGCACAGGCAAGAGCGCCTGTGCTACCCGCTAAAACGACGTTGACGGAATACTAGTGTAGCGATTCAGAATTGATGAACATTCTGCCGCCTAAGAAATACGAATCTCGAAGCACGAAATCCGAAACAAATTCAAAACACAAAATCCAAAACAAACAAGAACCCCCAAGGGGATGCTCAGTTTTTTTACGAGTATTGTGCCGTGTACTGGTGTTTGGAACATTTGAACTTGGTGATTTGGATTTGTTTCGGATTTCGTGCTTCGAGATTCGGATTTTGGCGCTCACGATAGTTCGCAATCTATTCGACGCACTGCACTGGCGAGCTTGGTTTCGGGTCATAGCAGCAGACCCAGGTAGCTGCGAGGCAAGAGAAAATCCCGCGCGGTGATAATATCACCCCCTTGGCTTGCCGATACTGACTGCAAGGGTGATAGGTGCCGCACTGGGAGGTTTTTAGCCCATGCCGCATCGCATCAGAGTCGTTGCAGGCCAGGGAGGTCTCCCGCGCAGGTGGACTCGGAAGCTCCTCAAGACCGGTCTCCACACGCTTCGTCCCGTGCTGCTTGCCGCCCTGGCCGCGGGCGGGTTCGCCTTGCTGCTGAGGTGGCATCAAGGCAAGTTCGAGCGGGACATGGTCAGCAACTTCGAGCACTACCAGTCCCAGGCCGCCGGCACAATTTCCGACTTGATCCAGCGCGGTTTTTCGGAGGTGACCAAGAACCTCCGGCTGGCAAGCGCGTACCCGGAGACGAGGTTGCTGAACTCCCGCACGCGGCAGGTGGTCCAGGCCAGCTACGAAACCTACCGGGACGTGTCGCGCACGGTGTTCGTTGCCGACGCCAACGGGCAGGTGCTGTACTGCGCCCCGGCCGACCGCGCGCCCGACCGCGCCAACTGGCCGGTGCCGGCGGAGTTCTTCTCCGCCCAGA
>Ga0315285_10005660_pt1 | contig 12873 bp, 19 predicted proteins | sample YL17G09_36_MG_FD_203698 | JGI IMG/M metagenome (GOLD analysis project Ga0315285, IMG submission 203698) | Sediment microbial communities from Yellowstone Lake, YNP, Wyoming, USA - YL17G09_36 | ecosystem: Environmental > Aquatic > Freshwater > Lake > Sediment | place: USA: Wyoming | collected... | reverse complement strand
ATTTGGCGCTAAAGATCGTAGAACGCTCCAAAATCTACACCCATTTCATATCCGGGAAAAATCCCGACAATATTCTGAAGGTCGTGAAAGGCGAAAAAATTGGCACCCGCATCGTTTTTTGATTTCAACAGAGTTATATTGTTGTTTAAACAAACTTTTTTAAATCATTTTATTTAGGTTTCTAGTATGACCGTGGAAACTAAAGAGCAGAAAAGACGCTGGGTAAAAAAATGGGAAGCTCATAAGCATTGTCTAGTCTGTTCACTTGCGATTCCCCCTGATAAAGAATTTTGTTCTACCACTTGTGAAAGTGAGTATTTAAACTGGAAAAGCAAACAAAAGGGTAAAGGCCGCAACACTTGGATTTGCATGATCGTAATGGTTGTCGCAGTTTTAATAATAACCTTTCTTATACCAATGATTCTATAAGAATGAATTCTTTATTCAGACTTAATTTTTAATTCCTTTTCAAGGACTTCAAAAATCTTTTCAACGGCTTCCTCAATTATTTTCTGCGGATCGAATTTTGAATGTTTAATTAACTCCAAATCAATGATACAATCTAGGTTTAGTTCGTCGGTATTATCAAATTCAATCACAATATCAAAATTTTTTATTTCTTTGGAGGGAATTTGTTTCTGAACATGCTTCCGGGCGACGTTTTCCGCTAAAAAAAGGAGTTCTTCTATCTGTTCCGAAGATAGATTTTGAATGGGAAAAGAAATTCTGTGAGACATGCTTATTATCTTTAATAAGTTTTTTTACTGGATTCATTTTAACTAAAAGAGAAAAAAAGAAGATTACATCGGCCCTGGGAAGCCACCACCCATATCGCCCATCTTAGACTGCTGCAAGGATGCCTGAATTACCTTGCGTTTCTCTTCATAATCGGATTTTGCTCTCTCCTCTTGTCGGGTTATGGTCTTTATCCTCATTTCTAAGGTCTCTTTACGATCCTTTAGTTCTTCCTGTACCTTATCCCTATCAGCCTTCACCAGAATCGCGCCTATCGTTTTATACACAAGTGCATTGGCAGGATCAAGCTGCTCCAGCTCAGTTACAGCGCGCTCGACCTCTTTTAATTCCCTTTCAAGCTGCATCCGCTGATTTACTAAGAGCTCTACCTGTTGTTGCACTTGTTGCAACTTCATAATTTGATCCTGCAATTGGGGACTTATTTTCGCCATATTTCATTCAAATCCATTATCAATTTTATAAATTTTATCGATTTTACTATTTAGATTTTTTCATGACAGACTATAATTTTGAGTATATACTTTTATAATAAGGTTATCGATAAAAGCATCCGCATCCAAATTAAATAAGAATTTAAGGTAGCGCGGAAAGCGGTAATATCTTTTGCATCAATTACAAATCGAATTGAATCGTTCATTTGTTCCATCAAAACGCTGGATCTATCCGTTAAACCGTTTAGGGATTCAGGTTGTAATGTGTTAAAAAAAATTTCGGCGGTTCTGGAATTACTGAATTTGACAGAGACTTCAGCTTTGATATTTTGCATTCAAACCCCTAGTTTTTCTTTTTTCCATAATGGGGAGAGTAAATTTAGTTAGTTTTTAAAAAGAGAAGAAATTAATGAGTGGGGCGCTATTCTCCACTCCAACATAATCTCAATGCATTTAATCGTATCATTCGCTGGTCTGGTCTGAGATTCGGCGTGTTACTCGCGAAATCTTTTTACCCTCGGCTGTTTCTGGGACATAAGCTCCGCCTGAAAATGTGAAAGCACACTTCTTGCATTTCCATATGCCTACAGACACTCGTTTCACGGCTTTAGTCCGGCACTGCGGGCATTGATGCTTCTGCTTCATTCGTTCTTCAATTTTTCGAACTCGTTTCCGGACAGTCGATCCGTATCTGGCTCCGAATCTGCCTGTAACTCCGACTTTTTTGGTTCTTTTTCCCATTATTCATCACTTTATCTCGGTGATTTCAATTATTGCTTTCATTCATTATAAATCTTTTTTATTTGGTTTCCTTAAGGCGACTTTGTAATTTAGGGGCGAGTTCTTGTGCCAAGTCGATAGCATTGGAAATATCTTCGAAGGTGAAGGATCCCGCGCCACCCTTTTGCATGCTGCATATCTCATTTTTCGCATTTATAGTGATCGTTAGTCTACTATCCAAAATTCGCTCTTCATTAGCATTCGGATCGACGACTAGCGCGTCCCCTATTTTCGCAATGGTTACCGACACTGGGTAATCTGAGATTTCGAGGGGAATCCATTCTATATCTTCTTTGACTGGGGTTATCCACTCGCCTTTTAGTTCTGCAAAATTTGGGGGCAGTTTTGGAAGTTTGGTATTCATCAATGCCTTGACTGCCGCCATTTCACCGGCATCATAGAGATTTCCATCATAGCTAAGCACGTATAAATCCAGAAAAATGACGAATACCTTTTCACCGGGAATAATCACTAATTTATCTTTATCGACGATATTTGAATGCCGAATTCCCCGATCAACCACTCTTGCGACTTCTACGCTATTCTCGTCTGGGGGACCTGGCTCAAACTCTGGGGATGCAATAGGCGACAATTCCGCGTTAACCGTGATTACCCCTGAGTCCGGCGTATCCGCATAAGGCGAGCCGATGGCTACCTTCACTCCCGCAACTATCATTGTGTTTCCAAGAGTAACTTTTGATGATCCTTCAGCTTTGGGGATATAACTCGTTTCGATCGTAATATCTCGAACATCTTTGAATCCTCGACCATCTATGCGAAGTCCTTTTTTCGTAAGTGCTAAGATATGATTTCGCTCTATATCCGAAATAATTTTATACGAATCCATTTTAACCACCTAATCGTCTGATTCTCCTTCTCCTTCTCTTTTTCCAACTCTTGCTCTTTCTTTTTCCCTTTCATTTTCTAATTCTCTTTCTTCTTCGATTTCTGATTCCGCTACACCTTCGGAAATGTCTTTAAATTTCGCTCGAATTGCATCTTGCTGAACCTTATAGATTTGCTTGATTCCGAACATTCCCAAATTGATTGCCTCCATGAATTCGGCCTTGCTCATATTTCCATCAAATTGGAGCAGGGTGACTTCATTGTTTTGTGGCATCATCGCCATCGGTAAATCCGCATCGCCCTCTTTATCTTCAAGATCACATAAATCCAGAACAATCTTGCCTCCTACTTTTCCCACAGCAACGGCTGTGACGAGATCTTTTAATGCAATGCCTGCATCCGCAAGCGCAAGGGAGGCGGCATTGATCGATGCGCAGCGGGTTCCTCCATCGGCGGCTAATACCTGAATAAATATGTCAATCAATGTTTTAGGATAGTAGCTGACAAAAACAGCTGGTTCTAACGCCGTACGAATAACCATTGATAATTCTACTTCTCTACGACTCGGTGCTGGGGATTTCCTCTCATCAACCGAAAAAGTAGCCATCCGATACATTGTACGAACAACCGCTTCATTAGGATTCATTATATGGCGGGGTGCGACTTTCCTCGGTCCAAAAACCCCTGCTAAAACTTTGTTCCCACCCATCTCAACATAAGCAGAACCATCACATTTTGGTAAGACTCCTATCTTACATGAAAGGGGTCTTAATTCGTTATACTTTCTCTTATCTACTCTAATTCCATTTTCATCAATCAACTTACTTGGAATACTATACTTATATAATGCCACTCCAATCACCTCAAGGATTCTTTAACTCATTACTTATTAATTCTTTTACTCGATCCGTTAAACCCGAAGTATGTGATTCTTTCTCAATCTTTCGGACTATCTTTTCTACCAACAACTCACTTTCTACATTCTTTCCACTTGCCCACACCCAGCCATTTTGTCCTATGATTATTCTGGTATTCGTCTCATTTTTTATCAAATTAATCATAGACCCTTTCCTACCAATTAACCGGGGCACTTTCGCAGGTAAGATCTCGATTATTCGGCCTCCCCTTAATTTTCCTAATCCTCTTCCCCCTACCGATAACACCGGGTCTCGCGTTCTATTAAAGGCAATTACTTCTGCCGCTAGCATATCCCCTACATCAAACTGTTGACGAATATCATCCTTCATAGGATTAAATGACCGGTTTAAAACCGTGGATGCGTGTAATGCTGCTTGGTATGCTGAATTTATTTCTACTTTCCATGATACTATAGTCGTATTTACAACTTTACCAATTACGATATCTCCCGCTTTCGGGATTTACGTCTATCCTTAATTATTTAGATATATACGCTCCCTGAAGCGGAATTACGACGATGTTATTATTACCTCTTAGTTCGGGCAATCCTATAACTGATGCTTTAATCACGTTCTTGTCCTTATAGGTACCTGAGCCTGCATTTATTGCACCTTCTGCAAGAATTTCTCCAGGTACCACCACTTTCCTTTTCTCAAAAAATATACTCATAGAAAACACCTCAAAATACTTTTAAAAACATTAAAACCTGAAATTAAACCCTTTTAATTTCCATTTGTCCTTTGGTTAGTTTTTCTAATTGATCCACCACTTTTGGTTGCATTCCTGCTGCCATTTCTACCAATGCAATCCATTTCCCATCCGCTGTCCATTCATCTTTAGTAATGGTTCCGTTGCGAATGAGGATTTGGTATGCCTTCGCTTGAAATTTGCCTGATAATTTCACTGCAAGCGTGATTTTCTCTAAACGAATAGGTATGATCGGCTCTAAATCTCTGATAATGTTCTTTATTTGATCCTCGGCGTTCTTCCAAGGATCTATTGCCATTTTTATTTCAGTCAATGCGCGTTCGATGCGCGCAGGCGGATGTGGAAGGCCGGTCTGGGGATTTATCGCATTTTGTGCTATGTAAGTAATAATTTCTTTTCTTTTCTCTTCGACCATCTTGCGTCTCTGATCAGTGGTCAGCTGAATTTCACCTTTTAAGAGGATTTGCTTTGCGATTTCAAGGGCCTCAAGCTTCCCGAATGCCTTTCCAATCGATTCATCGGTGGCTCTTTCCCCTCGTAATGCGTCTTCAAAAATTGTATAGCCAACTAAGACATCTCTTATATCTAACTCTTTCCCATTGTGAAAGTCCCACGCTAACGTAGGATTCACTAACACTTCGAATTTACTCCCGCTAATTGTATATCGTGCTACCACTGCGCCGCCGATATCCACTCTTTTATCCCCGCGCATTCCCATAAACCGTTCACTGACTGGTACTTACCTGATCTATGTATTTCTGCATTTCCGCTATCGTAAGTCTTTCAAATTTTTTGTCTTTCGTTTTAATGATCGCAATTTCGGCCTTAGTCGTGTCTAATTCGGTTTCGATCACTTTCTTTAACGCATTCAATGCCATTACTATTATTTCATCAAGGGTCTTGTTTTCATCATAGTCCTTTTCTAGATATTCCCGTACCTGCTGTGCCCCTGCTCCGATTGCATTAGCTTTATACCCCCAGAAGGCCCCTGAGGGATCCGTCGTGAATAGCTTCGGCGAATCATCCACGCCTGCAATTAATAGGGACACTCCAAATGGTCGAACACCCGCATGCTGCGTATATAATTGCTTTAAATCACAAATCTTCTTCGTCAACATTGAAATTGAAATCGATTCATTATAATATAGGCGATTAATTTGTGACTGAACTCTCGCATTATCAATTAAAATTCGAGCATCCGCAGTTAATCCCGCGATTGCAGCCCCACAATGGGTGTCTATATCGAAAATCTTTTCAACTGACTCAGGTTCCTGTAAATTTAGAACCCTTTTCTCAACCGCTAATACAACCCCATCATTACAGCGGATTCCGATAGCGGTTGTACCCCTTCGGACTGCTTCGATCGCATACTCAACCTGAAAGAGCCTACCATCGGGCGAAAATATGGTAATTGCCCTATCATACCCGATTCCTGGTGGAGCAAACATAATCACACCTCTTTTGTCTTAACTTTTTTTCAAAATTCTGAGAATTTCAATAATCCTCGAACTATTCCATTCGTTTGTTTATTCTTTTTTTATTATTTTATTTCAATCCATTAAAATTTATCTCACGTAGAAATTCACAGTAATAAAAGATAAAATTCTATTTAAATCTTAAATAATTTTAAAGAAGACTAAATAAGAGATTTATCCTAAGATTACATGAGAGATTAAATGAGAGCTTTATTTAATGAGAGATTTATTCTATATAAATCTGAAACAATTTTAAAAAGGATTTAATGAGAGATTTAGGAATGGGTTGTTTTTATGGGCGATTCAGATAAAACCGTGAAAAAGCTTTATGCAAGGTGGATTTTAGATTCTAGGGGCAATCCTACAGTTGAAGCAGAGGTTTTTTCGGAAAATTTACAGGCCAGAGCCGCAGTCCCTTCTGGCGCATCGACAGGAAGCTATGAGGCAATCGAGCTCCGGGATCAAACCGCTGAATTCAAGGGAAAGGGAGTAAAACAAGCGGTTCAAAATATTAACCAAAAAATTGCACCCAAATTGGCTGGCATGAACATTTTCGAGCAATTTAAAATTGATAATATGATGTTAGAGCTTGATGGGAGCCCAAATAAAGCCAAATTGGGAGCTAATGCGATCTTAGCCGTGTCACTAGCAGTGGCAAAATTGGCTGCCCAAGTAAAGAAAGAATCACTTTATCAGTATTTATATGAACTTGCGCAGAGTAAAGCACGAAAGAACTTTTTGCTCCCTGTACCCATGGCGAATATCATAAATGGTGGGAAGCACGCCGGTAATGAACTAGCTATCCAGGAATTTATGGTGTTGCCGATCAATTTTAAAAGTTTTTCCCGCGCGATTCAGGCACTAAGTGAGATTTATCAGACCCTGAAAGACCTTTTAAATAAAAAATATGGTAAAACAGCCTTGAACGTCGGGGATGAAGGCGGGTTCGCGCCAAATATGAAATCCAGTCAAGAAGTTTTCGAAATTCTGACATCTGCCGTTGAAACCGCAAATTACTCTCCCAAGACAGACATACTTTTTGCCATTGATGCAGCTGCAAACGAGTTTCACAAGAATGGAAAGTATCAAATTGATGGCAAACAACTGAATCCGGGGGACTTAATTGAATACTATCGGAATCTTGCAGGGTTATATCCCATCGGCTCGATTGAAGATCCCTTTAACGAAAATGATTTCCAAAATTTTGCAGAACTTACCAAACTGCTTGGGAACAAACTAATGATTGTAGGTGATGATCTCTTTGTGTCCCAATCAAAGCGGCTGCAAATGGGCATAGAAAAAAAGGCCGGAACCAGCATTCTTTTGAAGGTTAATCAATGTGGCTCCCTATCAGAAGCCATTGCAACTGCAAAGTTGGCCTATGCCAATAATTATTCTGTAATTGTTAGTCATAGAAGTGGGGAAACAGAAGACACCTTTATCGCTGATTTGGCAGTCGGGCTGAATTCCGGATTGATTAAAACAGGTGCCCCAGCCAGAACTGAACGCACTTGCAAATATAATCAAATCCTAAGAATTGAGGAAGAGTTAGGCGCACAGGCGACCTACGCAGGCAACAATTTTAGAACTATTTGGAGGAATTTTCTATAAATTCCTCTTAATCAATACCAATACGGAATTAAAATGAATACCGCAAAAAATCCAAAAATTTGTAGTAAATGCAAGAAACCGATGGTGCACATCGCATTTTGGGACGAGAATAAGAAGGTGCATGAATACTGGATTTGTGGTTGTAAAAATAAATAAAAATGGCACTAAATAGTTTTAACGGATAACTACTTTGAGAAATTGAGGATGGCATCTCAAAAAAGGTTAGTATCAAGAAAACATTTAGAAATGCTCTTGCAGCAAGTCGAGTCATTTCAAGAACCGAAACCCGAACTAGAGCAATATCCCATCACGCCACAGGGAGCTTCATTTATTCTCACCCTTATTGCGAATACCTATAATGATATTCAGAATAAAGTACTGGGAGATTTAGGGTGTGGGACCGGCGTTCTAGCCATTGGTGCCGCATTATTAGGCGCAAAAGAAGTCATTGGCGTGGACATTGACAAACGACAACTGGAAATTGCAGCGAGAAATGCGCAAAAGCTGAATTTAGCAGATAAAATTAGGTGGATAAACACCGATATTCAAGATTATTCTCTTAAAGTCGAAGTGATTATTCAAAATCCCCCCTTTGGTGTCCAAAGAGCGGATCATGGAATGGACGTGGTTTTTTTAAAAAAGGCAATAGAAAGCGCTAAAATAATTTATTCGCTCCATAAATCTGGCGAAAAAACTCAAGGATATTTACGAAAATTCATTCAGAATCAAAATGCAATCCTTGATACAATTGTTCCTCTGCAAATTAATCTTCCCCATCTCTACGATTTTCATCGAAAGAAAAGTTATCCCGTTCAAATTGATCTATATCGAGTAATTTCCTCATAAATTCTGAAAATGAATGATGCCATAAAAGGTAGAATTGAATTTAAGAAGGAGGATTCAATTTATTTAAATTGTAAATAATTTTCATTACTCATCTAATGGATGAAATTTGCTAATCGTTGAGAAAATTCAAAAACGAAATTAGAACTGAGCATTGGTAATAGAAATAGAATCAATCAAAAAGAGTGAAAATAGAAGAAAAAATTCAGGGTTTTTGACATTTATCATTAAAAAATTGTAAAAAAATTTAAAAAAGGTGAAAAAATTGACAGAAAGCGAAACTGAAATAAAAGCTGGGGATCTTGTTCTCCCTGGACAGAAAATTGGCGTTATTGAGATGTATGTTCCCGGACTCGGGACTTATACCAAGGATGGCATCATTTTTTCTTCAATTATCGGAGAATTTCATGTCGATAGCTCACATGTAGTATCCGTAGTATCAAAGGAAAAAAAACCGCTCATTCCCAAAAATGATGATATCGTCATTGGCGTTGTTGACATGGTACGAAAGCAAATGGCAATTGCTAATATAACAAATGTGCGTGGATTTAATCCAAAAACTGATTTTGAAGGAATGATCCATATTTCGCAAGTATCAAAAAATTATCTCGAGAATCTCTCAGATGCATTTAAAACTGGCGATGTGATCCGTGCAGTTGTTATCAATGATGAAGTTATTCCCTATTTCCTGAACACCGCTGCACCCCACCTGGGTGTAATTCTCAGTTATTGCAGTGAGTGTGGCCAATTTCTCCAACTGGACAAGGACGGACGCAATCTATTCTGCAATAAATGCAAAATCATTGAAAAGCGGAAAACTGCCCGCGACTACGGAAAATTCAACCTATAATCCACTCTAGCTTATACTTAAAGAAGTTTGTATCTGTTTTATCAGTTCCACTGCATACCGCAAGCTTTCGTAGGTTCCCGAAAGAGTAAGACGTATCTTACTGGATTTTAATTCAATATTCATGTTTACCATTGTCACTTTCTTGCGCACGGTTTCCAGAAATTTCACTTGCTGATCCTGGTCCTTAACGAAAAATGCTAATTCCTTTTTTCTTGTTTTCGCCAAAAAATTTACGCTCCCGTAAAGAAAAAAACTAATTCTTTTTTGCTTGCTTTCGCCAAGAAACTTAATTCCTTGTATCATTAAAAACATTTTAGTATTTTTTACTAAAGGGTGCTGGAAAAAATTTTTAATGGGAGATTTGATTTCTTGATCGAGGTTTAGATTACTATGAAAATTGAGATTTTGAATCAGACGGAAAATGAGCTTGAATTGCGAATTTTAGAAGAGGGGCACACGTTAAACTCGATATTGCGTAAAGAACTTTTTAATGATCCCGCAGTTATCCATACAGGGTATATGTTGAAGCATCCGCTGATTAAAGAAGTCCGGTTCTATTTAAAGACCAAAGGAAAAAAACCGAAGGAAGCCCTCCAAACTGCATTAAAGAATCTAGCTGCGAAAATTGACGAATTTGAAGCAAAATTCGAGCAAGCCGTATCTGAAAGTTAAATCCTTACGTTCAAGAAGAAAATTTAAATAGAACTCATTTGGATTTAAAATTTTTCTTTATTTCTAACAAGACCGCAGTAAAGGCTTGTAAGGCACTCCGTTCCTCTTTTTTCCTATCAGAGAAATCGCCTGTTTTTAGTTGTTCAGATAAGATCGTTACAAGCTCTTCGATGGAAATTCTTTCGAATAACCACTCATGAACGATAAGCGCTTCAACTCCATCAGCTATTTCATGAGTACTGGCCCTATGTGAAACCAAAGAACGCATATCCGCTTCTCGTAGCGCTTGAGACAATACTTTATCCGGGACTTTCCAGCCATCAAACTTCTTCAAGGTACATGACTTCGCAAGCGAATAGATGAAATTTACAAAATTGTCTCCCAATTTCGCTAAATCTCTATTAAACATAATCTCCTTGACGGAAAAAAAAGTCTTTACTGTCCGCAGTTCTTTTAAAGTCATTAAACTCACACAAAAAACTAAATCTAGCTGTACTTTTCCAATAATTGTTCTTAATAAGCCTTTGGATAAGGGACATGGAGAGGGAAAATAATTCCGCCCCCTCTTTTTTTTGGTCGGATGCATTTCAGATTAGTTGCGTAGCCCCTTAATTGCCGTTCAAAATCTTAGTAAGCTCGCCATGTGTTTTTACATTTCAGACACCGATAGAAGGTGGTCATACCTTCATCAGCCGACCGGGTCTGTGCCTGCCAGTATTCTGCCTCTAAGTGCCCACACTTGGGGCAATCCATTCGTGTAGTAGGCATAGTATTCATATTTTTCTGAATCTCAAGGCGATCCTTCTCCGAATGTTTAAACTCTGTGACTATTTTATACGCGTCCCTATCCACATTCTCATTACACTCTTTTATAGCACCACATCGTTTGCACTTGTAGATCTCTTTGTCCTTCATTTTCATTATGTACATCATCGAACCGCAATCGTTACAGAATTCCATATACGAAACAACTCCCTTCAAAACACATAAACCTATCGAACAAAGCAAATTTCAAAAACAAAACTTTTTATATATTCCGCTATAATTAAAAAAGAGACGGAATAACGACTATATAGAAGAAAAGTTTGAATGAATTCTTGTTATTCCCATACTTGTGAGATTTGAGATAGTTATCCAAAATAAATTCAAAAGGATCCTCAATGTTACAGAATTTATTGGCATCATTATCGCGGTTTGTATTGGGTTAATTTTAGGTTTTTCTAATCCCGAGATTCCAGAGGGTAGTGTGATGAGAGCCTTCGCAACACCAACACTTGCAGATTTTGGCTTAGGAATTGCTTCTGGGCTTGCTGCAGCTCTTTGTATTATTAGTGGACTGGCTACTTTTTTGGTTGGTATTGCCGTAGCAACTTCGATATTGCCTCCTGCTGTAAATATGGGGCTTCTATTAACCATGGGTCAGCCGGATTTGGCGTTTGGTTCGCTGATTATACTTCTAATTAACTTGCTATGTATTAATTTCGTCTGTACCATCACCTTTTTTGTTGCAGGAGTAAAATCTCCTGTCCATAGTAAGCGCATGGAAAAGATAGCAGCCCGTACTTTTCGGAAACATTTAATAATTGTATTTTTTGCAAATCTTATTCTAGTATTAGTTATTATTTTAGCTATAATTTAACTCATATTATAAACAGGAGTGAATTTTCAATGGAATTTTGGATATCGTTCCTAAGATATGTTCTTGAATTTTTCCTCGCTCTGATACTTATTTATTTATTATTACCATTCGGCTGGAAAATAGTTGCACCTTGGTTTAATGCTGCCTATAGACCCAGTAAATTGGACCAAATCGCTCAGCCCATGCCAGACCAACCACAGGATGCAATACCCAAGGTGATGGTGGATGAGACTGGGAGCTATAAGATCCATTTTGGAGTTTCTCGAGAATTCACCAATGGGATGCTTCAAATTCATTATCAAAGGCAGTGGTATTCTTCTCATCCTTCAAAAAAGAAAGATAAATCCCTTAAACTGATCTCCATTGAAGAATCCTCCAGCTCTGATATATTTGGGACCTTCAAAAAAGTTTCAATGCAGTGGAATTTAGAAGGAACATCCATTTCCATCCAAAGTAACATTATTGTTTACCCAAATCAGCCCATTCTACAGTTCCAACTGGAATTTCCTTTAGGATTAAAAGAGGTTTCTACCAAAGACCTCCAAGTACCCATCTTTAAATTTCCTTGTTTTAAGCTTGAAGGGCCTAATCAAAGAGTACTGGCGTATCGGTTCGGGATTTTTTCTCCCCCAACACGAAGTATCAGGAAAAGCACTCAAGGACCCGTGGTTTTTTATGATAATGAATTAAACTCCATCGTTTTCGGACCTCTGGATCATTTCATGATTGCATTCACCAAACAAGATCCGATGATTTCTCACGGATTGGAAGGGATGATCAAAGAGATTCCCCCGGGATATACTCATTCTTCACTGATATTTTTTACTAAAGGAATTAATAAGGCTATTGTGGATTGGTGTGCGCTCCTGCAAAAATATCATGGGACGCAGCCCAAAGACCCTTATGCCGATCCAGTCGTGGCAAATTTAGGATTCTGGACGCAAAATGGGGCTTATTATTATTACCGCAAAGAAAAAGGGATGAATTATGAGCAGACCATTCTCCAAGCATCCCAGATCTTCAAAAAAAGTAATATTCCTTTCAAATATTTCCAACTCGATTCCTGGTGGTACCAAAAAGATATGAAAACGTTCTGGAAATATCCGCCTTTTCGTTGGTTGGGGCGTTTAATCGGCGGCGGCGCTTTCGGTGGCACTATTCTCTGGGAAGCCATTCCAGAAGAGTTTCCAAATGGCTTGAAAGCCCTTCAGGAAAAGGTCGGGTTGCATTTCGCCTGTCATGCTCGATGGTTCTCTCCGAAATCGCCCTATATTCAAAAATACAAGTGCGCTATTGGCAAATCCGCGGTGCTACCGATGGAACCTCGTTTCTGGGAAGATCTAA
>Ga0315285_10005656_pt1 | contig 12882 bp, 9 predicted proteins | sample YL17G09_36_MG_FD_203698 | JGI IMG/M metagenome (GOLD analysis project Ga0315285, IMG submission 203698) | Sediment microbial communities from Yellowstone Lake, YNP, Wyoming, USA - YL17G09_36 | ecosystem: Environmental > Aquatic > Freshwater > Lake > Sediment | place: USA: Wyoming | collected... | reverse complement strand
ACTTATGGATTGTTTTACTATAATTTCTACTTGCATTTTTTTTCTTCCTCACGTCCTTGTTTCACAATATATATTTATTTATAAATGCTTAGCTAACTGATGTTTTTTCCAAACCAGGTTCTGTTGGTTGCTTATCTTCTGTACGTATAGTATACATATTTAAAATTCTATTATTTTGTTCTTTTTAATTTTATTTTCAATTAGACAATTGCACTATAAAACTTATATAAGCGCTAAACGAAAATGTTGAATTGTGATAAAACTTGAAAAGATGTAAAAATTGTTTTTTGCCTGTAAAATATCCGAATATAAAATTAAATGAAAAGGGAATATGTAATTACTGCTTAGAAGGAAAATTAAATTCTAGAGAAGTAGATGATAAAAAAACAATAGAAAAAAGAAAAATAGAATTTAGGAAAGATTTTGAAAATCTTGTTAAAAGCTGTAAAGGAAAAAGTGAATACGACTGTTTATTGCTTTATAGTGGTGGCAAAGATAGTACATATCTTCTTTATCTATTAAAAGAAATTTATGGATTAAAAGTTCTAGCAGTTACTGTAAATAATGGTTTAATGCAAGAATCAACTAAAGAAAATATAAAAAATATTGTAAAGCATTTTAATGTTGATCATGTCTCTTTTACACCTGAAAATGATTTTCATAAAAGATTATTCAGATATTATTTAACTCATAAAGTTGATGATGAACTATATTCTAAGAAAATATGTGGATCATGTGCTAATATAATTATTAGTACTGGATTAAATATTGCTACAGAGAAAAAGATTCCTTTTGTAGCTTTAGGATATGCTCCTAATCAAACTACTTTTTATGAATATTCAAAAGAAGAGCTATTAAAAAGTTGGGTGCCAAAAGAATTATATGATGAAATTTTTAGTGATAAAGATAGAAGTTATTTTTGGAATCCCGAGAACATAAATAAAAACGATATACCACGTTTTATACTACCATATTATATTTTAGAATATCCTGGTGTTGAAGGAATAATTAAAAAATTAACTGAACTTGGCCTTGGTACAAAAAAAACTATGGATCCAATTAAAAGTAATTGTCACATGTGTTGGTTACTATATCATCTGGATATTAAAAAACATGGTTATTTCACTGGTTGTGAGGGTACAAGTAATTTGATTAGAGCAGGTAAAATTAAAAATAGAACAAAATATTTTTTAATATACACATTGGGATTTTGGCTTTTAAAACATGGTTTAGTTAAACGAAAATTCATTAAAAAAAGTTTGAATCATCTTAATCTTAAAATTGCAAATATAAGTTAAAAAAAATAGATTTTTATTCGTAAAGATTTCTATTATCTATCATTCTTTTAAATTTGATTGATTTTCTTTCAAAAGTATTTGGTTTAACAAGTTTTATAATAGGTTCTAATATTGTTTTTGATTGCTCAATACCATTTTTTATCTCTGGCATTTTTAAAATAGCATCCATAATTTTTCTCTCAATAATATCATTTCTTAATTCTGTTTCAGCAATAATAGTAATTAAATCACGACCTTCTTTTTTATCAAATTGGATTTGATATTCTTCAACTTCAGGTATACTAAAAATTGCTTCATCAAACATTTTTGTAAAGAGATTATCACCAGCCCCAATTGGTATAAGGTCGTCTGATCGTCCCTTGATTTCAATTCTTTTAAAAGGTAAACCGCATTCACAATCCCCAGGAATTATTCTTCCTAGATCATGCGAATTATATCTTATAAGAGGCATACCCTCTCTATCAAATGTTGTAAAAAATAGTTCACCAATTTCTCCATCCTCAAGGTGTTCTCCAGTTTTTGGATCCACTACCTCAGTAAAAAAAGTTGTTTCACTAAGATGCATTCCATTTTTCCTTTCACATTCACCCGCCATTAGTAAACCAACTTCAGTCAAACCATATCCAATAAAAACATCAGCATTCCATTCTTTTTCTATAAATTTTCTCATAGAGCTAGGTGTTGGTTCAGCTCCTATAAGTAACTTTTTAACACCAAGACTTTTTAAATCACATACTTTTTTCATTTCATTTGTAAGATAATTAATACGCGATGACACATCACCAAAGACATTTGGTTTATACTCTTTTATGATTTCTAGTTCTTGTTCAATTGTTAATCTACCTGTAGCAATTACTAATGCACCAATAATTTCGCCATATGCTTTTTCTAAACAATACCTATTTCCCCAAATCTCAGTCCCATATCCTACTTCAAAACTGAGACGAATCACATCTTTTGAGGAAATACCATACATTAGTTTTGCCCCAGTGGCAGTAGACAATACGATTCGATCGATATCTTTCTTTGTAAAATATGCTTTCTTAGGTTTACCTGTTGTACCAGCCGTTGTAAAAACTTTTATAAATTTTTCTTTTGGTACTGCAAAAAAAGATTCAGGATTATATTGTAAATCCTCAGTTTTTGTAAAAGGAATTTTAGTCATATCAGAAAAAGATTTTATATCGCTTGGTTTAAGGTTATTATTTTTAAAAAGCTTATTATAATAAGGGGAATTATTGTATGCATATCTAATACATTTTTTAAGTTTAGATAATTCATATCTATTTAAAAAATTTCTAGACATTTTACTATAAAAGGATTTTGAAATGCCACCATGCTTATTTGGTTTTTCTTCAAGCTTTGATTTTATAAAAGGTCCAAATTTTTCTATTATAGTTTAATTCCTCCAAGTTCAATATTTCTTTTTTGAAAATAAGTTAGTATTTATAAGACTTTATGCTTTTAACATTCTAATTACTTAAAGATTTAACTTTGTTTTATTAATAAAATTGAAAGAAGCAAACCATTTTGTTTCTGATATACTTTTTTATCTATTCTAAATATATTCTTTATAAACATATCACTTTCAAAAAGATCACCATTAATTGTTGAGCTTGTTCTAAAAATAACTCTGGCATCAGGACTCATTGATTGTGCAATATATTTCAAAATTTCATAATATGGTTTAACACCTTGAGATACAATAATCAAATCAAACATTTGAACTGGAAAAGTTTCTGCCTCAACATGTTTAACTTGAACTTTATCTGAAAGTTTAAGTTTTGATAAACAAATTAGTGCCTGTTTTATAGTAAGAAAATCGTTATCTATTCCAGTAACTTGGGCTCCAGTTTTTTTTGCTAGAAGAATTGATGTTGCAGGGATAGCTCCACATCCAATATGTAAAATCTTATCCTTGTTTGATATTTTCGCAAGTTCTATTTCATTTTCAATCATTTTATCATTAAATTCTAAATAAATAGGGAGTAATTTATCTAACTTTACTGCAAATTTTTCTAGCAGTATAAATCCTAAATCAACAAATTTTATCATTTTATTAACATCAAATTTAATACTAATTCTTTTTAGGATAAAAGAACTAAATTTTAACATGATCTTATTTTTCTCCTATTTAAGATTCAATCATATATAGAGTTATTTGTCATACAAAAAGTTATCTTAAATATTTTTATGATAAATTTGAAAATATTAAAAATTATACCAATAAAGTAAATAATCCAATTATAAAAAAATAATAGACATCATACATATGTTACTCATAAAAAGTTTTAAATAATTATCAATATAACATTATTGATAAAAATTTATGCACCATAATAATGTTCAAACAAAATTACTAATGTTCGAAATCTTAGGAGGAAAAAATATTACATATAAACCAACCATTGGATTCTGCCCCGCTACAATTTCTCTAGGAGAAACTCTACCTCAATTGAAAATTGCTAAAAAATATGTTGAAAGTGGTGGAAAAGCAATATTCTTTAGTCATAGAAGTGGTTGGTATACATATTTAATAAAAGAGAATGGTTTTAAAGTTGTTAACTTAAAGGAAGTAAACTGGTCTAAACTAAGGAGTACTAATAAAAAAAAGATGACTCTTGAAAAACAGTTATTGATTCCCTATGACAGAACAAATATTGAAGGAGTTGTTGAAAGCGAAATTGATGCTTTTAAAAATGAAGGAATTGATCTTATAGTCAGTTCTTTTACTCCCACTTGTTGTATCTCTTCCAGGGTTTTAAAAATTCCACTTGTTGTTCTAGCATCTGGGACAGCTAGTTCCCTTTATTATCGTTCAGGTTATGCAACATTTCCTGAAAATTATGAAAATGTTTTTACAAAAATGTTACCAACATTTTTTAAAAAATATATTACAAGATGGATGCTTTTAAATAATAAAGTTCTTGTAAAAGATTTTAATAAAGTTGCAAAAAAATATAATATTAGGACCTTTAAAACTTTAAATGAGATTTTTGAGAGTGGTCATACTCTTTTTTGTGATGATATAAATTTTTTAGGAATTAAACCAACAAAAGAATTCCCAATTGAGAATTTTATTGGACCGATTTTACCTGATTATTCTTTTGATAAAGATGGTAGGACAATTGATTCTGAAACAGAAAATCATCTTAAAAAAAATAATCGATCAATACTAGTAACTCTTGGTAGTTCAGGAACAAAACAGATATTTTTAGAGATTCTAAATGTTTTGAATAAAACTAATTATAATGTGATTGCTGTTTATGCAGATATTGTAAAAAGCAATGAAATCCCAGATTTAAATGACAACATTCTTTTAAAAAAATTTGTTCCATCTATAAAAAAAGTTAACGAAATGGTAGATTTAGCTATTATCCATGGAGGGCGTGGTACAATTTATACAGCAGCTTATTCTGGAAAACCTATTATTGGTATTCCTATGCACATTGAACAACAATACAATATAGATTGTCTTGTAAGACATGGTATTGGTTTAAGGTTATCAAAAAAATTTTTCAAACCAAAAAATTTTTTACAAGCAATTAATGAAATTTTTGATAATTATGATACATTTTTTAAAAATGCACAAAAGTTATCAGCAAAACTTCAAAAAACTCCAATGGAAGATAAAGCATTACAAATACTCATGAGAATTCTTGATGAAAAAAATAAATTAAATAAATCTTGATTATAACCTTTGATGCATAACTTTTAAGACCACTTTTACCCTTCTAAAACACTTTTATATATTTATTCCATATAAAAATATTTAGAATAGATTCGGATGTCTATTTAATCCTATGGTATGTTATATGGTTCTTTAACTGGATGATAATCATAAATAGAAAAAGGAATAAAAAAACAGTAGTATCTATATAACAAAAAAAATATTGTTATACAGGCAAGTGCTTTCTTTCCAGATATCTTCTTAGGTATTCCACTAAAAGGCCAATCATCCCAATAATTCCTATCGATTTGAAGTTTAAAATTCCTAAATGTTCTAAAATATAAGCTTTTAGTATTTTTTATAAAATTATTTTCAAAAACATTATTTCCATCTGATACGTCAATAAATACACCAAAAGAATTATAGTTTATATTATTATGATATATTGTATTACTGTTACAATCAAATAAAATTCTAATTCCGTATTTATGTCCGCTAATAAAATTTCCATAAATATAATTATTGTTTGAGGTTTCACGCTCCCAACCACCATAACCCCAAAAATCTCCATAAATCAAATATATACCCCTTTCTCCATTGTTTGTTATCGTGTTATTTTCTATTTTATTTGAATTAGATATATCTATGATAATACCACCATTTATATTATTGGTTATAATATTGGATGTAATTGTATTGGAGTCAGTCCAAATATCAATACCATATCCATTGTTTGCAATATAATTTTCTGAAATAGTAGTTTCTGTACCCACATCGAAAATTCCACATCTAGAATTGTTTGCAATGTAATTTTCAGAGATAGTAGTTTTTGTACCCAAATCGTAAATTCCCATTTCAGAATTATCAGTGATAATATTTTTACTAACAAAATTTTCAACACAACTTGTATGCCAAATATTTAATCCATATTCTCCATTATTACTAATGATATTATTTGAAATAATATTAAAGGATGAATCATCTAATTCAATACCTGATTTAAGAGATCCAGTTATTGTATTATTACGAATTATAATATTTGAAGAATGATCCAAATAAATCCCTTCTACAGTATTTGTAAAGATAATATTCTCAATAATAAAATTCTCACAGCTCAAAAGAATTACTTGTGATGCATCCAATGGAACACTAATATTTTGTTGATGATGATAATAATAAATAGGTTTTCCATTTATTGTATTATTTTCCACTATATGACCAGTATTAAGACCAATTATAATACCATAAGAATCAATAAAAGTATTATTTCGAACTGTAGTATACATACCCCCTATTACAAACCAACATTGTTTCAAAACAATATTATCAGCAATTATATTGTATTTCCTTCCTACTTCTATACTCATCGCAGGTTTTCCATCAGCCTTAAAAATATTATTAGTAATAATATTATTTGATGAATAAATATCTAATATATGCTGTACTTCATTTATACTTGCAATTTCTTCAAGAGTAAATCCACTTACAGTAATACCATCAACATAAAACCTAATAATACTTCTACCGTTATGTTCTCTTATAATTGTAGTATTTCTATTCTCACCAATTAAATTAATCCTCTTAACAATACCTATTTCAGCTTGTTCATATGTTCCACTAAAAACAAAAACTGTATCACCATCACTAGCATTATATATTGCCTCTTGAATACTTGAGTAATTACCAGGTCCACTTCCACCAACATATAAAATATTACCAGTATAACTGCTTGAAGGATAGGTTGTATTTTTTAATTGAATATTTAAACCAGAAACGACATTAGCACCAACAAATAAAATAATTATACAAAATACTAATCCTTTTTTCCATAACCTATTTTTAGGCATTCTCAGACCTCCCTCTTATAAAATTATCATCTAATTTTAAGTATATAAAATGTGTGTTAAGATTTATCATAAACAGACTATATTGAACATCCTTTTAATAAACTAAAAATTTTGTTAAATAATATTATCTTTTTGAAAATATCGTAGATTAATTAGGATATATAATTCTCCTTTTTTAGCCAAATTTCAACTCTTTTCATTCCCTCTTGAAAATCTATCTTAGGGTTATAACCTAACAAACTTTTTGCTTTTTCAATTGAGATTTTATCCTGATTAGTAAGAACTCGAACTGCCATTGGTGTAACCCAAGGATCAATTCTAAATAATTTATTTAAAAATATCATTGACTTACCAACAAATAATGCAGTTTTCCTTGACATGTTTCTTTTAATATTGGGTTTACCAGCTAATTTTGCAATAGTATTAAAGTATTCACCCCAGGTGGTACTATTGTCACCATCGGTAATATCAATTATTTCACCTAAAGCTTTTGGCTCTTTTAGTGCAGCAATTATTGCATCTAATAGATTATCAATATATGTATGCAGGAAAATACCATTTCCATTATCTATTAAGGAAATTTTGTTTTCTTTTATAGATTTTAGAGGTCTTAGAACCCATGTTGTTGCTCCAGGACCATATACATTCCCTGGGCGAATGATAATTACAGGAAAATTACTTTGTTTATATTTTTCTATTAGATATTGTTCAGCTAACGCTTTTGTATAACTATAATAATTACCACTTTTTTCAGATTCATATCTAATATGACTTAAAAAAATGAATTTTTTAATTCCAAATTCCTCAGAAATTTTAACAAGGTTTTTTGTGCCTTCTAGATTTATTTTATAAAAAAATTTCTTTGGTCCATAATCCTTAACTATAGCTGCACAATGAAAAACAAAATCAACATCTTTAAAAAAATGTTTTATTGATTCAATTTCTGTAATATCCCCAGAGACATATTCTATATTTTTATCATGAGAATTTGGTTTTGTTTTATGAATTAGAGCTTTTACTTCGTAGCCTTCTTTAGCTAGTCTTTTTACCAATGCACTTCCAATAAAACCTGCTGCACCAGTAACAAGACATTTCATCGCGTTATCTCCTTGAATTCATATCTTTTTCTAAGAAGATGTTGAGAAACGGTTGTGACCAAAAGTGCAACTAAAAATATACTAGAAGCAACATAGATATCTGCGATACCAAATATGAAGGCTGATGCTAAGGTTATGCGTTCTATTACAAAAAATTCATGGAATTTTAAGGCTTTTTCCCTTGAGTATTTTGTTATTGATTTAAATAAATAAACATAGAGGGCTATCAAAATTAAGATATCAAGTATCATGATTAAATAAAACTCAGTTTTTAAAAACTTATAATGAAATGGTAAATACAAGGTAAGTGAAAGCCAAATAATAGTTAATATAAGTGAAATAAATATAGATTTTTTCATTCCATATTTTACAGGTATTGTTATATATCCTCCTTTTTTATCACCTTCCATATCTCTTATTGCACCAACTAAATTACTGTTTGTATCATGAAAAAGGAATACAATTGCCAGTAACCAGATATATACAGGTATTGATTGGATAGGTTGATTTGCAGAAAACACTCCAAAGAAATAGGCAACAACTGTTACAATTCCTCTATTAAGATTTCCCATCATTCCATGTGATTTTGAAATTTTAGCGTATAAAAACACAAGTAGTGCTACTACAAATACAAGTATTATATTATTTAAAGTAAGTAGAAATGATAGAATAAAACCTGTTACAGCAAATGTGCCGCCTATTACTAATGCTTCTATTGGTTTAATTCTACCTGAAGGAATAGGTCTATGAGGTTTTTGGATTGCATCTAGTTTTCTATCCAAAAAATCTGCTAGATATAGTCCTGCCGTCCAACCCATCATAGGTATAAATAATGCTAGAAGGGCGATTTTTAAAGGGGGAAAATTACCAAAAGCAATACATGAACCGGCTAAACTGACAAGTCCACACCAGATTACAGTATACAATCTCCATGTCTCTAAATGCGCAAATAGTTTGTCTTTAATTGTTATTTTTACTCTTGAATTTTCTTTCAACAGAAACAACCTCTGTTATAACCTAGTAATTAGGATAATAAGATTTAAACCTTATATATTTTTTAAAAAAATCGATAAAAGGCGTTAATTTAAAAACATGTTGTTAATATACAATAATTGATATTACTAATAATCCTTTCAAAAAATGGTGAGATGAGAATATGAAAAAAATAATGGTTGTGGATAACGAACCAGATATAGTTGACCTTACTAGAACTGTTCTTGAACTTGGTGGATATAATGTTGTAGCAGCTCATAGTGGCGAAGAATGCCTAAGAGTATTAGAAAAAGAAAAGGTAGACTTAGTTTTACTAGACATTATGATGCCTGGTATGAGTGGCTGGGATGTATTTAATAGAATTAATAAAAAATCACCTAAAATCAAGGTAGCATTCATGAGTGTTCTGGAGATATCTGACAAAAGAAAACAAGTGCTCCTAGAAGAAGGGCTTGCAGATTATATTATGAAACCTTTTGATAAAGATACTCTTTTAGATAGAATTGATAAAATACTTGAAGAAAAGGAAGAAAATGAGTAAAAAAATAATGGTTGTGGATGATGAGCCTGATATTCTGGCCACAGTTGGACAAATGCTTGAAATGAGTGGTTATGATGTAATTAGAGTAATTGATGGTAAAGAGTGCATAAAAAAATTGAATGAATCAGCTATTGCTCCAGATCTAATTTTGCTAGATATAATGATGCCTGAAGTAAGTGGATGGGACGTGGCAGCAAAAATCAAAGAGAATCCAATGTGGAGTAGTATACCGATAGTGTTTTTAACTGCTAAAGGTGATACAATGAGCATTGGACTTGGCGGAATGGCTGCAGAGGATTATATTGTTAAACCCTTTGATATAAAAGATCTTATAATCAGAATAAAAAAAATATTGAATAACTCTTAAAAAAACCTTTTTTGGTAATAATTGTACAACAAATCCTTTATAATAATATTGACAAATTTTATAGTAAGAACAAATAGGGATGATAAAAGTGATTTGTACTAAGTGCAACAAAAGATTCGGTGCTGAGGGTGTCAATTACTGGAGTGTTAAACTAGGTATATGCTCATTCTGTAATTTTGAAAAATAAGCCGCCGAGGGGAATAACTGTTTATTCTATAAAGCCCAAAATATTATTTGGCATTTAAAATAATTTATTTTTACGGAATTAAATAAATATATAGCACGTCTCTTTATAAAATTTATTGTAATTATTAACAATTGTTATGCATATATTTAAATTAAAATAAAATATTACAATTTAAAATATTTTTAAGAGGAGGTAGAAACTAAATGATAAATAATATTTTTAAGAGAGCTGTAACAGTTGCGATTATTGCACTGTTTATAGGAGCAAGTATAACAATTACACCAAATACATTTGTAAAAACAGCAAAAGCAGAACCTGAAACGTTATTTTCTGATGATTTTAATGATAATATGAAAGATTATAGCAAATGGACAGAAATATACACAAGTGGTACATGGTGGGAAACAAATCAGAGAACAGAATTTCAGTGCTATGAATCTGGAGTTAGTAGTAGCCGATATGAAGGTATAGAAAGTTCAGCGTTTACCGTATCTCTTTCGCCAACTGTGAGTGTAAATATAAATTGGGATGTTATTACAAAAATTGCAGGGACTACATCGTCGGTCGGACAGCCCAGAGTAAGAGTTACAGACGGAAATAATTGGATAGAAGCAACCTATGATAGATTCTATGATAGAACGAAATATCGTGATAGCACATATCCACCTGGAGAGGTTTGGACAATCTTAAAAACTGGTAAAGGTGATGGATCCTGGAGCAATAAAATAGAAATTTTCAGCGACAGGTACTATGTGACAATGGATAATGTTGGAAGCGGACCAGTGTATAAAACGATATTTTCTTCAAATCCAACATTGAAAATACAGATTTTCATTGTAATCGGTGGTTCTAATTCACCCTTATATCTCCGTTCAGGTTTTGATAATATAGTGGTTCAAGGTCAAGGTGGTGAAAATCAACCACCTCAACTATTAGTTATAACTTATGAAACAGCTGAAGTTTGTGAACCTTTGCCGTTACTCGCATCTTCATCAGATCCTGATTTGGATGAAATTAGCTTTATAGTGTATTGGGGTGATGGTTCAAATACTGGTTGGACTGATTATCAAATTACACCTACTCATACTTTTTTTCATACTTATTTAAAAATTGGAACAAAAGAGATTCACGTTATAGCAAAAGATGAACATGATAATATGGCAGAAGTTTTTGTAAATATTTATGTTGGGTATACTGGACTTGAACCATATCATACACCAAAAATGGAATATTGCTATCATATGTTAACAACTAAACAATATGATGCTACTTGGAGACTAATTGATAGATTTTATACATACTATTATGGACAAGATTTATCAGCTCAATATATTGGCGCTTGCCCCAATTTTAATACTGGTAGATGGACTCTTTCCTTTTTAGTGGATACTGAATTAATAGTTACTGAACCTCCTGATGATTTATGGGGAACAAGTAGAGGTAAAATTCGAATAGAAGTTTATCCTAGTAATCCACTTATGGATGTAGATTTTTTTAGGGAAGAGGGGAGAAATGTTAAAGATTTAAAGAATAAACAGAATGATGACCATTGGGCAAATGCTGGACTATCTGTTTTAGCAATGGCAATTGATGGAATATTTTATCTTGGGGATATAGGTTTTCCAATTGCTGGTATTGTATTAACTGCTGCACAGGTTGCAAATGCTTTATTTCCCCCAAAAAATAAAAATACTCCTCCGCATTTTGAATGGGAATTATTAGAAGATATTACTAGTGCTTCAGGTGCTGCATGGGTTGATATTGAAATAGATCCATATAAAATGACTGAAAAAGAGTGGCAATTAGAATTTAATTGTGGTGGATATTTAATAGATGGAGATGAATATTCAATAATAAAACTAGGTAGAAATGTAGTAGAAAGGATAGTTGACGGAATTCTCTATAGAAATTTGATTTATGAATGGTTATCATTGGATAATGATGGTATTATATTTCATGGACCAATGCCACCAGATGCGAGAACATTGAGTCAGAAGGAAAGAAATGAATTTAAAATAAAGATATATTGTCCCATAGATGTTAGTGTTTATACTCCATATGGTGGTTATATTAATAAATCTTGTACAAATATAAATAATGCTACATATGAAGAAATTGATCTTGATGGTGATGGAGAATTAGATAAAGAAATATATATGCCATGGGGTTATTTTGGTAATTATAGCATTTATGTGAATCCTTATGAAGATGCTGATCCTGATGATACTTTTTCAATAATAGTTGAATCTGAAGGGGAAAATATTACCTTAGTTGAAGATATGAAGATTTCAGAAATTAATACATCTGTTCCCTTTATTTATAATAAACCTATGCCACCATGGGAAATTGATTTAAAAGGACCAACTAAAGGAGTATCTGGAGTTGAATATGATTACAAATTATCTGCAGTTGATCCATATAAACTGGGGATATATGAAGTATTAATTGATTGGGGAGATGATTCACCTAATCAATTAGTTAATGGTACTTTTGAACCAGGTGAAACAATAACAGTTGGGCATATATGGGAAGAACCAGGAAATTATATTATAAAATTCAAAGCACAAGACAGGTTGGGTATAGTTAGTGAATGGTCAGAAACTGTACAAATAGATTCTAACTATGATCTTGAAGTATCTATTGATATTAAACCTGGTAGTTATCCAAATAGTATTAATCCTATGTCTAATGGAAACATCCCAGTTGCAATACTGAATACTGAAGACTTTGATATGAATGATGTTAATCCTAGTACTGTAGAATTCCTAGGCGCTACACCTTGTAAAAAAGAAAAACTGGAAGATGTAGATGGCGATGGTGACATTGATATGTTATTCCATTTTAAAACACAGGAATGCGATTTTAGTTTACTAGTCGATGAA
>Ga0315285_10005655_pt1 | contig 12882 bp, 18 predicted proteins | sample YL17G09_36_MG_FD_203698 | JGI IMG/M metagenome (GOLD analysis project Ga0315285, IMG submission 203698) | Sediment microbial communities from Yellowstone Lake, YNP, Wyoming, USA - YL17G09_36 | ecosystem: Environmental > Aquatic > Freshwater > Lake > Sediment | place: USA: Wyoming | collected... | reverse complement strand
CGCCCCTCAGATGCCCCCTCCGCCGCCTCCGCCGATGCCCCCGTACTACGACCAGCAGCAGGGAGGAGGATACAACAACCGCCCGATGCCCCCTCCGCCGCCGCAGCAGCAGCAGCAGCCGCAGCAGCAGCCTTACGGGAGTGCCGCCGGCTGGGGGGGAGGAGTGGTGGGAAGCGTCCCGCCCGTGCCCTCTGCCTCTGCGCCCCGGCAGCAGCAGCAGCAGCAGTACTACTCCTCCGCGGCGCGCACTTCCGCGCCCGCGACAGCGTCCGCAGCGGCAGCCGCGCCCGTCTCGAGCGTCGCTGCGGGGGCTGGGTGGCAGGCGGCCGAGGCCGCGGCGGCGGCCGCGGCGGCGCGCGTCGCTGCGATGCAGCAGGGAAGGCAGCAGCAGCAGGCCGCGCCCGCCGCTCCCGACGCTGCTCCCCAGCCGAACTACTACGCAGGCTATTACGCGCAGCAGCAGCAGCAGCAGCCCCAGGCGCCTGCAGCCTATGCCTCTTACGGAGCTGGTGGCGGCGCCGCCGGTGGCGGCGTCGGAGGAGCCCAGGGCGTCCAGGGAGGGGCTTACGCAGCGTGGCACCAGCAGCAGCAGCAGCAGCCTCAGCAGGGAGGCTACCAGCAGCAGCCGCAGCAGCAGCCGCAGCAGCAGTGGCCGCAGCAGCAGCAGCAGCAGTACGGTCGCTGAATGAGCTGAAGAGAGAGAAAGAGAGAGAGAGAGAGAGAGAGAGAGAAGAGATAAAAAGTTGATGTTTTTTCGTTCGATTTGTTTTTCCGTTCTATTCTACAAAAAGCACTGTGAAAGACTAGAAAGTCCTTGATCCCAGAATATCACCGTCCCCACTGCCACCCACGGCCCCCCCAGAGCTCCCTGACCGTCGGCGCCAGCCTCGACGGCGCCACCGTCGCGTGCCTCTCCTCGCTCAGGAACTCGTTGACGGGAGGGGAAAGCAGCCCGTGCGGCCTCGAGCCGCCGGCGATGCCGCCGCCGTGCGCGTTGGCGTGCGCCGCGGCGACGCCGGCGAGTGCCAGAGGGACGGAGAGCACGAGGGCGAGGGTCACGTTGGAGAACGAGGCCCTCGGCGGGCGCAGCGAGGCGGCAGCAGAAGCGGCGGAAGCCGAAGCGTGGTGGTAGTGAGAGTAAGCAGAGTGGCTCGGGGGGAAGGTCAGGCCCCTCCCCGAGAGGGCGGCGTAGGCCGCCGCGACGCGTTTGAACTCGGAGGCGCTTCCTCCAAGGTCGGGGTGGGCCCTGCGGGCCGCGGCGAGGTAGGCGCGGCGGATCTGTGGGAGAAAAACAAGAAGAGGGTTTTTCAGGAAAGAGGGGGGTCGGGGTTGAGAAGGAGAAAGAAGAAGAAAACGTCGCCTGTCGATTGGGAGGGCTCTCGTGCTCAAACCCTTCTCTCTCTTTCTCTCTCTCTCTCTCGCTTGCTCACCTCTTCTTGCGTCGCCTTCGCCGGTACCTGGAGCACATCCGCGGCCTCATGCCGCAGCATGTTTCGAGAGAGAAAAAAGAGAAGCAAGAAACAAGTAGGAAGCAAAAGAATGAAGACGATTGCTCAAACGTCGTCGACGTGGAACCTCCTCGCCGGAGAAGAATGAAACAGAGCCGGGACATTTTCACGTCTTTTCAAAAGTACCCGCCGCCTCCGCCCTGGCCGCCTTCCTCTTCTCCCTCCTCCTCGTCCCCGTACTGCCACTCTGCGGCCCCCTCCCCGGGCCTCCCAGCAGAAGCAGAAGCAGCAGCATTAGAGGCGGCCAAGGCGGCCCCACGCCTCGCCAGCGCCTCCTCCCTCTCGACCATCGCCCCGGCGGCACGCCCCGCATCCAAGGCGGCGGCGTCCGGGTCGGCGCAGGGGCGAGACCGCACGGCGTCGCAGGCGGGGACGCCGGCAACGCCCCTGCCGATGCCCCCGCCGTCGAAGAAGGCGGAGGCGGAGGGGCTTTGGCTCGACGGAGAGGAGGGGAGAGGGTCGAAACCCGAGCCCCCGTCGCCGCCGCTCCCGCTTCCGCCGGCAAGGGCGGCGTCGGCCAGCGCGACCGCGACGACCGCGTCCTGCGCCCCGGCCTCCTCCCTCCCGACGAGCCTCGCGTGCGCGACTGCGACGCGGGCCAGGGACTCGAGGTGGCGGATCGTCGCGCTCCCCCCCACGGAAGCGCTGCTTTTGTTTCCTCCAAAGAAATCGCCGCCGCCTCCGCCAAGACTCGAAGAATTCGAGGTCGCGGCCGCCTGCCGCCGCCGTGCCCGGTACGCCGCCAGGAGCACCCTCCCCGCTTCCTTGTTCAGGTTGGGAGCGGGCCTCGTCCTAAGCCACTGCGCGTACTCCCTCACCAGCTCCGGAGTCCAGGCGCGGGGCCAGGGGGGCAGGGCGGGGCGGGACTGCGACGGAGCCGGGCGGCGGCGCGGGCATTGTCGGCGGCGTCGCTCGCTTCCTCCGTCGCTGCTGTCGTCCTCTTCCTCCTCGTCTTCCTCCTCGTCCTCCTCCTCGTCGTCGTCTTCCTCTCCCAAGACGGCGTCGCAGACGCTCTCGTCAAACTCTCTCGTGCGAGGGTCCCGCAGCACAAACACCAGGTCAAAGCGCGACAGCAGCGGGGCCTCGAGCGTCGCGGCGGAAGACCTCCAGCCGCCACCGCCAGACCGGCCTCCGCCGCTGCCGCCGCCATTGTGTTTCGGCGGCGCGGCCGCCGACGCGAGCACGCAGCACCTCGTCGGCAGCGTGGCGACGAGCCCTGCTTTCGCCACGGAGACGGACTGCTGCTCCATCGCCTCGTGGAGGGCTCCCCGCTGTTCCAGAGGTAAGGCGTCGAGCCCGTCGAGGGCGCAGAGGCCGCCGTCGGCCTGGAATTTTTCAAATTTTTTTTTGAAAGAATGGAGAGACACAAGTGAGAGGGAGGTTTCGGTCTGCGCTTTCCACCGCGTCTCCCCGTTCTCCACCCCATCCCCGTCCGTCTCCTCACCATAACGAGAGCCCCAGGTTCCAGCCCCCACTCCCCGGTCGCCGGGTCCCTCGCCGCCGCCGCTGTGAGCCCCGCGGCCGAGGTCGCTCCGCCGCCGCCCTTGCCGCCGCCCCCTCCGCAGCAGACGAGCACGCCCCCGCGCCCCCGGCAGGCCACCGCCGCGGCCAGCAGCGCCGACTTTCCCGTGCCGGCCTCGCCGCGGAGGAGCACGTGCACGGAGCGGCGCGAGGCGCCGTCCGAAGAGGAGGAGGAAGAAGGGGCGGAGGAGGGACCGCAGCCCGCGGCCCCCCCGCGCGCCGGCGGCGGCGCCGCGAGCTGGAGCGCGACGGCCAGCTTCGGGGCAAACAGTCCCGCCAGGTGCGGCGCGATCCCGGCGACGACCGCGTCCCTGGCCGCGAGGGTGGAGCCCGAGGCCGCGGCGAAGTGCCAGTACTCGAGGAACTTGTCCCCCCCGCCGCCGCCGCCTCTCTGAGTCCCAGCGGAGGGCGGGCAGAGGGAGAGCGAGCGCGGCGGCGCCGGCGCGGGCAGGAGCGCGGCGGCGGCCGAGGCGGCGGCGGCGGCGGCGACTCTGTCGAACGCCTCCGAGCCTCCGTCCCCAAACCTCCCTCCGACTGCCCCGTGGACCACAAGGGCGAGCTCGACGTCGCACCTCGAGCCCTCCCGGGGCTGCGCCACGGAGCAGGAGAACGAGGCAGCGGGAGCCGCCGCCGACGAGGAGGAAGAGCGCGAGGCGCCCAGGCCGGCGGCGGCAGCGGCGGCCGGGGATGGCGCGGCGCCCCTCCACCGGCGGACGAGGACACCCACGAGCGTCACCGAGTCCCCGGCCGAGGCGCGGCCCGCGAGGTCGTCGAGCAGCAGCAGCGGCAGCGGGCTCCTCGCGGCCGCGGCGGCGGCGGCGGCGGCATTGGCTGCTGCTCCGCTCCCGGCTCCCCCTCCTCCTCCTCCTCCGCCGCCGCCGCCGCTTCCGCCCCCTCCGCCGGAGACCGCGGCGCCCTCGGCGAGGAGAGCCTCCTGGAAGTCCGCGTGCGAGGGAGGCTCGGCGTCGTCAAGAGGGATCCACAAGGGGCCCGCGGGCGCCTTGCTCCGCCCGCCACCGCCAAAGCCAAAGCCGCCGCCGCCTCCCCCTCCTCCTCGCCACCCTCCCCCGCGACCTCCGCCGCCGCCGCCGCCGCCGCCGCCGCCGTCTTCCCTGCACCCCTCGCAGGCAGGGGGCGGCGCGGGGGCGCTCCGCGTCGCCAGGTCGGCGCGGCACCTCACCCGATTCCCGCACTTGGCGCACTCGAAGGAGCGCTCGGCCTCGAGCGCGACGACGCCTCCTGCGCGTGCTATCGTTCCGCTGATCGCTACGAGGGCGCCGGCGTGCTGGGCACGGAGCCTGGAGAGCGGGAAGGAGGAGCGAGGGAGGGCGCTGCCGGGCTTTGCCGAAGAAGAAGGAGGACCCGGAGTCGAAGAGCTGCGACGGCGAGCTCTGTTGCCTCCCGCCGACAGCAGGGGCAGCAGCGGCGCCGGCGGGGGCAGCAGCCTCACGGCCGCCCTCGCCTTGACGGACACGCCGAGGCCCTCCGCGAGGTCGCGGTCTCCTCCTCTCGCCGGGGCCGAGGCCAGGGCCTCGGCGACGGCGGCCTCCTGCGCGGCAAGCAGGGCGTCGTTCAGCGCGTCGATCCCCTCCGAGGGCCACCGGAGCAGGGCCGCCGCGGCCCCGGGGCTGGCAGCGGCGACGTCGAGCAGGGAGATGGGAAAGCCGTGGGCGGCCTCCACGCCCGGCTTGGAGATGAGGGCGCGGACGTGCTGTGTTGTTTTGAATTTTTTGTGTGCGGCCGAGGAGGAGGACGTCGAGGTGAGAGCGAAGCGGGCGTTTCATCAACGACGTCTCGCAAATTTGCGAGACCAAATTTGGTTTTGCAAACTGGACGCGCCCTCCGTCCTCGCGTTCGCAAATGAAACGCCGTGCGCGCAGCAAGATTCATCAGGAAAACTTACCGCTGCGCGCCGCTCGAAGAACGAGGCAAAGTCTTCTGGCGCGGGAGGCGTCGAGAGCGCAGCATGGGAGCTCATCGAACGCTTCGGGTCTGTCGACGAGAGCTTCCTTTCGAGCTCTCGCTTCGTCCTCGGATAAAGAGAACTTTGCGGGGATCCGGTCGAGCAGCCGAGAGGAGAAGAGTTAGCTCTTGCTCGAAGAGGGACCAAGGCTCCTCGTCGAGAGCGCGCGAGGTCCTCGTAACCGCCGAGAGTAAATGAGAGACCCGATTGCCGCTTGGCTCTCTCGACGACGGAAAATGCAAAAAAAACGTTTGAGCCAGATTTTCCTTTTTCGCTTCGAGCGGAGGGAGAGATCGCCTCTCCTTCTTCTCTCTCTTCCACTCGCTCTCTCTATCTATCTATCTATCTCTGTCTCTGTCTCTGTCTCTCTCTCCGCTCCCGCAAGATGACCGACGAGCTTCCCAGCGCCTGCGAGGATCAGCAAGCCGCTGGGGCAGCCGGAGGAGGGAGCGGAGGCGCGACGGAAATGGAGACGGCGACGGCGCCGGCCACGACGACGAATGCCGGCGCTCCCGTTCCCCCTCCTCCTTCAAACTCCTCCTCCACCCGCGCCACCCCTGCCGCCAAGCTCGCCGCGGCCCTCGCCTGCAACTTCTGCGCCCGGGTGCTCCTCGACGCGGTAGTCGCCCCGAGCTGCATGCACGCGTTCTGCGCCCCCTGCGCCGACGCCTGGGTCGAGGCGCGCGCGGCCTCGTGCCCCTGCTGCGTGGCCGAGGGGGCGAGGCAGCCGACGCCGCTGGGCGACGGGGCGTACGCGGCGGGGAGGCTGCAGCCGGACCTCACGCTGCGGTCGCTCGTGAGTAAAGTGATGCCGTTTAAAAAGGGTGAAATAGGCAGTCAGAGCGACACAGTAGAAGAGGAGTGGAACCTGCGGTTTGCTCAGGCGCTCGAGCCGGCGAGGAGAGGGGCAGTCGCGGCGCGGGGTTTTTTGGCCGGGGGCGCACCCTGCGTCGGGGGAGTTTCCGCGGCGGGGGCCGCCGGCGCGGCGGCGGCGGCGGCGACGGCGGCACAGGTAGCAGCGGCAGCAGCGACAGGAGGCGCGACGGCGATAGGAGCCCCGCGCTTTAATCGAGCCGCTCCGCCGCCTCGAGGAGGCGCCGTGCTTCTGCTGATGACGCCAGATCCGACAGCCCCGCGGCGGCGAAATCCTGGATACTTACAGCGGCCATACGTTCGAGCGCCGCGGAACCTTACCTTGGGCTTGCTGGGCCGGTACCTGAGCGACAGGATGCGGGTGGCAGGGAGTTCCGTCAAGTGGCGTAAGGCTCTTTTTTATTATTATTGAGGAAGAGGTCGAGGTCGACGGGGGGAAAACTCTCAACCCAAAAAAAAGTCGCTCACTCTCTCTCGCTCTCTCTTTTTTCCAACAACAACGACAACGAAACAAACTAGGATTCGAGGCTCGAGGAGCAGCGAGGAGGAGAAGGAGGGACGGAGGAGGGGGAAGCGGAGGCGGAGTGAACAGCGACGGCGCTGGCGAAGACGAAGAAGCGGCGACGACACACGACGGCACGGAGGCCGTCGCCGCCGTCGTGGCCGCGAAGGGGCTTGCAGTCACCATGGCCGAGTTAGCGAGCGCGGCCTGGGCGGGGTCTGACGCCGAAGATGACTTTGAGAGGCTCGACAGGCCACTCGTGGCGCTTTACCGAACTTGAAACTTTAGAAGGGGATTCGGTTTTTGACCTGTGCAACATGTTACAAAATGAAAGAGGACGGTTGTTCCTCTCTCTCTCTTTCTCTCTTTCTCAAAATCCGATCCTCTTCCCCGCCGGAGCCGCTCTCGAGCCCTCCAGGGGCACGATCGACTTCACAAAGATCTTCGACCCGCGTGAGGCGTCGACTCTCGCCCTCCGCTCGGGAGGCAGGAGCCGGCACTCTGCGGCGAGGCCCGCCGGGGAGAAGTCCCGCTGCACGAACCAGTCCGCGGTCACCGTCGTCAGCAGCAGGAGGCGATCGATCCCTCTCTCGCGCGCGCGCTGCTCGACGTAGTCGAGCAGGGAGTCTCCGCGGCTGTTTTCGTGTTGTTGATTTGATTGGTTTTTTTTTGGAGGTGGAGAGAGAGTGAGCTTTTTTTCAGTTTTGTTTTCAACCCTTAAAACTTTGTGTTCGTCTTTTCTCTCAAGCGAAAAAAACTCACCCAGACCCGCGCGCCTCCGGGCTCACGCAGAACGCGGCCAGCTCCCCGCACCGCAGCCCGTCCGGGCTCGCCCCGACATCCACCAGCGCCGCGCACGCGAGCAGCGTCGCGTCCCGCTCGACGACCGTGAACTCGCCTCGGCTCACGGCGTCCTCGAGCTGCTCCCTCGTCCTCGCCAGCGTCGTGCCGGCACGCTCCAGCGGCGCGAGCAGCGCCGCGATCCCTTCCACGTCGACTGTGGCAGCCCCGCGGATGCCCTCGTAGAAGTCTGCAGAGACCATCGTGCCCACGCCGTCGCGAGAGTAGAGCTCGAGGAGCAGCCCGCCGTCGACCCTCGCGTCGACCAGATGCGAGCGCTTGACGCCGCGCGCCGTCGCGGCGGCGGCGGCGACGAGCGCGGGCGGCACGCGCGAACGCTGCCAGGTGTCCGCGTCGAGGCCCGCCGGCCAGGAATGGGCGCGCTTGAGGGAGCGGGTGACTGTGGGCTGCTGGGGAGGAGGAAGAGGAGGAGGAGGAGGAGGAGGAGGAGGCTGCGGGGTCGAAGAAGAGGAAGAGGAAGAGGAAGAGGAAGAGGAAGCAGCAGGAGGGGAGGAAGAAGCTTCTGCCGACAGAGACCCCAGTCCGTCGCCGCCGCCGCCGCCGCCCTCGTTTCCGCTGCCCGCACCACTCCCGCTCCCGCTCCCGTTGCCAAACGCGCCGGGGATCCTCCGATTCCCTCCCGGACCCAGCGCCGCGTCCAGCATCGCCTGCGCGTCCGTCAGCGGCAGCCAGGCGGGCAGGCGCAGCGCGGCAACGTCGGCGAGCGTGAGGCAGACGAGCTTGTCGGCGCCGAGCTCGACCGCGGCGTGCGCGGCGACGTCGAAGCACGACAGGTTGAGCGGCTCGCCCCTCGCCGTGGTGCCGACGTTGGACAACAGCACGACGTTGCCGCGCTCGAGCTGGTCGCGGACGGCCGCGGCGGCGACGCGGCGGACGGCGCCCGTCGCGCCAAAGTCGACGCCGCCGACGACGCCGCGGCGGCGCGCGGCGACGAAGTTGCCCGAGACGACGCGGAGGGCCGCGTCGGCGAGCGAGGCTTCGGCGGCGGCTCCGTCGTCGGTGAGCGCGCGCTCGTGCCTGCGGACCATGGGAACCGCGAGCGCGGCGCTCATCGCGGCCTCGATCTCGAGGCGGGCCGCCCCCGCGGCGTCGACCGCGGCCGAGAGCGCGGCGGCATCAGTGACGCGGTAGCCGTCGACGAACTTCGAAGAACCGCCCGACCTCGAGAGCCTCCCGTCGACCTGCGGCTTCGTGCCCAGGGCGACGACAAGGCGTAGTCCTAGGCCGTGGAGGAGGCAGAGGTCGCTGACGATGCCGCGGAGGAGGTCCTTCCGCGCGATGACCTAAAAAAGTACGAGAGAGGTTTTTTTAGCCCTTTTTTTTGTAGCTCAAGGAAGAGTGGCTCTGCTTTTTTTCGTTATCTTTTCTCTCCCTCTCTCATCCTCTCGTATCCTCTCTCTCTCTCTCTCTCTCTCTATTACCTCTCCTGGAAGCAACACGACCATGGTCTTGCTTCTGTGGTTGGCGATGTAAGATGAGGCGGTGCGGAAGTGCGAGACGAAGTCGGAGTAGCCTGAAGAAGAGAGAGAAAAAGAGGAGAGTTTGAGGTCGAAGAGGGGGAAGAGGGAGAGAGAAGAGGTGAGCGAAAGAAAAAAGGGAAAGCTCATGCATACGAGAGAGAGTTTTGTAGGGCCGCAAGATCCCTCTGCGCGCCCTCCCGACATGCTTCCAACGAAGCCAGAGGGCAGTACCGAGAGCGCACTTTCTCTCTTTATCAAATTGCAAACCAAGGAGTAAGAAGCAACCACCAAAAAACGTACTGTCTCTCTGCAGCACCGGCGCCGCCTCTGCCGCAAACGAATCCATCGCTCCTCCCGTCGCCGCGGCTATAGCTGCGGCGGCGTTCGCTTCGAGCGTCGGAACTGCTGCTGCGTCCAGAGAGACGTCGCTGCTGATGATGCCGTTGCTGCTGCCGTCTTTGGGAGGGACGGCGCGAGGGAGCAGAAGAGAGAGAGAAGGAGGAGGGAGAGGATGGGCGGCAAGGCGACGGCGACGAGCAGCAGCTAGCCGCTGCGGCGTTCTGGCGACAACCCCAACGACGGCATTGGCGCTGCTCCTACCGCTCCCGCTTGTGGTTGCGCGGGCGTTGGTGAAAGTCTTCGCCGCGTCGAGACAGGTCATAGGTAGGCTCCAGGCGGCAGTGAGAAAGAAAGGGTCGCGTGGTGCCCCGGCAGCGCACGCGAGTAGGTCAAGAACAGGGGGGAGAGCGAAAAAAAATTGGAGAGTGAGCGTTTTCGCATCGAGGTCGAAGTGCAGCGACTTCAAAACTCCTTTGCGGCGCGCTCCCTGTGGCACTCTCTGACTCTCTCGGGGGCTCTCTCTTCGCTCCTCCTCCCCCCCCCTCCGTGCCTCCGGGACGATCTCTAGGGCACGTGCGCCAAATGGCCGGTCCCACCGTCAAGGTCGAAGGTGAGAAAAGAAGAATGAGAAGCAGTCTCTCTTCGCTTCTGCCCGATGATCTCTTTCTTCTCTCTACCTCTCTCTCTCACTCCGCTCCCTCTCCTCCTCCCTCCGATACGCTTCGATTTCAACAGCTAAACCCCCAGATGACGACACCAGACTGCGAGAAGTCGGAGGGCTGGCCCAATGGAGCGTTTCGACGGCCAAGGTGAGCCTGATTCTGTTTTCATGTTGTCCGTTTTTTCTTTTCTTTCCTCTACAAGTTTTTTCCCCCTTTTTTTTATCAACCTCGACCTCTGCGTCTTCTTCCTCTTTCTCTCTCTCTCTCTCTCTCTCTCTCTCTTTGCTCACAGCCCGGCAACGGCGTCGACCTCCTCCGCGACGGCCGCTCCGACACCTTCTGGCAGTCCGACGGCACGCAACCGCACCTAATAAACATCCAGTTTCAGAACAAGGTGAGAGAAGAGGAGAAAACCGTTTTTCTTTTCCTTCTTTTTTCTCTTTTCTGTTTTCTCTTTTTCTCTCTAGTCTTTTTTTTCCCCCGCGGAGCGACCTCTCGAATCTCAGAGAAAAAGAAAAAACACTTCGCACCCGACAGATGGAGCTCTGCAAGGTCGCCCTGTCCCTCGACCACCGCCTCGACGAGTCCTACACCCCCGCCCGCCTCTCCGTGCGCGCGGGCGGGTCCCAGCGGGACCTCAAGGAGGTCGCGCTCGCGGAGCTCGAGGAGCCGTGCGGCTGGGTCGTCGTTCCGCTGCGGCCGCCCGGCGGCGGCCGGTCGCTCTCGGCCTACCTGCTGCAGCTCGCGGTGCTCTCCAACCACCAGAACGGGAGGGACACGCACGTGCGCGAGGCCAAGGTCTACGCGCCGAGGGCCGGGAGTGGCGGCGGCGGTGGAGGAGGGAGCGGGCGCGGGCGCGGCGGCGGGGGAGAGGCGGCGGGCAAGGGCGGGCTCGCCGTCGCCGGGCTCGGGGGGCTCGGGGGCCCGAGGCCGGCGCCGGGAGGGGTGAAGCTGCGCACGAGCGAGGCGTTGCGATACGCGAGCATCCGGTGAGATGACTGAAATGGGGATTTGGTCTTTTTTTATTTGGATCGGAGGCGCGAGGGAAGGAAAGCGGAGGGGAGAAACTCTGGCTGTAAAAAATAAGAAACTGATCTTGAAAAAATTAAAAAGGTTTTTCTTATTCTTCTCTCTACCACTGACGGATGTTATTTGTCTACAAAAATGGAGGGAGCATCTGTACAGCGGGGTTGTATGCAAGTTTTTCGGGGGAAATGCCGTGGCAGCAGCGAGCGTTGCGGGGGGAATTTTGGACGAAAAAAGTTTTTTCTGTGGGAGAGGGGGGGAGGGACAACTCAATTATTTAAAATCGCCACCGCGCGTTGAAAGGAAGGGACAGGCCATCTCTCGTCGGAGGCCCCGTCCCTCAAGCAAAGGCGGGTTTGGGCTTGAGTGGAGGAAAATGTTCTTCTGTTTTCCAATCTGTTCGTTTCGGTGCTGCGCTTTCTTCTCTTCTCTTTTTTTTGCTGTCTCTTTTCTCTCTCGCGCGCGCCCGTTTTTCGTTTATCAAAAAAAGTTTTCAGCCGGAGAGTTCTCCGACTCCTCTCTCTCCCTCACTCCTGCTGCTTCCTCTCGGCCTCGACCATGAGCTCGTTGGCCACCAGCGCGACGACCGTCGACGCCGCGGTGATCTCAAGGGCGGTCAGGGGGTCCTGCCCTCTCCAGACGCAGTACGAGGTCACCGCGAGCGCTCCCATCCCCGCAGAGAGAAAATCGTAGCTCGCGAAGCGCTGGATTCGCGTTGCGTTTTTCGCGGTGGTGGAGGGGTGGGGGGGTGGGGGGGGGTGAGCGAGGGGGCGGGCGAAGGAAGAGAGAGGGAGAAGGGGCGACAGGGGGGAGGTGGAGGTCGAGAAAAGAAAAGCCGAAGAGCCTTCTTATCCGAAGAAAAGGAAGAAGAAGAAGAAAAACGATGGCGCTATGCACTTCCCCGCTTCTGGCCCCTCCGCGTCTCGTTCTTCGACTCCGACCCCTCGAGAGCAGTCTTTCCGGTGTCGCCGCGGCCGCGGCCTTGGTTGGGGCGCGCGGAAGCGGATCCAGAAAAGAAAGAGCGAGAGGCGAATGCATCGAGCGAACCATTGAAAACTTTTTTCTTGGACAGCCAATTGATTGACGCTCGACTTCGCTTCTCAAAAATGCTCCCCTTGTCGGCACGAGGGCGACTGCATCTCTCTCTTCTCCGGAGCTTACCTGCAGCGAAGTGAGGGGGGAGCCGCTGCTCTGCGTCGTCGAGTCGTTGCGAGAGGAGGGGGGGAGGGCGGCGACAATCGTGGGCCTCGTCCTCCTCGCTGCAAAGGTGGGGCGAGCAGCGACGGTCGGCCGCGCCAGCGTGAGTCGGGTGAAAGCGGACATGGCGACAGAGAGTTGAGGGGAAAGGGTGCACGGGAGAGAGGGGAGGGAGGGAGAGGAGGGGGGGGGGGGAGAGAGAGGGCGGGGAAGCAAAAGGAAAGGGCGAGATGGAAAAAAGTGAATGGAAAAAAAAACGAGATAGAATCGCTTTTTTTCCTTTTTCGAAGAAAGCGCCCCACCGGGTGACCCGACTCCGACCTGAACCCCGACTGCTCAAGAAAAAGAACAGAGAAATCTACAAAATCAAAACCTGAACGACTGAGATTCTCCCCCATAAAAAAAAGACGAAAGAAGCCCTCGAGAAAAGGAAGGAAAAAGAAATGAAAGAGGGGGAAGGGAAGAAAGACTCTCTCGAGACCGCCCCCCCCTCCTCTCTCTCTCTCCGTTCTCTCTCTTTCCCGTTTCTCCTTTTCGATATCCGCTTCCCGCTCTCCCTCTCTTCCTCTCTCTCTCTCTCTCCCTCCCTCTCTTCCTCTGTCCCCCCACGCCGTTTCCGGATGGATAAAAAAAACGCGCCCCAAAAGAAGAGCAGACAACCAAAAAAAAAACATCACCTGATCTTGATCGCCTTTTCAAACCCGCCGCCGCCGCCGCCGCCGCCCCGCCTCGCCGCGCCTCTCGCCCTCCCGCCGCCGGCGCCCGCCGTGTGCTCCAAGCCCAAATAGCACGTGTCGTTCCCCTGGTTGCACCCGCGTGCCTGCTTGGCCGGCAGGCGCTCCGAGACGACGTCCGAGTCCTCGAGGTACTCCGGCGCGCGGTTGGCGAAGCAGACGGCAAACTTCCACGAGGCCCACTCCTTGTCGGACACCGCCGACGGCGACGAGTCCTTCCTCGTGCCCCCCCACCC
>Ga0315285_10005653_pt1 | contig 12884 bp, 13 predicted proteins | sample YL17G09_36_MG_FD_203698 | JGI IMG/M metagenome (GOLD analysis project Ga0315285, IMG submission 203698) | Sediment microbial communities from Yellowstone Lake, YNP, Wyoming, USA - YL17G09_36 | ecosystem: Environmental > Aquatic > Freshwater > Lake > Sediment | place: USA: Wyoming | collected... | reverse complement strand
ATATACTCGCCTGAAGCCGCGCCGACACTCAAATTAGTCAAAGAGGTCATGGATAAAAATGCGGGAAAATTCAATTTCGAAATATATATTGTTATTCCAAAAATGCCGAATCAGCCTCCCGACGCTCCTGAAAACATCCAGCAAAAAGAAGAACTCCTCAGGCAATTAGCAGTCAAGAAATACTATCCTAAACAATGGTGGGATTACGCGCTTTGCCGCATGGAAAATCCTGAAAGCTCCTGGTGGGATAGTTGTATTAGTAAAGCCGGCATTGACATGGCGAAAATCAAGGCCTGCGCGACAGGACAAGAAGGACAGGATTTACTTGAGAAAAATAACGCCTTTACAAAAGAATTAGGGAATCCCGCGGTTTCAGTGATTTTATTGGACAACCAGGAGATCTTTGGAGTATCTTCGCAGACAACTGCTGCCGAACTGGAACGCATTATTTTAAGAAACTAATCTCTTGCGGCATTTTCACCTGCTACCCAGCCGGTTGAAAATGCCGCCTGCAGGTTATATCCGCCTGTCATGGCATCAATATCTATCACTTCGCCGCAGAAATAAAGCCCTTTTATTAATTTTGATTCCATGGTCTGCGGGTCGATTTCCCTGGTAGACACCCCGCCTCTTGTGACTATCGCCTCTTCTATCGGCCTTATCCTGTTTACCGTCAGCCTGAAATCTTTTAACAGCCGTATTATACTGTTCCTCTGCGCCGCGGAGATCTGGTTTACCTGTTTTTCAGGGTCTATTTTTGACAATCTTACAAACACAGGTATCATCGAGCTAGGCAAAAGTTCTTTTAACGCGTTTTTATAGATTGTTTTCCCCGTAAACTCCCTTATAAGCCTTTGCTTCAGTTTTTCCTCATCAAGCGCCGGTTTTAAATCGATGGATATCTCAACTTTGCCTTTTCCCAATAAATCAAATATGTCGCGCGAAAGCGTAAGTATTATGGGGCCTGAAAGGCCGAAATGCGTAAAAATCAGGTCGCCGAATTCCTCTTTCTGTTTTTTCCCTTTCAGCAGGACCTTTGCCTTTACGTTCTCAAGCGTGAGGCCCTGAAGCTCCTTTACAAATCCCTCTTCTGTCTCCAAAGGCACAAGCGATGGCCTTGCCTCGATTATATGATGCCCGAGACGCGCCGCAACCGCGTAGCCGTCTCCTGTCGAGCCTGTCCTTGGGTAAGACCTTCCTCCTGTGGCAAGTATCACTTTCTTTGCCTCGAATATCCTGCCCTTTTGTGTTTTGACTCCGTAAGCTTCCCTATCCTTGATAAGCACTTCTGAAATACCCGCATTATAAATTATTGCTACGTTATTTTTGCGCATATATTCCGTAAGCGCGTCGACAATGGATGTGGCTTTCTGCGACTGGGGAAATACCCTTCCCCCTCTTTCAACGACGCACGGCACGCCTAAACAATTAAAAAAACTTATCAGGTCTTTGTTGAAAAATTTGCTGAAGGCATTATAGAGGAACTTTCCTGACGAACCGAATTTGCTTATAAAAGCAGATATGTCTTCTTCTATATTCGTGATATTGGAGCGACCTTTGCCGGAAATTAATAATTTATTCCCCGAGCCTGCCGTCTTTTCCAATAACAAGACTTTCGCGCCGCATTCGGCGGCCCTGCCTGCCGCCATCATCCCGCCTGCTCCGGCGCCTATGACTATCACATCGTATTCCATAGCCACAATTATACCCTTGTTTTTTCCTATTTAAAATCACAATTTTTTATGTTAGAATATTTTCATGAAAAGAAGAATAAGTTTCCGCGTAAAACTGGCCGTTTGGTTCGCTCTCCTGTCTATCGTTATCTCATGCAGCATGGTCTACCTTATCCATATGAGGGCCCTTTCCGCCCAAAAAGAAGAACTAAGGAAAAAATTGACCGCGATAGCCACTACAGGCGCCCTGTTTGTGGACAGCGACCTGGTCTCTTCAATACCTTTGAAACCTGAAAGTGAAAGCACAAAAGAATATAGGGCGTTAAAAACCCTGCTTGTCAAGATACTGGGCGTGGACCACGGCGTCAGGTTTGTCTATCTGATGGTAAAATCCGACACGCCGTATATATGGAAATTCGTGGCTGATTCAGAGACAAACCCGAGGTTTAAAAGCGGCTGCGGCACCAATTACAACGTCGCCAACAGGCCGCAAATGAAGCTTGCTTTTGAAGGGCCGATCGCCGATGAAAACCTTGAAAAAGACCGTTGGGGCACATGGCTTTCCGCTTATGCTCCCATAAAAGACAAAAATGGTAACGCCGTCGCTATACTGGGAGTTGATTATTCCGCCAAAAATTTCGCCGACCTGCAGTCTTACATAAGGGAGCGCACGGTCCTTGTCATCCTCATCTCGCTTTTAATATCTATAGCGTTGGGCTTTACTATCGCCAAATCCGTGACCGCCCCTATCAACAAACTGGTCGATGCCATGAAGAAGGTCGCGCTTGGGGATTTCAAGCAAACAGTAAGCATAAAGACAAACGATGAAATAGAAGACGTTGCGGATATATTCAACCAGATGTCCAAAGAGTTAGCGCTTTTATATAAAAACCTCCAGGACCACTTCTTAAGCACGATATTTTCTTTTGTTTCCGCCATTGAAGCGAAGGATTCGTACACAAAAGGCCATTCGGAACGTGTATCGAAACTTGCTGTCAAGATCGCTGAGGAAATGGACCTTGTCCAAGAAGAAATAGATATAATAAAAAATATCGGCGTCCTTCATGACGTCGGTAAAATAGGGATATCCGAAAACATCCTGCGCAAGCCAGGCAAGCTCACGGAAAGCGAAATGGAAGCGATAAGGACACACCCTGAAATAGGCGAATCCATCCTGAAATCCGTTGAGATGCTGCGGCCGGGGCTTTCCATCGTCAGATACCACCATGAAAGGCCTGACGGAAAGGGTTACCCTGACGGTCTTACAGAAAAGCAGATACCGTTATTGGCGGCTATCGTTGCAGTTGCGGATGCTTATGACGCAATGGTATCTGAAAGGCCTTACAGGCAAGCCCTGACCAAAGATGAGGCCATAGTGCAGATCAAAAAAAATTCAGGCAAGCAGTTCATCCCAAAAATAGTAGAAGCCTTCGTCAGGTTGATGGAAAAAGAACGTTAAGAGAGGTTACTGACAGGTTTAAAACTTTTTCTGTGGACAGGCGACGGGCCCAACTTCCTTAAAGCTCTCAGATGCTGTTTTGTCCCGTATCCTTTATGTTGCGCGAAACCATATCCTGGGTAAACTTTATCCAGCTCCCGCATTATCCTGTCCCTTGAGACTTTCGCTATTATAGAAGCTGCCGCTATGGAAAGGCTTTTACAATCCCCGTCTATTATATTTTTCCGCTTAAATTTTCCTTCTGGCTTTACCCTGCCGTCGACTAACACGATTTCCGGGCCCACCTTTAACGACTTTATCGCCTTTTCCATCGCCAGACGCGTCGCCTCGAATATATTGATTTCGTCTATAGTCTCGACGTCCACGATCCCGATACCTACATAGGCGTTTTTAAGTATCTCGGAAAAAGCCTTCTCTCTTTTAGCCGGCGTAAGCTTTTTTGAATCGTTTACTTCGTTTACAAAAGAAAGGTTCCTCAAGCACACGCACCCGGCGACAACCGGGCCTGCCCAGGAACCTACGCCTGCTTCATCCGCGCCTGCTACCGCTTTGGCGCCGCGTGACAAAGCTTTCTTTTCGTGATATAGCATGGAGCCCCGCGGGTTTACACCCGCGGTACCTTTCTTTTCAGTCTTCCACCCGTGGGGCGGAATCCCGCCCGAAGACCATTCATCCACGGCTTTACAACCGCGGTCTTCTGGATGCGGGATAAATTATATTATTTACGCCTCTTCTACTTTTACTGCCTTTCCGACTCTTTTCCTCAGGTAATACAGCTTCGCCCTTCTGGCTGTTCCCCTCTTGACGACGGAGACTTTTTCAACATAAGGAGAATGCGTCGGGAATGTCCTCTCGACTCCCTCGCCGTAGGAGATCCTTCTTACGGTAAAAGTATGGCTTATGCCTTTTCCTCTTTTGCGGATGACAATGCCTTCAAAAGCCTGTATCCTTGTCTTTTCCTCTTCAACGATTTTTACATACACCCTCACGGTATCGCCGATGTTGATTTCCGGCACCACCTGCTTTAAATATTCTTTTTCTATTTCCGCTATTTTCTTCACTTTTTTGTACCCCCTATCAGTTTATTTTTTTAATAGATCAGGCCTGTGTTTTATAGTCTTTGCCAGCGACTGTCTTTTTCTCCACTTTTCTATTTCTTTATGGTTCCCCGATAAAAGGATATCAGGAACGCTCATGGCTTTATATACCGGCGGCCTGGTGTATTGCGGGTATTCCAAGAGCCCGCTTGAAAACGATTCATCAAGGTTTGACTCGCTATCGCCTAAAACGCCTGGTATCAACCTTGCCACGCAATCGATAAGCGCCATCGCCGGGATCTCCCCGCATGTCAAAACGTAATCGCCGATGGATATCTCGTCCGTCACGACCGCTTTTACGCGCTCATCTATGCCTTCGTAATGGCCGCACAGCAATATCGCGTGCTTATACCCAGAAATCTTCTCCGCCAGCTTCTGGTTTAACTTTTTCCCCTGCGGAGTAAGCAAGATCACCTTTGAATCTTTTTTCGCCAGCGCCTCGACTGCCCTGAACACCGGCTCCGCCATGATCACCATCCCGGGGCCGCCGCCGTAAGGCCTGTCGTCGACTTTCTTGTGCTTATCTAAAGTGTAATCCCTTAGATTGTGTATTTTTATTTCCAATAACTTCTTTTCCCTGGCCCTCTTTATGATCGAATCGGAAAATACGCCGTCGAACATTCCCGGGAAAAGAGTCACAATATCGATCTTCATAAAGACCTGAAATCTTGTTTGATTACTTCACTTTTTTAAGGATATTTTTTACAGCCAGCGTAGGCAGGGCGCCTTTTTTGATCCACTCCGCCGCCTTTTTCTTGTCCAGCCTTATTTCAGGCGGATTTTTGCAAGGATAATAGATCCCTATCTGGTCGATGAACCTTGCTTTCGTCGCCTGCCTGGAATCATAGACGCATATCCTTGTTGTCGGTTTCTTTTTGGTGCCCATCCTCTTGAGTTTGATAACTACTGACACTTTTTATACCTCCTTCAATGAGCAAATAATTTATGGAGTCATTTATGACGACATAAATTATAGGCCGTCCTGTCCCGAGATAAATCGAGGGAAGGCCGTCTGCGAATTATAATTCGGCCTGCAAACTTACGTTTCCGCCACTAAATCTTAGGCGAGCCCGCCAATGCTTTGTGACGGGCACTTTGTTCCGTAAGTTTGGGCCTCATTATACCTCCTTCTCGCGCCATATCTTGGCGCCTAGATTACGCAATTTTTCTTCTATGTTTTCGTACCCTCTATCCAGGTGGTAAATACGCGATACCTCTGTTTTTCCTTTTGCCACAAGCCCGGCCAAGACAAGCGCCGCGCTTGCCCTTAGGTCCGAAGCCATCACGGGAGCGCCTGATAATTTCGGCACGCCCTGGACTATGGCGGTTGCCCCCTCTATCTTTATATTCGCGCCCATTCTTCCTAACTCGCTTACATGCATAAACCTGTCCGGGTAGATTTTTTCCGTTATCACGCTTATACCTTTTGTGACAGTCATCAGGGCCATCATCTGCGCCTGCAAATCTGTCGGGAACCCCGGGTAAGGCAGCGTAGTCACATCGACAGGCGAAAGCTTGCGCGTTACTTTTATTTTTAAATCCTGCCCTTTTCTCTCGATACTTACGCCTGCTTCTTTTAATTTATCTATCAAGGCCCCCAAATGCTCTGGATGCGCGTTCTTTATCGTGATATTGCCGCCTGTAATAGCGGCTCCTATCATGTAAGTGCCTGTCTCTATCCTGTCGGGGATAATGGTATGCTCAAAGCCGTTTAATTTTTTTACGCCGTCTATTTCCAATATGTGAGTGCTCTGCCCCTTTATTTTAGCGCCCATTTTGACAAGCACCTCCGTAAGATCTGCGACTTCAGGCTCGCATGCCGCGTTTTCGATCGTCGTTTTTCCTTTTGCCATGACCGCCGCTGACATGACATTTGCCGTTGCCAAAACAGATGAGCCGAACGCTCCCCCTAAATAGACATGGCCGCCGGTAAGTTTTTTAGTCTTCGCGTTCACATACCCGTGGTCTATATCAATATTCACATTCAGCGCTTTTAAACCTTTTAAATGCAGGTCTATCGGCCTTGGCCCGATGACGCAGCCGCCCGGCATAGATACCTGCGCGCAGCCCTTTCTACCGACCAGCGGGCCCAGCACGCAAACTGAGGCGCGCATCGTGCTTACCAACTTATACGGCGCCATGGTCTTGTCGTATCCCTTGGGATTGACTATAATAGTGTCATCTTCCATCTGCGCCTTGACCCCAAGCGCCCTTAATATCTTGAGCATCGTCAAAACGTCACTTAAAGCAGGAACGCCTTTTATCACGCAGGTCTGGTCTGTCAGAAGCGTGGCTGCCAGAATAGGCAAGACCGCGTTTTTCGCTCCCGCGATTTTTACAGTTCCTTTAAGCGGCGCGCCGCCTTGTATGACAAGTTTATCCATGGTTTATCTTTTTCTCGCTGCAACTACTCTTTTAATATCATTATAATCGCAAATCGCTTCAATGCCGCAAAATAAATTTGTATTATCCAAAATCGCTATGACCTTTTGCGCCTGTTCGTCCCCGACTTCAAAAACCAAAAACGCGCCCTTTTTCAAACTCTCCGACGCTTCGCTTATTATCCTTCTATGAAAATCCAGGCCGTCTTTGCCGCCAAAAAGCGCTGTCTTTGGTTCGAAATGGACCTCTTTCGGCAAAATCTTATATTCTTCCTGGTTTATATAAGGCGGGTTGCTTACTATCGCGTCCGCTTCGCGCAAAACATCTTTTGTGACATTATTTAATAAGTCGCTTCTTAAAAAATTTATGTTCCCGCAGCCGTATCTATCCGCGTTGTTTCTTGCAGCCCTTAATGCTTTTCCCGATATATCAATGGCGATTATTTTACATTCAGGAATTCTTTTTGTCAAACTTATAGCTATATTACCTGAGCCTGTGCCGACATCTATTATCAAAGGATTTTTCTTCCCAGAAAGGCGCTTAACAGCTTCTTCAACCAATATTTCCGTTTCCGGCCTCGGGATCAGGACATCTTCACCGACGCCAAGCTCAAGGTCCATAAAATACGCAAGCCCTGTAATATACTGCAAAGGATACCTTGTGTTTCTTTTATCAAGAGCGGTTTTAAACAGGCCTGATTCTTCTTTTCCCAAGGCGTCATTTTTAAGATATAATTCGGATCTTTGCTGTTTTAAGATATGCATCAACAAAAGCTCGCAGTCGTTTTTCGGGTTTTCGATCCCTGACTGTTTTAGATAATCGCATCCTTTTCGTATCGTCTCTATCATTCTTTCCCCAGATTGCTTAATTTCTGTTTCTTTTCTTCTTCAAGTAATGCTTTTACAAATTCATCTATGCCGCCGTTTAAAACATCTTCTATCTTGTATAATGTGACCCCTATCCTGTGGTCGGTGATCCTTCTGTCTGGAAAGTTATAAGTCCTTATCTTCTCGCTCCTGTCGCCTGTGCCGATCATCGTCTTTCTTTCCTTGGCGATTTTTTCATGCTGTTCAGTTTTGTATTTATCAAGGAGCCTTGCGAGCAACACTTTCATAGCCTTTGCTTTATTCTTTAATTGCGAGCGCTCATCCTGGCACGAAACGACCATGCCTGTCGGTAAATGCGTCAGCCTTACAGCTGAATCTGTCGTGTTTACGCCTTGTCCTCCCGGGCCTGTCGCCCTGAATAAGTCGATCTTTATGTCTTTGGGTTCCAGATGCACTTCGACTTCTTCGGCTTCAGGCATGACCGCCACTGTCGCCGCGGATGTGTGTATCCTGCCCGAAGCTTCCGTGACAGGCACGCGCTGCACCCTGTGGACGCCTGACTCGTATTTCAAATGCTTGTATACCTGATTGCCCTCGACGGCGAAAATTATTTCTTTAAACCCGCCTGACTCGCCGGGGCTCGCGCCCAAGACCTCTGTTTTCCAACCCATCTTCGCCGCGTACTTGGAATACATCCTGTATAGGTCCGCCGCGAAGATACCAGCTTCCGCTCCGCCTGTCCCCGCGCGTATTTCAAAAATCACTGATTTATTCGCGTCAGGGTCATCCTGTATCAAAAGGTCCTCAAGCTCAGGCAAAAGCTTTTCTCTTTTTTCCCTAAGCTCTTTCAACTCTTCTTTTGCCAGTTCTGCCAGCTCTTTATCCTGGCCATTTGCGATCTTCTCGTTGTCCTGGATCTCTTTTTCTATATTCTCGGCTTCATTATATTTTTCAGCCAGGGGCTTAAGCGCGGCATACTCCTTGGCGTATTTTTTATACGCCTGCTGGTCAGAAATGACATTGGGTTCCTGTAAAAGCTGCGTCAGTTCAAAAAACCGCGCGACTTTCTTTTTAGCGCTTTCTAAGATGATCATGATTATACCCTACAGATTATTTTTCTTCTTATTTACTTATCAACTTATCAACTTATTTACTTCTTTTCTTCTTTCTTCGCGTACTTCTTCTTGAATTTCTCAACGCGGCCCGCGGTGTCTATCAATTTCTGCATGCCTGTGAAAAACGGGTGGCACTTCGAGCAGATTTCGACGCGAATATCCGGCTTTGTCGAGCGGGTATGTATCACTTCGCCGCACGCGCAGCTTACCGTTGTCTCCTTGTACGCTGGATGGATTCCCTTTTTCATTTGCCTTTCCTCCTTCTTTTTGTTCTAGCGCATAGCGTAGAGCGTATAGCGTTTACAATTCTTTGTATACGCTAACCGCTATCCGCTAAACGCTAATTACTCCAACCCGAAATCCCTGAGCGACATCAGGAATTCCGCGTTTGTCTTTGTTTTTGAAAGCCTGTCAAGCAGAAGCTCCATAGCTTCTACCGAAGAAAGCTCGTTAAGCGCTTTGCGCAATATCCACACCTTTTTAAGTTCATCAGGATGCAAAAGCAATTCTTCTTTTCTTGTGTTGGATCTTTTTACGTCGATAGCCGGATAGATCCTTCTCTGGAACAGGTTCCTGTCAAGCTGGAGTTCCATGTTACCTGTCCCTTTGAATTCTTCAAATATGACTTCGTCCATCCTGCTTCCCGTATCAACTAGCGCGGTCGCTATGATCGTCAATGAACCGCCTTCTTCGATGTTTCTTGCCGCGCCGAAGAATCTTTTCGGCTTCTGCAGGGCGTTGGCGTCGACGCCGCCTGAGAGTATCTTGCCGCTGTGCGGCACGACCGTATTGTGGGCGCGCGCAAGCCTGGTGATACTATCAAGCAAAATAACGACGTCCTTTTTGCATTCGACAAGCCTCTTTGCCTTTTCAAGCACCATTTCAGCGACCTGGACGTGGCGTTCCGGCGGTTCGTCAAAGGTCGAGCTTATGACTTCGCCTTTTACCGAACGCTGCATATCCGTGACTTCTTCGGGGCGCTCGTCTATAAGAAGCACTATCAGCATTACATCAGGTAAATTCTTCGTAATGGCGTTAGCGACTTTCTGGAGAAGGACCGTCTTTCCGCTATACGGAGGCGCGACGATCAAGCCTCTTTGTCCTTTTCCTATCGGGGTCAACAAGTCCATTACCCTTGTGCAAAGGTCCTTTGGGTCATTTTCCAGGATGAACCTTGAGTTCGGGTAAAGAGGCGTCAAGTTATCAAACAAGACCTTGTCTTTGCCTTCTTCCGGGTTTTCAAAATTCACCGCCTCGACCTTCAGGAGCGCGAAATACCTTTCGCCTTCTTTCGGGGGCCTTATCTGGCCGCTTACCGTATCGCCTGTGCGCAGGCTGAATTTTCTTATCTGCGAAGGCGAAACATAGATATCGTCAGGGCAAGGCAGGTAGTTGTAGTTTGGGCTTCTTAAAAAGCCGAAGCCGTCAGGCAAAATTTCCAGAACGCCCTCTCCGAACATCGAGCCTTCTTTCTCGATATTCGCCTGCAGGATCTTGAATATAAGATCCTGTTTTTTTAAGCCTGCCAGGCCGTTGACCTTTAAGTCTTTGGCGACCTTGTTTAACTCTGAAATCTTTTTCTTCTTTAATTCAGCTATGTCCATTAATTACCCCCTGTTAAGTCCTTCCATATTTTTTCCACTTTTTTCTTTGCTATATTTAAATCGCCATCATTATTGATGACGCAGTCCGCGTATTTCACTTTCTCTTTGATAGGCATCTGCGCCTTCATCCTTTCTCTTGCCTCCCTTTGGCTTATTTTTAATTTTTTAACAGCCCGCTTTACACAAACCTCCGGGCTTGCCGTGACAACTACCAACACGTCGACATCTTTTACCATCCCCGCTTCTATTAAAAGCGGCGCGTCTATGACAACTACTTTTTTTGGCAGTTTTTCTATCTTTTCCTTGATTGATTTTATGACTGCCGGGTGGATTATCCCGCAGAGCTTCCTCAAGGATTTTTTATTGTCAAAAACAATCTCTGCCAGTTTCTTCTTATTGATCGTCTTATCAGCGTTTAACGCCGCAACGCCGAATGCCTTTTTTATTTTCCTGTACGTCTGTGTTGTCTTTTTAAGGCATCCATGCGCGAGGACATCCGCGTCTAACAGCGCGGCGCCTTTTGCCCGGAACATCTTGGCTATCGTCGATTTCCCGGAGCCTATGGTTCCTGTAATTCCAATTATAAATTTTTTCTTTTTCATTCAAAAATTACCAGTTACCCCTCGACTTCGCTCGGGGCAAGCTAGTTACGAGTTTACCCCTCGACTTCGCTCGGGGCAAGCTAGTTACTTCCCTACCGCTATATTATAGACCTTGATATATTCTTTGGCCGAGCTATCCCATGAGAAATCATACTCCATGGCTTTTTCAACAAGCTTTCTCCATGACTTTTTATTCTCATACAGGGCAAGCGGCCTCTTTATGGCGTTAAGCAATTCTTTGGAGTCGCGCTCTGTAAACACAAAGCCGTTCCCTGTGCCTTTTACAGGGTCGTAATTCTCTATCGTGTCCGCAAGACCGCCTGTCTTTCTCACGATCGGGATCGTCCCGTATTTTAAGCTTATCAACTGGCCCAAGCCGCACGGTTCATAGTAGCTTGGCATCAGGAACATATCGCATCCCGCGTATATCCTCTGGGCAAGCACAGCGTCGAACCTTAGGTTGATAGAAGTCTCTTTCGGGAACTTCTTTGCCATTTCTTCGAATAATTCGTGGTACTTCGCCTCGCCTGTCCCCAAAAGGATAAACTGCACCTTCATGTTCAGGACTTCCTCGATTATTTCCGATATCAGGTCAAAACCTTTCTGGTCAGCCAGCCTTGAAATGGTCCCGATCAAAGGAATGTTTTTATTGATTTCCATCCGTGTTTCCTTCTGGAGCATCTCTTTATTCACATATTTATTTTCAATGTCTTTCTTTGAATATTTCTTGAATATTTTCTCGTCAGTCTGGGGGCTCCATAAGCTGTAGTCTATGCCGTTAATGATGCCGTAGATATCGCCTGCTCTTTTTTGAAGCAGCCCCTCGACTCCGCAGCCGAATTCCTTTGTCTGGATCTCTTTGGCGTATGTCGGGCTTACCGTTGTAAGGACATCCGAGAAAACAAGCCCGCCCTTCAAGATATTGAGCTTGTCATAGAACTCAAGCATGTCCACGTTGTATACTTCCTGGCCAAGCCCTGTCTTTTCAAGCTCTTCTTTTTTAAACAAGCCCTGGTAAGCAAGGTTGTGGATAGTAAGGACTGTCTTTGTCCTGGCGAAGAAGCTGTCGTATTTGTAGATCGTCTTAAGAAAAACAGGTATCAAAGATGTCTGCCAGTCGTTGCAATGGATGATGTCAGGCTTAAAATTAATTTCTTTTAAAAGGTCCAATGATTTCTTGCAATAAAACGCGAACCTGTCAAGGTTGTCCTCGTAATCGCCGTGTTTTGTCCCGTAAAGGTTGTCCCTTCCGAAGTATTCCTTATTTTCTATAAAATACACCCAGATATTCTTGCCGATCTTTGTTTTGTTGCCGTCGACTTTGACTGTCTTGTATTTCGGCGTTATCACTACTACTTCGCATTTCTGGTGCTCCAAAGCCTGCGGCAGGCTTCCCGCCACATCCGCCAATCCGCCTGTCTTTGAAAAAGGAACTACCTCACTTGATAAGAACGCGACTTTCAATTTTTCCTCCTTTAGTGAGCAGATAATTTATGGAGTCCCACTAGGGATGACATAAATTATAGGCCGTTGGCCGTCTGCGAATTGAATCCTTGACCCTTGACATCTGTGATGTCAAGGGTCAAGGGTTTGGGCTTCATCTGACTGTTGTTTATTCTGTCTCTAACCAGTTTTTCCCTTTTGATATCTTGACTTTTATCGGCACGCTTATTTGTACCGCTTTTTCCATTTTATTCTTTACGATTTTCGTGACATCGTCCAGCTCGTCTTGGGGCACTTCAAAGACCAATTCATCGTGCACCTGCATTATCATTTTTGAATCCAATTTTTTATCATCAAGCTCTTTCTGGATATCTATCATCGCCACTTTTATCAGGTCCGCAGCCGAGCCCTGTATCGGCGCATTTATCGCCATTCGTTCCGCGAACGATTTTACGGTATTATTGCTGCTGTTTATTTCCTGGATATACCTTCGCCTTTTAAAAAGCGTGGTGACAAAACCGTGTTTCCTGGCATGCTCTATCTGCTTCTGCATATATTTTTTCACTTCAGGGTATCTCTGGAAATACGCGTCGATAAAGCTCTCGGCTTCGCCCGGGCTTATTCCAAGGCCTTTGGACAACCCAAACGGGCTCATGCCATAGACAATGCCGAAATTAACGGT
>Ga0315285_10005651_pt1 | contig 12884 bp, 11 predicted proteins | sample YL17G09_36_MG_FD_203698 | JGI IMG/M metagenome (GOLD analysis project Ga0315285, IMG submission 203698) | Sediment microbial communities from Yellowstone Lake, YNP, Wyoming, USA - YL17G09_36 | ecosystem: Environmental > Aquatic > Freshwater > Lake > Sediment | place: USA: Wyoming | collected... | reverse complement strand
TCGCGAACGAGCCCGCCGCGGCGTTCCCCTCGAGGAGGTCGACGCACCCTGCGGCGGCGGCGCGGTCCGGGCAGGAGGCGAGCGCGGCGGCGAGGCGCTCGGCCCTTTCTTCTCCGCCGCCTCCCCGCTCCGCCGCGGCCGCCGCCTCCTCGAGCAGGAGCTCCCGCACCCCTCCGCCCGCGACGAACCTCGAGGCCAGCAGCCTCGCCGCCGCCCGCGCGCCCGGGGCGGCCGCCAACGCGGAGGGAGGAGGGCCGCCGAAGGAGGGCCCGAACGGGAGGGACGCGCCGGCGGGCTCCCTCGGAGAGGCCGGCCGCACGCTGCCGAGGTGGTCGCAGCAGGCCTCCAGCGCCTGCGCCGCCGCCGCTCCCTCGAAGAAGGCGTCGAACAGCGCGCGGGTTTCTTCTTCGGTGAGGTCGCGGAGCCAGTCCGGGGCGACGAGCGAGAGGAGGGCGTCGGCGAGCGGCGCGAAGGAGAGGGAGAGGGCGAGGCGGCGAGACTTTGCTGCTGCTGCTGTTGCTGCTACTGCTGCTGCTGCCACCGTCTCCTCGTTTCCCTTTCCTTCTTCTTCCTTGGCCAGGCGTTCCTCGAGGGCTGAGATGCTCTTCTCCGCAGCGGCGCAGGCCTCCTCGGCGGCCTTGCTGCTGCGGCTGCCAGCCCTCGTCCTCTTCGGGGCAGCGGAGGCAGTGGGAGAGGCGTCAGGGGCGACGTCGCCGCTTGCCGTGTCCGGCGTCGGCGACGGCGTCGACGGCGATTCAGAGCCAAGCAGAGCGCGAGCCAGCGCTCGCAGTACCCTTTTGACCTGCTCGGCCTCCTCCGACACGGAGAGGGCATCGCATGCCGCAGAAACGGCTGCGTCGACCAGGCCTCGAAGAAGAGAGGAAGAGCCGTCGGAGACGGCTGTCATTGCAAGCAAAGAGAAAACGGATAAATGAAACGATGAGCAGACTTTTTTTTTCTTCTCAACGGGACTAACAAAAATTTCTTTTCAACGGAAACTACGACGGTCAATCTCTCGCTCCATCTCCCTGTTTTCTCTCTCATCACGCGCAACAACAATAATCACCATGGCGAGAGAGAAGAAAGGAACGGAATTGAAGCATATTTAGGAGGCGCGCGGAGGGGGAAAAAAGAGAAAAAGGCAACCTTTTCACTTCTTCGCGGCGAGCCCCGCTGCCTTCTTAGCCTGCTCCTCCTCCTCGGTGTCGAGCCTGGCGTGAACCGCCTCCACATCGCAGCCCAGTGCTAGCATGCACGCGGCCTCATCCTGCGGGGGCAAATTCTTGCAGGCCTCGATGGCGTCGCTGGTGTTTTTTTATTTTTTTTTGAGAAGGTCAGGGTCGGGGAGAAAAAAAGAAGCGCTTGAATCCCATCGAAAGCATTCCCGCCTCGATACGCGCGCTCCTGTCGCGCCATCCACCCACTCACCGAGCATCTGCCAACAGGCACTCGCCGCGCGGTTCTGCAGGCTCGAAGTGCTCCTCTTCCGCCGCTGCGGGCTTGCTCAGCGCGACGAAGCGGGGTTTGATGGTGCCGTTGGCCCTCCTGTTCTTGCTGCTGGCCAGCGGCGCCACCGCGGCGCGCAGAGAATGAGAAGTGGGGATAATAGAGATCGAGTGCATGATACCCTGGTTTTTTGGAGAGAGGCGGTTGAAGAAGGCGGTAGCTTGAGGTGCGTGGAGAGAGAAAAGGTTGGAGCTCTTTTTTCAGTTCTGATCCCCTGTCGTCGACTCAGCGTTCATATTGCATTTCGACCTCGACACTCTTTCAAAAAGAAAAACTTTGGATGAATTAACACGGGCTCCTTGTCTCCGCGCGCCGCCAAACAGCGAAAAAAGGGCAAGAAGAAGAAGAAAAAGCGAAAGACGAAAGGGGGGGGGGGGCTCTCTCTCAGTACCCCGCGCTCTTCTTCGGCCCCGCGACGGGCCTCCCTTTCCCCGACGCCGCCGCCTTTTGCGCCTCGGCCAGCTCCTCCTGGATCGTCCGCGGCGGCGGCAGGATCCGGTCGATCACGCCGTACGCCAGGGCCTCCTCGGCGCTGAAGTACTTGTTGCGGTTGAAGTCGCGCTGGACCTCGGCCATGGGCTTTCCGGTGGCGTTGCAGAGCACGGCGTTGACGTAGTTGCGGACGCGAAGGAGTTCTGCAAGAGGAGGTTTTTAGTTTTCGCGTTTTTTTTTCTCGTTCCGGGTGGTGAGTTTTTCGGGGGGCCTTTTTTTCCTTCTCTTTCGAGCAGTTTCTCGCGCTCTCTTTCTCTGGCTGCCCCTTCCTCTCCCCGATGAAAAAAACGCAGCAAAAAGCCAAGACAACGCAAAAAGAAAGAAAGTGAAACGAGCGAGACGCGGATACCCCTCCTCACCTCGCGCCTCGTTGTCGATGTCGGCGGCCTGGCCCCTCGCCATCCCAGAGGGGTGGTGCAGCATCACGCGCGTGTTCGGCAGCACCGCCCGCTTCCCTTTGGTCCCCGTCGCCAGCAGGAAGCCCGACATGCCCATGCAGGCCCCGAAGCCGATCGTGCCGACGTCCGACTTCAAATACCGCATCGTGTCGTGCAGCGCGAGCGACGGCACGACCTCGCCGCCGCTGCAGTTGATGTAGATGCGAATGTCCTTCTGGGACTCAGAGTCGAGGTAGAGCATGGTGGCGACGAGCTGGTTGGCGAGCTCGTCGTCGACGGGCTTCTGGAGGAAGATGATGCGGTCGCGGTACTAGGAAGAGGGGTTTTTTGGGCGGTTTTTTTTTTTTAGGATGAGCCTTTTCTTTCGGGTTTTTTTGTATCTCTCTCTCTCTCTCTCTCAACCTTTTTTTCTTCTCAACTCACCAGGCAGTTCCAGATGTCGATCCAGACCCAGGCGCCCCCCTTCGGCAGGCGGTAAGGGACGCGCGGCACCCCGACGGGCATCATGGTGACCGTCCTCCTCCGAGAGACGAATGACGTCGCCGGAGACGACGATGCGCCCGCACCCCGGCTGCTAGAGACCCTGCCCGCGGCCTGGGCTGACGCCGTGGCCATCCAGTCTCCGGCCATGGCCGCCGTTGAGGGGGCCGCGGAGGCGACGTGGGCTGTTTTTGTTGTTTCGGGCGGGAGTGTTTTGGGTTTTTGGAGGAGAAATGGAAGAGAGGTGAGGGTCGAGGTCGAGGTCAAAGGCGGAAAAAAAAAAAAACTGGCCGCCGCCGTTTCTCTTCCTCTCTCCTCGCTCTCCCGCGCCGCTCTCGCGTTCAGTTTTCCACATTTTGATCTTGCGCTCCGCTGAGACTCTAGAACTCGCCGTACCTGCTCGCGCGAGCCCAACAAAGGGCGCCATCGAGGCCGTGGGGGAGATCCTGCGAGGGGTGTATTTTTTGTGGATTTGGCAATTCGTTCGAGGTGAGAAAAAGAGGGCGTCGTTGACGTCGTCATCATCGTCGTCGTCGAACGATTCTCTACGCGCCCTCCATCCCTTTCAACTTCTTATCCGATCTCACCTGCGCGAAGACGACATCGTCGCCCTCCTTGACGACGAAGAGGAAGAGGCGTGGGACCCTCGCGAGAGGTTCATTTTTTCGCTTTAAAAGAGGGAAGAGAGATCGAAAGGGGGGAATCGACGGCGACACACAGCAAGGGGCTTTTGCCCGTTTCGTTCTTGTTGTTGTTCTTGTCTGTCTTGATACCCTGTCGCACTACGACGAGGGCAGCGGTGTCAAGTGTGCGAGCTCTCGAAAAAAAAATAAGCTGCAGCGCGAGAAAAGGGAAAGCGCAGGGCGGCCTTTCTCGTCTTCTCTGTTGCAAGGGGAAAAAAGTGACCGTATCAGCAGCTCTGCTCCACACCTCGAGAACAAAAAAAAAACTCTTCGAGCAACTCGACCACGATGCTCCAACTCTCTTCCTCTTCTTCGACACGCGTCGCCGCTTCTGCGGCGGCGGGTCTACCCCCGCGCGCCGTGCTCACGCGCGCCGCAGCCGGAGGCGCCGAGCTCTCTGGACCGCCCGTCCGGCCGGTGAGGCCCACGGCCCCGCCGAAGACGAGCTATCCCGCAGGCGGCGCCGGCGGAGGAACGTCGTCGACGTCTCCCGGCGGAAACAGCAACGGCAGCGGTCTGCAGAGGCCTCCGCCCTCGCAGCGCACGTACGACGCCAGGAGACAGCAGCAGCAGCAGAATGGCGGAGGTCCCGGCGGTGGCGGGCGCGGAGAGGGCCGAGGTGAGAGTAGCGAATGGAGGCGCGCAAATTCTTTTTGCTGTTTGTTTAGTCTCACTCGCTAAAAAGAGAGAAGAGCAGATTGCGTCGTTTACCCCTCTATCCATGGTGCCTCTGGTTTGTTCTTTGATGGCGTGGGTATCTTCTTGATGCGAACAAAGCTCTAGCCGCAGGCGATTTGGATCTGAAGGCTCGAAAGACCGAGAAGGAAGAGGGTCGATTCCTAAAAACAAAATCGGTTTTGGTGGCGGCTAGCGAGATTTTTCCTTCCACCTCCTCTTCTCTCTCACCTCCTTCTCCCTTCGCTCCCCCCCTCTCCCTCTCTCTCGATCTCTCCCTCTTTCTCTCTCTTCTCTTGCTCGAACAGGCCGCGGAGGCGGAGGCCGCGGAGGCGGTCCTGGAGGCATGGGCGGAGGCGGCGGCCGAGGCTACGGCGGCGGGGGCCAGCGGACGTATACCAATGCCGGCCCGCCGGGCGCCCCTGGGTCGGGCCCCCCCGGCTCCTTCGGGGGCGCCGCGGGCGCCCCCAGGAGCCCCAGCGGCGGCTTTGGCGAGCGCCGCGGGCCCGGAGGAGGCGGGCCGAGCAGCGGCCCCCCGGGGAGCCGCTTCGGGCCCAACGCCCCCCGCGGCGGCGGCGGCGGCGGCCGCGGCCGCGGCAGGGGCCGCGACTCCGACCGCGACTCCGACTCGCGCCGCGGCGGCCCCCGCCAGTCCGCTGCGGAGAAGGTCGAGGCCCGCCGCTCGGCCCGCGCCGCCCGCAAGACCGCCCGCGCGGCCCGCAGCGAGACCGCCGTCGCGGAGGACATCTTCGAGGTGCCCGTCGCCGGCATGCCGCTCTCGGAGCTCGCCGAGCGGATGGCGGTGCCTCCCGGGGCCGTCGTCAAGGCGCTGTTCATGCGCGGGCTGATGGTGCAGGTCAATCAGGTGCTCGACGCCGAGATGGTGGTCGGCGTCGCCGCCGAGTTCGGCTGCGAGGCCGTCGTCGAGGACGAGGCCGGCGTCGCCGAGGCGTCGCGCAAGTCTGGTGACTTTGGCGGCAGGCTGTCGGCCGAGGACGTCGGCGAGCTCGCGCTCCCGCGCCCACCCGTCGTGACGGTGATGGGCCACGTCGACCACGGCAAGACGAGCCTGCTCGACTACGTGCGCAAGGCGCGCGTGGCCGCGGGCGAGGCCGGGGGGATCACGCAGGGGATCGGGGCGTACACGTGCGACCTCGAGATGCGGGGCGACGGCGACGACGAGGGGGGGCCGCCCCCTCCCGCTTCCTCGGGCGCCGACGCGGACGGCGACGGCGGCGCCCCCGCCGTCGCCTCCACGACCCGCCGCATCACCTTCCTCGACACCCCCGGCCACGAGGCCTTCTCGGCCATGCGCGCCCGCGGCACGCGCGTGACCGACATCGCGATCATCGTCGTCGCGGCCGACGACGGCGTGCGGCCGCAGACGCTCGAGGCCATCGCGCACGCGCGCGCCGCCGGCGTCCCGATCATCGTCGCGCTCAACAAGATGGACAAGGAGGGGGCCTCCCCCGACCGCGTCAAGCAGGAGCTAGCGGACGCGGGCGTCGTCGCGGAGGAGTGGGGCGGCGACGTCCCCGTCTGCCCGATCTCGGCCAAGAAGGGCGACGGCGTCGACGCGCTGCTCGAGACCGTGTGCCTCGTCGCCGAGCTCGAGGAGCTCTCGGCCAACCCGGACCGGCCCGCCGTCGGCACCGTGCTCGAGGCGAGCCTCGACCGCAGGACGGGGCCGACGGCCAACGTGCTCGTCGCGGCGGGCACGCTGCGCCCGGGCGACGTCGTCGTCAGCGGGGGCGCCTACGGCCGCGTGCGCTCGCTGCTCGACGGGGCCGGCGCGGACGTCGAGGCCGCGGGCCCCTCGATCGCCGTCAAGCTCGTGGGCCTCAACGCCGTCCCCGCCGCGGGCGAGCCGTTCGAGGTCTGCGAGACGGAGCAGGAGGCGCGCAAGAAGGCCGAGGCCGCCGAGGCCGCCGCGCGGCTGGCGCGCCTGCAGGACGCGGCGGCGACGACGCGCGTCACGACGATGTCGCTGGCCTCCATGTCGCTCGACGACGACGACTTTGGGGGCGGGGTGCTGGCCGCCGAGGGGGCCTTCGCCTCCGGCGCCGGCGGCGGCTGGTCGTCGGCCTCGGGCGGCGCGGGGGGCAACGGCGTCGACGGCGACGTCGAGGCCCTCCAGCGCATCAACGTCGTCCTGAAGGCCGACGCCGCGGGGGCGGTCGAGGCCATCAAGGCCGCGGCGGCGAGCCTGCCGCAGGACCGCGTGACGCTGCGCTTCCTGCTCGCGGCCGCGGCCGACATCACGCTCTCGGACGTCGACCTCGCCTTCGCCTCGGACGCGCTGATCCTGGGGTTCAACATCGAGCCCTCGGACGCGGTCGCGGCCTCGGCCAAGCGGTCCGCGGTCACGATCAAGTCCTACAGGGTCATCTACGACGTGCTCGACGACCTGCGGGCCGCGATGGAGGGGCGGCTGGCGACGGTCGACGAGCGGCTGCCGCTCGGCGAGGCGGCGGTCCGCGCGGTCTTTGGCTCGGGCTCGCGGCGCGTCGCCGGGTGCGCGCTGACCGAGGGCGTGCTGCGCAAGGGGGCGCTGGCCGTCGTCAAGCGCGGCAAGGCCGGGAAGCAGGTCGTGGTGGCCGAGGGGAAGATCACGTCGCTGCGGCGGGTGAAGGAGGACGTCAAGGAGGTCTCTGGCCTCGGGACCGAGTGCGGCGTGGGCGTCGAAGGGTTTGCAGAGTGGGCCGAGGGCGACAGCATCGAGGCCTTTGAGCTCAAGGCCAAGCAGCGCACGCTCGAGGAGGCCAGCAAAGAGGTCGCGGACCTGGGCGCGACGCTGGCGACGGCGGCGAGCGTGGCTGCGGCGGCGGCGGCGGACGCCGGGGCGGAACCCGCCCGGGCCAAGAGGTGAGGACGAGAGGAGGAGGACGAGAGGAGGAGGAGGAGGATGAGGAGGGTGGAAAGCTCCTCCGCGCCCTCTTTCTGACGAGTCCTAAAAAAACTTGACTAAATTGTTTTTGATTTCTTCTCTTCCGACAGCAGCAGCCCCAGTTCCCACTTTTGACTTGATTTTGATTCGTTTGCTTTTCTTTCCTTTTTTTTGTGCGTGGGAGGAGAGGGGGAGCGAGCGGGGAGAGAGCGGAGAGAGCGGGGGGTGGGGGGAGAGAGAGAAAGGCAGTGCACGGAGAAAAGAGAGGAAGAGAGGGGTGTCAAAAAGGGTGGTGGGGGGAGGGAAACCGTTGCAAACGAAAGAAACAACCAAAAAAGGAGGACTTGACGACTTAAGTGAACAAAGCCATCTCTTTTTCTTCGTCGTTTTTTCTTAGGAGCGCGAAGGAGCGTTCTACGTTTTCGAGTCGGGGCAAGAATCGGAGGTGAACCCAAAAGCAAGGGTGCATGCCAATTATCAAAAAGCACCGTTCTACAACCCTCAAAAAAAACTTAGGGTCAGGTCCTTGACAAAATCCTAAACTCGCCAAATGACCCTCGTGGCGCTCGACTCGCACGTTTCTCAGCCCCCGACGCAGCAACACGAACAAACTCACGGACATACACATGTATATAGAGCGCGCGCGCGAGAGAGAGAGAGAGAGAGGAAAGACAGGAAAGGACAGCGCTATTCTACAGTTGCGAAGGAAAAAACAGACAAAGAATAAAATCACAGCAAGCTCGAGAAATCGTCTCCTCCTCCTCCTCTCTCTTCCTCCGCCGCCGAGATCATCTCGGCAGCGAGCTTCTCCGCTTCCAGACTGGAGAGGTCCCGCGCCATCCGCGCATCCCTGACCGCTGCCCTCGTGTCCCCTTTGGGCGCGGACGGGAGGCCCCCGTCGTCGTCGTTGCCCCCCTCGTCGTCGGCGGCGTCCGAGCCCGAAGCCTCGCCGCCGCCGTTGTCGCTTCCCTTTCCTTCTCCTCCTCCACCCCCCCGCTCGCCGAGCGCCCTCGTCAGCTCCTCCACCGCAGAGCGCAGCCCGGAGCACTCCTCGGAGCGCTCGACCAGCTCCGCGACGTGCGCCGCCAGCGCCGCCCTCGCATTGTCCCGCTCCTCGCGCAGCTCTTCCGCCTGTGCCTCGGCCGCGCGCCTCGCGTCCTCGGCGGCGGCGGCGAGGGAGCGGGCGTCGTCGAGCTGGGACTTGAGGTCGAGGAGCTTGCGGACGAGGGTCTGTCTTTTTTTTTCGGGTTTGGGGGAGTCGGAGGTCGAGGTTGAGGGAGTCGCCGTCGTGAGATCTGTTCGACTGATGGTTGCCCGTCAATCGCCTCTCGTTCTCATCCCTTCTCTCCCTCTCCCTCTCTACTCTCTGTTCTCCACAAGCCACCATCACCAAATCACTCACATTGACCCTCTCCGCCTGCGCTGCGGGGGGGGCCGCGGCCTCCAGCGCCGCCTCGTCGAGCCAGAGCGCCTTGTCGACGGCATCGCCGAGCGTCTCGGCCCGGACCGCAGCGTCGGCGATGTTGCCGAGCGCCGCGCCCCAGCGCGGCGGGAGCTGCGGTCCTCCACCCGGCGGGGTGTCGGTCATGGCTGCTTTGGAGAGAGCCGCGGAAGCTACGACAAGAGAGGGACGAGCAGAGACGCGCAAGAAGCAAAGAGAACGAGGAAGCGAAAAAGAAAAAAATGAAAGGTGGAAGACGAAAAAGAAGTTTTTTTTTAATGACAAGACAAATTTTTTAACCCTGCTCTCTCTCCCCTTTTATCACGGCGACGCCGGCACGGCCACGGCCGCGGCGGCAGCGGCCAGCGCCTCCCGCTGCGCCGCCCTCGGCGTGTACTGCGCCAGCCGCTTGGTCCTGCGGGAGACCTCGGCGCGGCGCTGGCCCTCGGGGACCTCGAACTTGTCGACGGGCACGACCGACACCGAGCGCTCGTGCTTGGTGACCTTGAAGACGACGATGCCCTCGGTCAGCGCGAAGAGGGTGTCGTCGGTGCCGCGGCCGACGTCGGTGCCCGGGTGGAACTGGTTGTTGTTGTTTGGTTGGATTGGTTCGGGCGGTGGCCGGAGGTGGAGGAAAGAAGAAAGAAAGAAGGTGAGGAAGAAGAGGTCGAAGGAGGAGAAAAAAAAAACGCTCCAACGGCGCGCGTCGAGGGGATAGTAAGAGTCGAAAGCGCTCTCGTGATAGCCCTTTTCCGCTCCCTTCCTACTGATCGACATCAGCCACACAGGACCACAGGCGTCCAGGCGGATAGAAAGGAGAAACGAGCACTCTGGGCGATGGATGCGCGCGTCTCGATTGTCAAGTTTTTCATCTCCGATTTTCCGCCGCCGCCCTTTGGTCTCGTCGTTGACATTATCGCGATTCCTATTTACCTTGGTGCCGAGCTGGCGGACGATGATGCCTCCGGCCTTCACCGGCTGTCCGCCGTAGACCTTGATGCCGCGGCGCTGTGTGGTGTTGGATAGTTTGGAAAGGGAGGGGAAGGGGATGAGTTTCGGGAGAGAAGATGGCGGAACTTGACGCAGCCGCCGCTTTTTTTTTTTTTTGCTTGCCGCCGCCGTGGCCTGAGCTTTTGCTTTCATCGTCGCCGTCGTTGCGTGCTTTGTTTCCTTGCGCGACACACACAGCAGACCACGAACGGACCTTGGACACGGAGTCGCGACCGTTCTTGGAGTGGCCGGAACCCTTCTTGTGCGCCGCCTCGACGACGAGGCCGATGCGCGGAGCGACGACCGGCGGAGCGACGACCGCAACACGGGCGCCTCCGGCCCGGGCCGCGACCGAGGACAGGCGCGTCGACCCGACGAAGGACGAGGAGAGCATAGCAGCTGCTTTTTTGGTTAGCTGGTTGTGTGAGGAGCTCTGTTGCGTGCCTCTCACGAGAGGAGGGGAAGAGAGGGAGAAAGTGTGATTTCGTTTTTTTTCCCGGTGCTGGTCGGCTTTTCGGTGCTGCGTCGCTAAACTCCACTTTTATCTCGTCGTTGTCGAAAGGAAGTGAAGCGGAGGGGGAAACCTGCCGCTTGCCCCTGTTTTCCTTAGTTTCTTCTCTCTTTTTCTCTTCCCGTGGAGACCGTGAGATCCCCGCCCCTCACGTCATCATGGCGACGGGAAAGAAGAAGAACGTGAGTTGAAGTGCAGGAGGCAAAAAACAAAAGAGGGAGAGGAGGGACTCGAATGACAGCGTTTCCTCGACTCTCTTTTTTTCGCCTTCTTTTGCCACTCGAGCTACCCCTGTGGCTTTCGTCCCCGCGCGCCCTTGCCTCGAGAAGAGAGCAGTGATTCGTCTCTCTGGCCTGGTCGACTCAAGGAGGAGACAAGCGAACGCACGGCGAGCGAGAGAGGGAAAACGAACCTCTTTCTTCGCCCGACGTTTTTCCCTCTCGTTTTCCTCGATGCCCTCCGAATGCTTTTTTCTTCTTCGGAAACGCTGGCCTTTGTACCCCCGCTTCCGAGGCCTCGCCGACTCTCAGACTACTCTGAGAGCCTGACCGCTGGTCTCGACGAGAGGCTCCTGTTCAGCTCGGTCGAACGGCCTTTCAAGAGAGAGAGAGAGAGCGGCGTTTTTCTCTCTCTTTTTTCTCTCGCACCAATGACTTTTCCAATCGATCTCCGATCGTTCTTCAGTTTTTGACTCACCCCTTCATTCTCCTCCTCTCCCTCTCTCTCTTGCCCTCCTCCGTCTCTCTTTCACCAGTTCAAGATCGAGCCGTTCAAGCATCCGGTGACGATGGACCCGAGCTACGGTGGTGAGTTTTTCGTTTTGGCTGAGAGAGAGAAAGGCGCAAAGAGCAAAAGGCAGGCAAGGGCCGACGAAAAAAACACGATAAAACATGAAAAAAAACTCAACCTCCTCCTCTCTTTTTTCAACAAAACAGAGAAAACCTGGAAGGTCCTCGAGGACGCCATCCACGAGATCAACAACCACAACGCGTCGGGCCTGAGCTTCGAGGAGCTTTACCGGTAAGGAGAGAGAAGAGAAGGAGAGAAGAGAAGAGGAGAGACGAGGAGTTGGAGAACAGAAGAGAAAGCGTTCTTCGTTTATATTCTTTCGTCGCCGTCGTCTCAACCTCTTTCTCCGTTCCTTTTCCCCTCGTCTTTTCCCTTTTTTGACCCTCCGAAACCCAACAGCAACGCCTACAACATGGTCATCAACAAGTGCGGAGGGCGCCTCTACGACGGCCTCGTCGCCACGGTGTCCGCGCACCTGTCCCGCGTCGCCGACGCCGTCGAGCGCGCCTCGGGCGACGCGCTCCTGAGGGAACTCAAGGAGGCGTGGGACAGGCACCAGAAGTCGATGCAGATGGTCAGGGACATCCTGATGTACATGGACCGGATCTACGTCAAGCACGCCGGGAGGGTGAGTCGGTCGTGGTTTCTTTCGACGATTTCGACGGTGGTTTTTTTGGTTTCCCTTGCAGAAGTTTGAACGAGTGAGGACGACAAGGTGGCCGGGAGGGTGGTGGGGGGGAAGGTCACTCATTTCTCTCTTCCCACCTCCAAAAACCAACCGACCGACGCCTCCAACAGGCCCCGGTCCACCAGCTGGGACTCGATCTCTGGCGCGACGTCGTCGTCCGCCGGCCCTCGATCGGCCCGCGCGCCCGCGCGGTCGCGCTTGCCGCGGTCGACGCCGAACGCGGCGGCGCCGTCATCGACCGTGCGCTGCTGCGCTCGTTCTCGACGATGCTGGCCGACCTCGGCCGCGGCGTCTACGCCGCCGACTTCGAGCTGCACTACCTCGACGAGACCGCGGCCTACTACGCGCGCGAGGCCGCGCGCGCGATGCGCGAGCTCAGGCCGCCTCAGTACTTGTCGATGGCCGAGGAGAGGCTGCAGGCCGAGGCGGAGCGCGTGGCAAACTACCTCGACGCGGCGACGGCCGCGCCGGCGACGGCGGCAGTCGAGCGCGAGCTCCTGGGACGGCACGCCGCCGCGATCATCTCGGCCGAGGACGGCGGCGCCGTCGCGCTGATGGAGCGCGACGCGCTGGGCGACCTGGCACGGATGTACCGGCTGCTGGGCAGGGTCGAGGGCGGCCACGACCTGCTCCGAGCGGCGATGGGCGACCACGTGCGGGCGTCTGGCGCGGCGCTCGTGAGGAGCTGCTCCAGCTCCGCGACTTCCGCCGCTGCCTCCGCTTCCGCCGCTTCCGCTCCCGCTGCCTCTGCCTCTGCCTCTACTGCTGCTGCCTCTGCTGCTGCTTCTGTCTCTGCCTCTGCCTCTGCCGAGGCCCCGCGCGAGCCGATCGCCTTCGTCGAGCGCCTGCTCTCGGAAAAGGCCAAGTATGACACGATCGTCGCCCGCTCTTTCGCGGCCGACCGCGCGTTTGGCAACGCGCTCAACGCCGCCTTCGAGCACTTCGTCAACCTGGCGCCGCGCGCCCCGGAGTTCGTGTCGCTGTACATGGACGACAGGCTGCGAAGGGCGGCGCGCGGGGGGGCAGGGGGAGCGACAGGGGGGGGGAACGCGGGGGCGGCGGCGACTGCGGCGGCGGGCGAAAACGGCGAGGAAGGAGTCAAGGCCGAGAGAGGCGCCGTCGCCGACGCCGAGGCTGCCGGTGCTGCTGCCGCCGCAAACGCCGGCAACAGCGCCAACAACGGCGGCGGCGACGACAACGAGGCCGCCCTCGACCGCGCCCTCGTCCTCTTCCGCTTCCTCCAGGACAAGGACGTCTTCGAGCGCTACTACAAGCAGCACCTCGCCAAGCGGCTGCTGCTCTCCTCGGGCGGCTCGTCGGCGGGCGGCGGCGGCGGCAGGGCGC
>Ga0315285_10005647_pt1 | contig 12890 bp, 12 predicted proteins | sample YL17G09_36_MG_FD_203698 | JGI IMG/M metagenome (GOLD analysis project Ga0315285, IMG submission 203698) | Sediment microbial communities from Yellowstone Lake, YNP, Wyoming, USA - YL17G09_36 | ecosystem: Environmental > Aquatic > Freshwater > Lake > Sediment | place: USA: Wyoming | collected... | reverse complement strand
ACTTCGTACTCGGCATCGATCACATCGTGGCATGGGCGTCTCGCCCATGAGTAGCAGGGCCGTCCCGGCCCTGCCGGTTTAACAGTACGCATGGGCGAGACGCCCGCGAGACGCATGGCCAAGATGGCCATGCCACGGCTATTCCTTGACTTCGTACTCGGCATCGATCACGTCGTCGTCGCCCTTGCCTGCCCCGTTGGGGCCGGCGGGCTTGGCGCCCTGGTCATCCTGCGGGGCCTGGTTGCTCGCCGCGCCCTGCTGGGCGGCCGCGCCCTGCTTGTACATCTGCTCGGCCACCTTGTGCGAGGCCTTCTGAAGGTTCTCCATCGCCCGCTTGATCGCGCTGAGGTCGTCGCCCTTGTTGGCTTCGCGGAGCTGGTTCAGGCCCGACTCGATCTGGCTGCGATCCTCAGCGGAAACCTTCTCGCCCTGCTCCTTCAGCATCTTCTCGGTCGACCACGCGAGCTGGTCGGCCTGGTTCTTGGTGTCCACCACTTCGCGGCGCTTGCGGTCTTCCTCGGCGTGGCTCTCGGCGTCCTTGCGCATCTTGTTGATCTCGCCCTGGTCCAGGCCGCTGGAGCCTTTGATCTCGATGGACTGCTGCTTGCCGGTGGCCAGGTCCTTGGCCGAAACGTGCAGGATGCCGTTGACGTCGATGTTGAACGTGACCTCGATCTGAGGCACGCCGCGCGGGGCCGGCGGCATGCCGGTCAGGTTGAACCTGCCTAAGGTGCGGTTGTCGCCCGCGAACTCTCGCTCGCCCTGGAGAACGTGGATCGTAACCTCCGGCTGGTTGTCCGCGGCCGTCGAGAAGATCTCCTTCTTCTCCGTCGGGATCGTCGTGTTGCGCTCGATGAGCTTGGTCATGACCCCGCCGAGAGTCTCGACGCCCAGCGAAAGCGGCGTGACGTCCAGCAGGACCATCTGCTCCTCGATCTCGCCGCCGATGATCGCGCCCTGGATGGCGGCGCCGACGGCGACCACCTCGTCCGGGTTGACCGACTTGTTGGGCTCCTTGCGGAAGACGTCCTTGACGATCTGCCGCACGCGCGGAATACGCGTCGAGCCGCCGACCAGGACCGCCTCGTCTATCTGCTCGGGCGTCAGCTTCGCGTCGGACATCGCCTGCTTGCACGGGCCGATCAGGCGGTTGAAGATCGCCTCGCAAAGCTGCTCGAACGTCGCCCGGCTGATGGACATCGTCAGGTGCTTGGGCCCCTCGGCCGTGGCGGTGATGAACGGAAGGTTGATGTTCGCCTCCATCGCCGTCGAAAGCTCGCACTTGGCCTTCTCGGCGGCCTCTTTGAGCCGCTGGAGGGCCATCGCGTCCTTGCGGAGGTCGATTCCCTCGGTCCGCTTGAACTCATCGGCGATGTACCTGATGAGCACCTCGTCGAGGTCGTCGCCGCCAAGGTGCGTGTCGCCGTTGGTCGAAAGCACCTCGAAGACGTTGTCGCCGATGTCAAGGATCGAGATGTCGAACGTCCCGCCGCCGAAGTCGAAGACCGCCACCTTCTCGTTCTTCTTGCGCTCCAGGCCGTAGGCCAGCGCCGCCGCCGTCGGCTCGTTGATGATCCGCTCGACCTTCAGCCCCGCGATCTCGCCGGCGTCCTTGGTGGCCGTGCGCTGCGAGTCGTTGAAGTACGCCGGCACGGTAATCACGGCGCGGGTGACCTCCTCGCCGAGGTAGTCCTCCGCGACCTTCTTGAGCTCCTGGAGGATCATCGCGCTGATTTCCTGCGGCGTGTACTGCTTGCCGTGGGCCTCGACCTTGACCAGCTCGTCCGGCCCGCCGATGACGCCGTAGGGCACCGTCTTCTCCTCGGTTGCCACCTCGCGGTGCCGGCGCCCCATGAACCGCTTGATCGAGAAGACCGTGTTCTTGGGATTGGTAACCTGCTGATGCCGGGCCGGCTGGCCCACCAGCCGCTCGCCCTTGTCCGTAAAGCCCACCACCGACGGAGTCAGACGACCGCCCTGGAGGTTGATAAGTACTTTAGGCGTGGAGCCTTCCATAATCGCAACCACGCTGTTGGTCGTCCCCAGGTCAATGCCGATGATTTTCTTCGATGCCATTTTGTTGCCGCCTTCCTTACTTACTTGCACACCCCGCCCGAAGCGGGGATGATACATTCGATACACCCGCTTGTCAAAGCTAAATGCAAGCTACATGCCATTACCTTAGATTTAGTTTTTACCAGCACTTACATTCCTCGCCGCCCCGCGAAAAAGTGCCAATTCGACCGCCGCCGCCGGCCAAACTGGCCGCTTTGGCAGGCGGGAGAAGAAGATTATCTCACGCAGAGGGCGCAGAAAACGCAGAGGAGAAAAGAATCCTATCTATATTTGTCTCCGCGACCTCTGCGACCTCTGCGCGAGATCTCTTTTTGGGATTTGCGGCCAAGGTCCGCGCCGGATTCGCTCTTGCATTGCCCGCCGCACGCTCGTAGCCTCATACAATGTCGTCACATACCGCCAGTGCCAAAAACCCGTCGGGCGTCCTGGACCTGCGGAATATACTTGATTAATGCATATACATTATGCATACTTATATGTATGAGGACCACATTGAACATCGATGATGACAAGCTGTCCCGCGCGGCGGAGTTGACCGGCGTGGAAGAAAAGACCTCGCTGGTCCGAATGGGCCTTGATGCGCTGATCGCCCGCGAGAGCGCAGGCAGGCTCGCGGCGCTTGGCGGCACGGAGAAGAAGCTCATGCCTATCCCCCGTCGCAGGAGCCGCCCGCGTGATCCTCGTTGACACCTCGGTCTGGGTGGACCACCTCAGACACGGCGACGAGGAGTTGGCGGCCTTGCTGCGGGCCGGCGAAGTGGCCTGTCATCCATTCGTGATAGGTGAACTGGCTTGCGGCAATATCCGCAATCGCGTGGAATTGCTTGCGCTCCTGTCCGCCCTGCCACAGTTGCCAAAGGCCGGAGACGCCGAAGTTATCGAGTTCATCAGCCACCATCGCCTGATGGGCAAAGGTCTCGGCCTGATCGACATCCACCTTCTCGCCTCGTGCGTCATTGCCGGCATCGGACTTTGGACCCGTGATGGAAAACTCCGCCAAGCTGCATCCATTGTGGGACTAGCCCACGAGCCGAAGTAACCCCGGAATATGCTTAACTTCTTTCTGGAAAGGACAGACTTTATGAGATCACGCGTACGCATGTTCGGTTTGGCGGGGCTGCTGTTACTGGCGGCGGGGACCTTGTTGCCGGCCGGTTGCGGCACTGTGGACAAGGAAACGCTCGCCTTGCTTCCGCCGGACAAGGCGCTGCAACTGAAGACGTGGAGCACGAATCACGGAATCGTCTTTGATCTGCGCATCCACAGCATGGAAACTTGCCCGTTCCTGGTATATCTGCCGAATACTGCGCTGAGGGGGCAGGAGTGGGCTGACTTCTGCTGGAAGTTCTACGGCGCCAAGCACGCCGAACAAGACAATTGCACCTGCGACGCCGACCTGGCCCGCCCGGAGCCCGCCCCGCCTGAAAAGCCGACCAAATAGGGCCGGGCAAGTCCTCGCCGCCGGGCCGAAGGACGCGGTCCTGACCGACAAGACAAAAAAACCTCCAGCCGCCTTCGACCTGAACGTGGAACTCGACCGCCGCCACGGCCTATACCGGCCAAGAGTCCCCGGCGGGACGATACGGCACCTGTAATTTGTTTATTTCTTTTATTTTGCTTGTTTCGTTTGTACGATATAATTCATTAAGGCAGGAGACAAAGCAAGCAATAGGGCATCAGGAGAGCAAAGATGAGAAAAGCAACGACCGCGCACGAGCCAATCGAGCCGACCGAGGAGGAAAGTTCGATAGCATTCGATTCAAGCCGGCGCCTTTCCAGTTTCACCAAGAGCGATCTGCGTGTTCGGATAGCGGGGACTAACAAAGACGTCACGCTGCCCGCTCCGGCGGTTCGTCTGCTTGTCGAGATGCTTTCGGAGATGGCCGAAGGTAACGCCGTCACGCTGGTTCCTATCCAGTCCGAACTGAGCACGCAACAGGCGGCGGAGGTCGTCGGCGTGTCCCGGCCTTTCCTCGTTAAACTGCTTGAGGAGGGCAAGCTTCCATATCGCAAGGTAGGCACGCACCGCCGCGTCCTTTTCAAAGACCTGATGGCCTACAAGCGCCGGATCGACAAGAAGCGGCTTGAGACGCTAAATAAACTTACCGCCCAGGCCCAGGAACTAGACATGGGCTATTGACGATGGCCACGCTTACCGTCGTTTATGACGCCTGCGTGCTGTACCCCGCCCCGCTGCGCGACTTGCTCATGCATCTTGCGCTGACCGATCTGTTCCGGGCGCGGTGGACGAACCGGATTCACGATGAGTGGATCAGGAGCCTGCTGGCAAGACGCCCCGACCTTAAGCCCCGGCAGTTGGAGCGCACGCGGAAACTGATGGATGCCAATGTCCGCGACTGCCTGGTGACGGGCTACGAGCACCTTATAGATGCCCTCAAACTCCCGGATGCCGATGACCGCCACGTTCTGGCGGCCGCGATTCGGTCCGGAGCCGCCGTAATCGTGACCTACAACACCGGCGACTTCCCAAGTGAATATGTCCAGAAGTTTCGCGTCGAGGCCCGGCATCCCGACGACTTCGTCTCACAACTCATCGCACTGGCGCCAGGCACAGTCTGCGCGGCCGTCAGGCGACAGCGAGAAAGCTTGAGAAACCCGCCCAAGACCGTCGAAGAATTCCTCGACACTTTGGCCAAACAGCAACTTGCGGAAACTGTTTCGCGCCTGCGCCAGTACGCGGACTTGCTTTGATCTTGCGCAGGCGCTTTGGACTTGCCCTGGACTGAATCCCTGACTTCACGTTGCCCCGAAATCTGTAAGAAGTTCTCTATATCTCTCACGGCAGCCAGAGCGAGCCGAGGACGGCCGGGGCGGCGGCGCCGGTGGCGTTGTGGCAGTGGGCGGGCAGTGCGTCGATCCTCGCGGCGGCCAGGATGGCGGCGGCGGTTGCGCCGTGTGCTCGGATGGCCAGGCCGTAGCGCTGGCAGGCGTAGGTGCTGCACGGGCTGAGAAGGGTTCGGATTCTCCCGGCCAGGTGGATGTTCAGCGCCCCGCCGCCGGTTAGGATCACCTCGTGCGGGCGTTCGGTCATGCCCAGCACGGCGTTGGCGATGGTGCGGGCGGTCAGTTCGGTAACGGTTGCCAGCAGGGCGGCGGCCTGGCAGCGGTGTTTGCCGGCCAGCATTTCCAGCCTCTGGGCGGCCGGGCCGGACCAGTCGTCGGAGGTGGTGCGTTTGGGCGGGGCGCGGTGGAAGTGCTCGGCCGCGAGCAGTTCGTTGAGCAGCGCCCCGTTGACGCCGGCGCGAGCGGCCAGGGCGCCGTCGGTGTCGGTGTCGCGCTGGAAGAGCTGGCGCGCGAGGTAGTCGATGAGGATGGTTCCCGGTCCGGTGTCGTAGGCGACGACCTCGCACGCGGCGGCGGCTGAGCCGATGAATGTGATCGTCGCGATTGAGCCGAGGTGTACGACGACCCTGCTGAGGCGGTCGTCGCGGAACATCAGCCAGTCCGGCCAGGCCCAGACAGGCCCGCCGACCCCGCCGGCGGCGAGGTCCGTCGCGGCGAACCCAGCCGCCACCGCCAGGCCCGTTCGGCGGCACAGAGTCGCCGGCGAGCCGAGTTCCCATATCGCGCCGCGCCCGGACGATGGGCTTGGCCTGGTGTAGCCGACGGTGTGCCCGATAAGCCCGACAGCCGCGACGTACTTGCCCGGCGTGGAGGCATCCTTCAGCAGGGCCTCGCACGCGTCGGCCAGCAGGCCGCCCATGTCCCGGTCGAGGCGCGCCAAGTCCGCCGCCGGCATCGCCCATCCCGCCCCAGCCGACGCGGCGCGGGCGTGCAGCAGTGCAGGGCTGGGCCGGTGGATGCAGTGCGTCTGCCTGACCGTCATGTGCTCGCCGGACCCGTCGATATGCACCAGGGCCGCATCAATCCCATCGGCGGCGCCGCCGCTGTAAAGCCCCACGAATGTCCGCTCAGTCTTTGCCATAAGAATAGAATCTAAACTGTCTCGGCAAGGATACGCCCCGCCGGCCCCGGCCGCAACGGTTGGCGGTCCGTGGGGCAATCCGGAAGGCCTGTCACAATGGTTGCCATTCGCCGGCGCCCTGCGATTTCCTTCAGCCAGGAAAGGACATGTTGGGAGCATATCTTGGGATGACATGCCGGGAAGATGTGTCTGGAAGATATGTGTAGCGTTCGCGGACTCTCTCCATTAATATATCGGACAATTGCGGGTCTAGGCGTCCGATGGGCTGGGGCATGTCGCAGGCGTTGGCAGCGCGACGGCGGGCCGTCCTGTCGGATACACGTGGGCTGCACCCGGCAGGGCTGGGGCGCGTTCACCCCGGTGACCGTGGTGGGCTCCTGCCGCCCGTCAGGATAGGGAGAGCCGGTCATGGCTGAACCGATGAAGACCAACTGTCCGAATTGCCAGCAGTCCCTGCAGATGCCCGAGGAGGTCGTCGGGCGAACGGTCCGTTGCCCGTTCTGCAAGCACCAGTTCACAGCCGCGGCAGCAGCCCCCGCATCCGCCGCATCCGCCGCGGCTGCCGCGGCCGGACCCGACCCGTTTGGTGTGCAGGCCGCCCCTCCCCAGCGCCCGTTCTCCAGCGGGTTGCCCCAGGTCACTCCGAAGATGGTGGCGGACTTGGCATCGACCCGGCCATGGGTGCTGTTCCTGTCGATCCTGGGATTCATCTTATGCGGCCTCCTGGTCCTGGTTGGCATAGTCCTGATAGGAGTCGGTGTGGCCGCTCCCAGAAGCGGACCCATCGCCTTCGGGTTTCTGGGGTGTATCTACATACTTATGGCGCTGCTGTACCTGTTTCCCTCGTATTTCCTCCTGAAGTATTCCGGCGGAATCCGGGCGTTCCTTGCCACTCGCTCGGCCCCGCAGATGGAGCAGGCGCTACAGTCACAGAAGTCGTTCTGGAAGTTCGTGGGCATACTGATGATTGTGGTGATCGGCATTTACATCCTGATCTTCGTGATTGCCGCGGTAATCGGCATGGGCGGCGTTGCCATGTCCCGTTCGATGCGGTGATAGCTCGCCCTTCCGCTGGCCCGAGCCGGCGTCTTCCACGAGAGAGCTGCGCGCACGCTGCACACATCCGCAACGAAATCGTCTCCGCAAGGATACGCCGCGCCGACCCCGGCCGCAACGGTTGGCGATTCGTGGGGTTTATCCTCACGGCGTATAATCTTGACTGAGCCGGTTCCAGAGAGCGACGGAGAAGACCATGACGGCGAGACTGATCGCGGCATTGGCGGCGGTAGCGGCATTGGCGGGCACGGGGGCATTGGCGGGCACGGGGGCATTGGCTGGGCAAGTCGTAGAGGAATCCGCCCGGGGCGGCGCAGTCTCCACGCAGGCGGACATCGTGGTCTACGGCGGCTCATCCGCGGGCGTGATCGCGGCGGTGCAGGCCAAACGGATGGGCAAGTCCGTCGTGCTCGTCTGCCCGGACAAACACCTCGGCGGGCTCAGCAGCGGCGGGCTAGGCTGGACCGACTCTGGCGACAAACAGGTGATCGGCGGCCTGGGCCGGGATTTCTACCGGCGCATCAAGCGCCACTACGACAAGCCCGATGCGTGGAAATACCAGAAGTCCGAGCAGTACAGCCGCTACCGCCCGGATGACGATGCGATGTGGGTGTTCGAGCCGCACGTGGCCGAGCAGGTCTTCGAAGACCTGGTGCGGGAAAACACGATTCCCGTGCACCGCGACGAATGGCTTGACCGCTCCAAGGGCGTCAAGCTCGACGGCAAGCGAATCGATGCGATCACGATGCTCTCGGGCAAGAGCTTCAAGGGCCGCGTGTTCATCGACGCGACCTACGAGGGCGACCTGCTGGCCGGGGCGGGCGTGACTTACGCCGTCGGCCGGGAGCCGAACTCCAAGTACGACGAAACGCTCAACGGCGTTCAGACGCTCAGCGCCCGCTCGCACCAGTTCCCCAAGGGCATCGATCCGTACGTCGTGCCGGGCAACCCATCCAGCGGCCTGCTGCCGCGCATCCATGCCGGCGGGCCAGGCCAGGAGGGCGCCGGCGACAGCCGCATCCAGGCTTATTGCTACCGCATGTGCCTGACGAACATCCCCGCCAACCGTGTGCCGTTTGCCAAGCCCGACGGTTACGACGCCAACCAGTACGAGCTGCTGCTGCGCACGCTCCAGGCCGGTTCGCGTCACGTGTTCGGCAAGTTCGACCCGGCCCCCAACGCCAAAACCGACACCAACAATCACGGCCCGTTCTCGACGGACAACATCGGCATGAACTACGACTATCCGGATACCTCGTACGATCGCCGCCGGCAGATTCTCGCCGAGCACGAAACCTACCAGAAGGGCTACTTCTACTTCCTGTGCAACGACCCTCGCGTGCCGAAGGAGGTGGCAGAACGCATGAGCCAGTGGGGCCTGGCGAAGGATGAGTTCCTCGATAACGGGCACTGGCCCCACCAGATTTACGTGCGCGAAGCCCGGCGGATGGTCGGCGAGTTCGTCGTAACGGAAAACCACCTGCGGCGCAAGCTTCCCACGCCCCGGCCGGTCGGCATGGGCTCCTACAACATGGACAGCCACCACGTGCAGCGGTACGTCGACTCCGACGGCGGCGCCCGCAACGAGGGCGACGTGGAGATCAACCCCGGCGGGCCTTACCCGATCGACTACGGGGCGATCATCCCGAAGCGCGGCGAGTGCCCCAACCTGCTGGTGCCGGTCGCTCTGTCCAGTTCGCACATCGCCTACGGGTCGATCCGCATGGAGCCGGTCTTCATGATTCTCGGCCAGTCGGCCGCTACTGCCGCCTCGCTCGCCATCGACGCAAGCGCAGCCGTCCAGGACATCGAGTACGAGAAGCTGCGCAGGCAGCTCCTCAAAGACGCCCAGGTGCTGGAATACGGCAAGTAGGCGGCTGGAACGAAGGGAAGGCCGCATCATGGCCGGATCGGTATTCCAACAAGTTCAGGATTTGCTGCTGCGCTGCGGCGCGGCGTTTGACGTGCTGCGGCACGAGCCGGTCTACACCAGCCAGGCCGCGGCCGCGGTCCGCGGGGCGCCGCTGGCCAGCGGGGCCAAGGCCCTGATATGCAAGGGCGACGACAAGTTCGTGATGTTCGTAATGCCGGCCGACCTCAAGCTGGCGAGCAAGGCCGTCCGCCAGTCGCTCGGCTGGCGAAAACTCAGGTTCGCCGACCGCGACGAGGTCCTCCGCCTGACCGGGCTGGAACCCGGCTCGATCCCGCCATTTGGCAGCCTCTTTAGCCTGCCCACGCTCTGCGACCGGCGCCTCGGCCTTAACAAGACGATCAACTTCAACGCCGGCGACCACTGCATTTCGGTGAGCATGTCGTACGAAGACTACCTGAAGGCGGAGTCGCCCGATCTGGGCGACTTCGGTCAACAGGAATAAAACGGGAAACAGGAAACAATCGGATGGACGTCGCCGACAAATGCCGGGCACACCGGCGGTCATCGCCGGCCTACATGTCGGATTGGCCCGGTTTTCATGACAGCTTTCACTCGACGCGGCCTGTCGCCGCACTTATCCTATGTGCCGTGGCGCCGGCCGGCCGGCGAAAGATGCACTGGACCAGCGAAACCAGACGGGACGGCGATTATGCCCAGCAAGTACCCGGCCTTCGACCGCAGCCTGCTTAGCCTGCTGCCGCTTGAGCAGCGGGCGCACGACATGGACCTCACGCGCCTGCTTAAGGTGGGCGAGGCGCCGATTGCCTATGAGAATCCGCACCTGCCGGCTGTGGCGGACGCCGTCGCCGCCGCCGTCGCCCGCGGCTCGGCCGTGGTGCTGATGATGGGCGCGCACGTCATCAAGCAGGGCCTCAGCCGGTACATCATCGATCTCGTGCGGCGCGGCTGGGTGAGCGTCGTGGCCATGAACGGGGCCTGCGGGATCCACGACTACGAGCTGGCCCGCATCGGCGCGACGACCGAGTCGGTGCCGCGGTACATCTCGGAGGGTCAGTTCGGCCTGTGGCGACAGACCGGCGAGATCAACGACATCATCCGCCGCGGCAACGCCGAGGGCCTCGGCTACGGCGAGGCGCTGGGCGCCCACGTGGCGTCGGCCGGCGACTGCCCGCACAAGGATGTCTCCATCTTCGCCGCCGCCCACGAGGCCAACGTGCCGGCCACCGTGCACGTCGGCATCGGCTACGACATTACCCATGAGCAGCCCAACTGCGACGGCGCCGCCATCGGCGAGGCAAGCTACCGCGACTTCCTCATCTTCACGAAGGTCGTCGAGAATCTCGAAGGCGGCGTGGTGCTGTGCGTCGGCTCGGCCGTCATGGGCCCGGAGGTCTTCCTCAAGGCACTGGCGATGGCGCGCAACGTCACCGCCCGCCGGGGCGGGGCCATACGGCACTTCACGTCGGCGGTCTTCGACCTGGTGCCGCTGGGCGACGACTATCACACCGAGGCCCCGAAGGATCGCCCGGAGTACTACTACCGCCCGTTCAAGACCGTCCTGGTCCGCACCGTCCGCGACGGCGGGCAGAGCCACTACATATGCGGCGACCACCGGGCGACCATCCCCGCGCTGCATAAGCTGCTGTTTGGAAGACAGGAGCCGGTAGCCGGGAGCCGGGAGCCGGTTAAGGACAAGAGTTGAGCAAGCCGTTGAGGCCTGCTCGTTTTAGCGAGCAGCAAGCAGGAATGAGTAAACAATGAGTCAGGAAATGGACAAGAGTTGCATGTTCAACCGTCGCGGTTTTCTTAAGCGCACCGGAGCAGGCGCCGCGTGCGCATTTGCAGGCAGGGCAATTGGCGGATTATTTGGAACCCCCGCCGCCGCCGCGCCCGCACCGGCCGCGACACAGGCCGCGCCCGCATCGGCCGCCGCAAAGCCTAACGTGGTGGTCATCATCGCAGATGACCTCGGCTACGGCGACCTAGGCTGCTACGGCGCCACGAAGGTCAAGACCCCCAACGCCGACAAGCTCGCCGCCCAGGGCCTGCGGCTGACCGACGCCCACTCCTCGGCCGCCGTCTGCACGCCGACCCGCTACTCCCTTATGACGGGCCAGTACGCCTGGCGAAAGCCCGGCACGGGCATCCTGTCCGGCGTGGCCAGCCTGTGCATCGACACCGACCGCCTGACCCTGCCGGCAATGATGAAGCGGGCCGGGTATGCCACCGGCTGCGTGGGCAAGTGGCACCTCGGGCTAGGCGACGGCAATCTCGACTACAACTCCGAGATCAAACCCGGGCCGCTGGATGTTGGCTTCGATTACTGCTACATCATCCCCGCCACAGGCGACCGCGTGCCGTGCGTCTACGTCGAGAACCGCCGAGTCGTGAACCTCGATCCGGCCGACCCCATACAGGTCAGCTACGGCAAGAAGGTCGGCGACGACCCCACCGGGCAAGAGAACCCGGAGCTGCTCAAGATGAAGTACTCCCACGGCCACGACGGCACGATCGTCAACGGCATCAGCAGGATCGGCTTCATGGCCGGCGGGAAGGCGGCGCGGTGGGTGGATGAGGACATGGCCGGGGCCATCACCGCAAAGGCGGTCGAGTACATCGAGAAGAACAAGGACAGGCCGTTCTTCCTGTACTTCGCCACGCACGAAATTCACGTGCCGCGCGCGGTGCCGGAGCGGTTCCGCGGATCCAGCCAGTGCGGGCTGCGCGGCGACGTGATCCAGGAGTTCGACTGGAGCGTCGGGCGGATCGCCGACGCCCTCGAGCGCCTCGGCCTGGCCGAGAACACGCTGCTCATCGTCACAAGCGACAATGGGCCGGTCTTCGACGACGGCTACGCCGATGGCTCCGGCAAGGACCTCAACGGCCACAAGCCCGCCGGGCCGCTGCGGGGCGGCAAGTCCAGCAGCTACGAGGGCGGCACGCGAGTGCCGCTGCTGGTCCGCTGGCCAAGACGAGTCAAGCCGGCAACCAGCGATGCCCTCATCTGCCAGATCGACCTGCTGGCCAGCCTGGCGAGCCTTACCGGGCAGAAACTCCCCGAAGCCGCAGGCCCGGACAGCACCGACGTGCTGCCCGCCTTGCTGGGCGAAAGCAAACAGGGACGGGATTCGCTCGTCGAACAGGGTTCCGGCCTGGCCATCCGAAAGGGCAACTGGAAGTACATTCCACCCCGCGGCCCAGGCCGAAAACAAAAGACCGACAAGGACGCCAAGGCCCCCACGACCGCCAACGCCGCCACGGGCGAACTCTACGACCTTTCGACCGACCTGGGAGAAACAAAAAACCTCGCGGCCGAGAACCCCGCGAAGGTCAAGGAACTCGCCGACTTGCTGAGCAAAATCCAGGAAACCGGCAAGAGCAGGTAAGGCGAAAAAGGTCGCGGATTTCAGGCTGCGGCCCATTTCTATCGGCCGGAGTACTACTACCGCCCGTTCAAGACCGTCCTGGTCCGCACCGTCCGCGACGGCGGGCAGGGCCACTACATATGCGGCGACCACCGGGCGACCATCCCCGCGCTGCATAAGCCGCTGATCCGGCGAATGGGCCAGGCGGCAACCGGCAGCCCGTAGTTGGTAGCCGGCAGCCGGTGGAGAAATCCGAAGACCCGTTCGCCTTGGAAAAGTTGAAAGCCAATTCTTTCAGTTGTTCAAGTGCCGATCCTCTTCGGCCGACATGCTATGGCAGCAGGGTCGGGGATCAAAAGCCGCAAAGGCAATGTAGGCCATGCGGCGAAAGGTCCTCCTGTGCGGGATGATAGACTTCAGTCGGGTTTAGCCCAACTTTCGCAGTTTGCTCCCCAATCGCGGATTTTTCGCGCGATTTTCGCGCGTAAGTCCTGCTAGTACCGTCCGAGGGGAGCGCCAAACGGCTGTAGTGAAGACCTTACCCCTTGTTCGG
>Ga0315285_10005646_pt1 | contig 12893 bp, 9 predicted proteins | sample YL17G09_36_MG_FD_203698 | JGI IMG/M metagenome (GOLD analysis project Ga0315285, IMG submission 203698) | Sediment microbial communities from Yellowstone Lake, YNP, Wyoming, USA - YL17G09_36 | ecosystem: Environmental > Aquatic > Freshwater > Lake > Sediment | place: USA: Wyoming | collected... | reverse complement strand
CCGAGCGGAATCGCCTGCTGCACCTCGTGAAGTCGCGCGGCATGGCCCACTCGAACCAGGTCCGCGAGTTCCTGCTGACCGATCATGGGGTGGAACTGCGGGACGTGTATGCCGGGCCTTCGGGGGCCTTGCTCGCCGGCAGCGCGCGGGATGCGCTGGAGGCGCAGGAGAAAGCCCAGGCCCTCGTGCGCGAGCAGGAGATCGAGGGCAAGGAGCAGGAGTTGGAGCGCAAACGGCAAGCCCTGGAGGCGCAGATTGCCTCGCTGCGGGTAGAGTTCGAGGTCGAGCAAGCGGAAACGGCAAAGACGATTGGGCAGGACCAGACGCGCACCGGGGTGCTGGCCGGTAACCGCGTCCAAATGGCCCGCCTGCGCCAGGCCGATGCCATCGCCAGGCGAAAGACACGCAAACAGGAGTAAGGAGATTCACCATGACAGCCACGAAAGCAAAGAGTGCGACGGCGGCCTCTGAGCAATCATTGGCCAAGCCAGGCGGGCCGCGGTATGAGCTGCGTTTGTATGTGGCGGGCATGACGCCGCGCTCCGCCCGCGCCCTCGCCAACATCAAGCAGATTTGCGAGGAGCATCTGAAGGGGCACTACGGCCTCCAGGTGATTGACCTCTACCAGCAGCCGGTGCTGGCCAAAGGAGACCAGATCATCGCCGTGCCCACGTTGATCAAGAAACTGCCGATGCCCTTGCGGCGGCTCATCGGCGATCTTTCGGATCGCGAGCGGGTTCTGATCGGGCTGGATTTGAAGCCGAAGAAATGACTGTTCAGGTAGTCAGGAGTCAGGAGTCAGAAGTCAGAAGTCAGGAGTCAGGAGTCAGGAGTCAGGAGTCAGGAGTCAGAATTCAGAATTCTGACTCCTGAATTCTGTCTACCTAAGTAGTTCCGGAGAAGCCATTATGACAACGGAACCTTCAAAGCCTGAATTCGCGGCGGAACTGGAAGACCTCCGCGCCCGGCTGGCCGAAGCCGAGGAGGTCGTGCGCGCCATCCGCACCGGGGAAGTGGACGCGATGGTGGTCACTGGCGGGGGCGGCGAACAGGTCTATACCCTGAGGGGGGCCGACCGCGTCTATCGGCAGCTCATCGAGACGATGAGCGAGGGCGCGGCGACCTTGTCCGCGAACGGAGTCATCCTCTACTGCAACGTCCGTTTGGCGGAGATGTTGGGGCGGCCGCTCGATCAAGTCTTGGGCAGCGCCCTTCGGAACCACCTGCCGCCCGCGGACCAACGGGCGCTTGACGCCATCCTCGCGCAAGACCGCACAGTGCCCAGCCGCCAGGAAATCAACCTGAAAACCAGCGACGGCCGTCTGGCGCCCGTCTATCTGTCGGCCTCCCGCTTGCAGAGCGAAGGGGCGGAGATGGTTTTCTGCCTCGTGCTTACGGACCTGACGGAGAAGAAAAGCCACGAGCAAATGGTCGCGGACGAGCGCCTGTCCCGCTTGATCCTGGAGCAGGCTGCCGAGGCCATCGTCGTGTGCGTCGAGCAGGGCCGGGTCATTCGCGCCAGCCAGGCGGCCCAGCGGTTCTGCGACGGCAGCCCGCTCCTGCGGCCCTTTGCCGAGGTGTTTCCGCTGCGAACAGACGCTTCCGATCCGTTCCATCTCGCCCCGGTTTTGCAGGGGGAGACGCGGCGGAATGTGGAGGTCTCATTGGAGCAGCAAGGCCAGACCCTCGATTTCCTCCTGAACGCGGGTCCGCTCCTCAGCGGCCGGCAGATCCTCGGCTGCGTCGTCACCTTGACCGACATCACCGGGCGCAAGCAGGCGGAGGAGGCGCTGCGGGATTCGGAAGCAAGATATCGCATACTTTTTGAGGCAAGCACCGAGGGTATAGTGATTGCCAATCCTGAAACAAAGATTTTCAAGTACGCGAATCCGGCCCTGTGTCGAATGCTCGGATATACCGAAGAAGAATTGAGAACGATGGGCGTGGCGGACATCCATCCGAAAGAGGCTTTGCAGAGCGTCATGGTTGAGTTCGAAGCCCAGGCACGCGGAGACAAAATCCTTGCAGAAGGTCTGCCCTGCCTGCGAAAGGACGGCACTGTTTTATACGCGGACATCAATGCGGTCAAAATCATTATTGACGGCAAATCATGCATCGTGGGCTTCTTCCGGGACGTCACCAAGCGCAAGAAGGCGGAGGAGGCGCTGCGCGAGAGCGAAGCCCGCTACCGGCGCATCACCGAGAGCCTCACGGATTATCAGTACACGGTGCGCGTGGAGAACGGCCGCGCGGTGGAAACGACGCAGAGCCCGGCCTGCGAGACGGTGACGGGTTACACTCCGGAGGAGTTTGCCGCCGATCCCTATCTCTGGTTTCGCATGGTCGCGCCGGAGGACCGCGAACTGGTCAGGTTGCGCGTGCAACAGGTTCTGGCCGGCGAGGAGATCCCGCCCATCGAGCATCGCATCCTCCGCAAAGACGGAGAGACGCGCTGGGTGTGCGACACGACCATCCTCCACAAGGATGCCTCCGGGAACCTCGTGAGGTACGACGGGGTGATCAAGGACATCACCGAGCGCAAGCGGGCGGAGGCGGAGCGCGGGAGGCTCCAGGAGCAGCTCCGGGTGTCACAGAAGATGGAGGCCATAGGCAGGCTCGCCGGAGGCGTGGCGCACGACTTCAATAACCTGCTCTGCGTGATCCTGAACTACACGGTGTTCGCGATAGAGGGGGCACGGGAGGGCGACCCTCTGAAGAACGATCTCTTGGAGGTGAAGAAAGCCGGCGAGCGCGCGGTGGCGCTCACCCGCCAGCTCTTGGCCTTCAGCCGCAAGCAGGTGTTGCAGCCCGTGCCGCTGAACCTGAACGAGATCGCCGAGGGGGTCGAGAAGATGCTCCGGCGGATCCTCGGCGAAGACATCGACTTTGTCCAGGTGCTCGCGCCCGACCTCGGCCTGACGCTGGCCGACCGCGGCCAGATCGAGCAGGTGCTCATGAACCTGGTGGTCAACGCCCGCGACGCCATGCCCGAGGGAGGCAAGCTCACGATCGAGACTTCCAACGTGGAGCTCGACGAGAAGTACACGGCGCGGCACGTGGCGGTGAATCCGGGGTCCTACGTCCAGCTCTCGGTCACGGACACGGGCTGCGGCATGGACGAGCAGGCCAAGGCAAGGATCTTCGAGCCGTTCTTCACCACCAAGGAAAAGGGCAAGGGGACGGGACTCGGACTGTCCACGGTGTACGGCATCGTCAAGCAGAGCGGCGGCGACATCTGGGTCTATAGCGAGCCCGGCCAGGGGACCACGTTCAAGATCTACCTGCCGCGGGATCTTTCGGACACCGCGGCGGCGGTGGTCACCGAGTTCCCATCAGTCCCGAGACGGGTCACTGGAACCGAGACCATCCTCGTGGTCGAGGACGAGGAAGGGCTGCGCAGGGTCGCCGGAAGGGCCCTTGAGGCGGCCGGCTACACGGTGCTGGCCGCCGCGGACGGAGACGACGCGCTCCTGACCAGCGCGCAGCACGTGGGCGATATCCATCTCCTCCTGACCGACGTGGTGATGCCGCGGATGGGTGGAAGGGTGCTCGCTGAACGGCTGACGAAGACCAGGCCAACCCTCAAGGTTCTCTACATGTCGGGCTACACCGACAACGCGATCGTTCACCACGGTGTGCTCGACGCGGGGACGCATTTCCTCGCCAAGCCGTTCACCGCGGCCGACGTGACGCGAAAGGTCCGGGAGGCGCTGGACAGTGGCATCCCCAACCCTCCTGATGGGCACGAGAAGGAGGTCCGGGCCGACGCCGAGATGGAGGAGCAACCGCTCGACAAGGATGCGCTCCGGGCGCTTCCTCCGGACGTTCTGGGTAAGCTCCGCAAGGCCGTGATCGCCGCGCGCTACGACGAGATCGTCGAGCTCATCGAGACCATTCGGGCCAGGAAACCGGATGTGGCCACTGGGCTTCGGCGGATGACGGACCTATTCGATTACGATCGTATGCGGGACCTCCTGAGCGAGTGAAAGGAGGAACAGAGTGGCAGATGATGTGCAGGACAGCAGCGTCCTCATCGTGGACGATAACCCCGAGAACCTGCGACTCCTGGCCGTAGTCCTGAAACGCGGCGGTCTCGTACCCCGACCGGTCACGAGCGGCAGGCTCGCCATCGAGGCGGCAGTGGCAGACCCTCCCGATCTCGTCCTCCTCGACGTCCGCATGCCGGAGATGTCCGGCGTGGACGTTTGCCGATGGTTCAAACAGGACGAGCGACTGCGGAGCATTCCCATCATCTTCATCAGCGGACTCCAGGGCACCGACGACAAGGTCGAGGCCTTCCGCGTCGGCGGCGTGGACTATGTCTCCAAGCCGTTCCAGGACCAGGAGGTGCTGGCACGCATCAAGACGCATTTGCGTTTGAGACGGCTGCAGGTGGGGATGGAGTCGCACACCGTGCAGCTCGAGCAGCGGATCGCCGAGCAGGTCAAGGCGGTCACGGCTTCCCAGATGGCGATCATTTTTGCCCTCGCCAAGCTGGCCGAATCTCGCGATGACGACACCGGCGGCCACATCGAGAGGGTTCAGACCTTCGCCAGGGTGCTGGCCGAGCAGATGCGAGAGATGAGATTGCACGTGACGCAGCTGACCACCGAGTTCATCGCCAATCTGTATCAGACGGCCTCTCTCCACGACATCGGGAAGGTCGGCGCTCCCGACGCCATCTTGTTGAAGCGCGGGAAGCTGACCACGGAGGAGTTCGCCGAGATGAAGAAGCACTGTGCGCTGGGCGCCAATACCCTCGCCGCAGTTCTTAAACGACGTCCCGACAACCAGTTCCTTCGCATGGGCGTCGCCGTGGCGAGGTCGCACCACGAGAAATGGGACGGCAGGGGCTACCCCGACGGCCTCAAGGGCACGACAATCCCTCTTGCGGCGCGCATCGTCGCTCTTGCCGATTTCTACGACGCGCTGACGTCGAAGCGTTGTTACCGGCCCGCGTTCGGCCACGAGGACACGTGCGGGATGATCCAGGAAGGCAACGGGACCCACTTCGACCCCGATGTCGTGACTGCCTTCAGGGCCGACAAGGACAAGCTCGGATGCATACGGCAGGAGATGCAGTATCAGTAGCTGCGCGGAGACTGCCGGCCATCAGCGGCTCGTTGACCACGCTATGCAAGGAGTTGAGGATGCTCGCTGTCGCAGAGGAGATCGAAACAACAGAAGAGCGTGACGCGGCTCGCTGACCTTCGAGAGCGAAATGGGCAAGGGCGCTACCTTTACCATACTCCTCCCGATTGCTGGAACATCATACACGAAGAAGGAGGATAGACGATGATCCCGTCGGAGTCGGAGACACGAGACAAGAGAACGAAACGCTGCACGGTCCTGTTCGTGGACGATGAGCCGCAGGTCCTGGCCGGTCTGAAAAACGCGCTGAGAAAGAACCCGTTCACGATCCTCACGGCTGGATCCGGCGAGCAGGCGTTGGAGTTGCTTGCCGAGAACGAGGTGGACGTCGTGGTGTCGGACGAGCGGATGCCGAGCATGACGGGGTCGGAGTTTCTCAGCATCGTCCGCCGAAGGCACCCCAATGCCATCCGCATCATTCTCACCGGGCAGGCGAGCCTTGAGGCGGCGATTCGCGCGATCAACGAGGGCGAGGTCTACCGTTTCCTGGCCAAGCCGTGCAACCCGGTGGACCTGGCGACCACGATTCAACGCGCGCTTCAGCTGCGAAACCTCGCGCGGGAGAGCTCGCGCCTGCTGGCCAGAACGCGCGAACAAGACAAGATCCTGCGTGACCTGGAAGACAAATACCCTGGAATCAGCGAGATCAATAAGGCCGAGAGAGGTGCGATTCTGCTAGAGGACGTCGAGGGCCTCGACGATCTCATCGGACAGATCGAGAGGGAGAATAGCTGATGAAAAAGGTGCTATTTGTCGACGACGAACCGCACGTCCTGGAGGGCTTGCGTCATCGGCTGTACGGGCTGCGCAGCCGCTGGGAGATGTTCTTCGCGGAGAGCGGCAAGACAGCGCTCGAGATCCTCGGGCGTGAGCAGGTGGACGTCATCGTCACGGACATGCGCATGCCGCAGATGGACGGCACATCCCTCCTGAAGAAGGTGCAGGAGCTGGCCGTGGTCCGCATCGTGCTCTCGGGTCACGGCGCAGCGGCGGAGATGGAGACGGCCTTGCGGACGGTGGCCGTGGCCCCGCAGTTCGTCACCAAACCGAGCGAGCCCGGGGAGATCGAAAACGTCGTCGAGCGGGCGTGCAACCTCCAATTGCTCGTCAATGACGACACGATCAAGCGGATCATTGGAAAGATCGACAACCTGCCGTCCTCGCCACGCTTGTACTCCCAGCTCGTGGCGGCCCTCTCGAACGAAAACGCGTCGGCCGCCGAGGTGGCCAGGATCCTGAAGCAGGACGTGGCCATTTGTGCAAAGACTCTGCAAGTTGTAAACTCGGCCTTCTTTCGACTCTCGCGGTCGGTTGCCAACATCGAGGAAGCAGTCACTTACCTCGGCCTTAACACCATCAAACACATCGCGCTTGTCGCGGAGGCGTTTCAGCAAGGTCATGGCCGGCGCTTTTCGTCGGGCCTCTCCCTGGATGCCCTGCAAGAACATGCCCTGCTCGTGGGCGAGGTCGCCTCAAGCCTCTTCGCCGACAAACAGACAAAGGAAGACGCGTTTGTGGCTGGCCTGCTGCGCGACATCGGCAAACTGGTGCTCGCGGTCGAGCTTCCCGAGCACCTTGACAAGGTGCTGCTCGAGATGAAGGGCTCGGGCTGTACCATGCACGGCGCGGAGGAAAAGGTCTGGGGTGTGACCCACGCCGAGGTGGGAGGATACCTGCTCGGGATCTGGGGCTTGCCGTATCCGGTCATCCAGACCCTGGCCAACCACCATGCGCCGAGACGTGTGGACACTAAGGAGTTCGGCATCCTTGCCGCCGCGCACGTCGCGAATGTCCTGGTCCATGACGAGCTTGACCCGCGAGGCTCTGGGCCGCCGGGCACGCGATTGGACCCTGGTTATCTCGAATACCTCGGCGTGACCGGCAAGGTTGACACCTGGCGCGAGACGACGCGGCGCCACCTGGAGAAACGCCCCGGTTTGGGGCGATGACCCCGCCCAAAATGCTGAGTAAGGAGGCATGCGAGCCATGAGCCCAGTCAAGGTTCTCTGTGTGGACGACGAGCCCCACTTGATCGAGGGATTGGCCGTGAACTTGCGCCGCAAGTACGAGGTCACACCAGCCCTGAGCGGTGCGGAGGGTCTGAAGACGCTTCAAGAGAAAGGACCGTTTGCCATAGTGCTTTTGGACATGCGCATGCCGGGCATGGACGGGGCGACCTTCCTGGCGAGGGTTCGACAGGCCGCGCCGGATACCATCCGCATGCTGCTCACCGGCCACGCCGACGTGCAGGCTGCCATCGCGGCCGTAAACCAGGGCCGGATCTTCCGCTTCCTGACCAAGCCCTGCCCGCCCGACGAGCTTCGCCAGGTCTTCGGCGCGGCAGCCGAGCAACACCGCCTCGTCACCGCCGAGCGCGTCCTGCTCGAGCAGACCCTCCACGGCAGCATCAAGACCCTCGTGGACGCACTTTCCTTGACGAATCCCTTCTCCTTTGGTCGCGCGATGCGCGTGAAGCAACACGTGAGCGACCTGGCCGAGAAGCTTGGCCTGCGGGAACGCTGGCACGTTGAGGTCGCGGCCATGCTCTCGCAGCTGGGCTGCATCACGCTTCCGACCGAAACCGTCGAGAATCTCTACTACGGCCGGTCGCTTTCGGAGCCGGAACAGAAGATGGTGAGCCGTTTGTCCGTCGTGACGGAGCAGTTGCTCGCGAACATTCCTCGGCTGGAGATCGTCCGCGGCATCCTCGCAACGTACGTAAAACCCTACCGGCGGGGCGGCGCAATTCAGGGCGGCTCCGAGAAGCAGTTGATCGAACGTGGAGCGCAGATGCTCCGGATTGCTATCGACTATGACGCCATCGAGGCGCAAGGGAATCCCATGGCACTCCCCCTCGATACCATGCGAGGCCGAGCCGATTGCTATGACCCTCTGATCCTCCAGGCCTTCGCCGCGATTCGAGGTGGCAACGTAGTCCAGGACGAGATTCGGGAGTTGCCCGTGTCCGCCATTCGCGAAGGGATGGTATTCGCGGAGGATGTGAAGATGTCCAGCGGGGCGCTCCTTGCGGCTCGCGGATACGAGGTCATGGCCAGTTTCGTCGAGCGCGCGTGGAATTTCCGCGCTGGCTATATCAAGGAGCCCATTCGAGTCATCGTGCGAGGTGCAGGACCTGCAAGGGTCTCAGCCGCGAGACGGCGGACTTGAGGGATATGACCGCAGCGCTCAATCTGCCAAACTACGACCTCGAACACAGGTCAACTCGAGTCTCTCTGGCCGTATCGGAAACTCCATGCGAAGAAAGGAAATGGCGCCTTGTCGGCGGAGCGACGAAGAAAACAACACGTGTCCCAACTATTGGCATTTCTCTGTGTTCGGATTCTGCCCCTACGATTGCCGATACTGCTATCTCGCCGGCACCCAAGGCGTCTGGTTTTCTCCGACGGTAAAGATTTACGTCAATCTGACCGAGATCATCTCCGAGATAGACCTTGTCGCGAATCGTCTGGCTCAACCTACGGCGTTCTATCTGGGCAAGCTGCGGGATGGTCTCGCGCTCGATCCGTTGACCGGATACATGTCCGTCCTTGTGCCCTTTTTTGCCCGCCATCGCTATGCCCGGGAGGTGATCCTTACCAAGTCCTCCGAGGTCGAGCACCTGCTTGACCTTGATCATTGCGGCCACACGATTCTGTCGTGGAGTTTGAACCCGCTGGCCGTCGCAGAGGCATTCGAAACGAATGCCCCCTCCATTCCCGAGCGCCTTGTTGCCATGCAGCGTTGCGCCGAGGCGGGATTCCCGGTTCGAGCCGTCATCATGCCGATCATCCCGGTGGAGGGATGGGAGAAACTCTATGCCGATTTTCTCGAAGAGGTGCTGAGGCGCATTCCGATTCAACGCCTAACCTTGGGGGGCATCTGTATTTACTCGCAAGCGCGCTCCCTGATGGAGATGCGGATCGGATGCGACAATCCTCTCTCGCGTCACCTCGAAAAGCGGAGACGAGCCCCGCGGGATGGACGGGCTCGCTACCACCCCGACCTGCGCGCGCGGATGTACGCCCATCTTGCGGGCGTCGCGCGGCGCATCAGGCCAGACCTCGCACCAGCGCTTTGTCTCGAAGAAGAAAGCGTCTGGCGCGCCGCCGGACTTTCCTCGGCGCTCGGACGCTGCAACTGCGTTCTCTGACCATCCTAACCGGGAACAACCCACGAAACCCAAGGAGACTCAGCCATGAAACAAGATCCCTACCACACCCTTCTGCAATCCTTCAAGGATGAGGAGACTCCCGAGACCATTCTGTTGGTTGCCGGCAGCGGCGAGTTGACTCGGATCTCCGTCGCCTGGACAAGTGTCGAGACAAAGCGCAACAGGAAACTCTCTCCTCAGCGCGGAGATACCCCTTCGGAACTCTGGGATTGGCTCTGGCGAAACACCGAGTTTTCACGCGACGCCTTTCTCGCACGTATCCCCTGTGCAGGGGCGAAAACCGCCAGGAATCTCGATACCCTCGTTGCCAACCGCGTATTGTATCCCGACGGCACAGTCAATCGGTTTCTGCAACAGTACTTGCGTAGCCGAGTGATCCGGCAAATGCGAGTACCCACACCGAAACACTTTGAGAAGTAATATGGCCACGGCCTCGATCGAGCGGTGACGACTTCCTTGACTCGGCTTCCATGATGTCGTCCAGAGGAACCCGGCGCTCAGAGAATCGCATCAACGTTGAGGCAAAACACGGGGATGGCAAGATCGGATTCCTCAATGGTAGACACGTCGGGACTCGATGCTGCGGACAACGGCCCGAGAGACCTGTCCCCAGCTGCCCCAGTAGAATCCAACAATCGGAAGAGTCGTAAAGCCGGGCAGCGCAATAAGAGCAGGATCGTGCGATAAGAGCAGGGCAGAAACCCAAGAAAGGGGTGCCAACGAAAGACGAAAGCACCCCCCAAATGAGGCGGCAAGTCACCTGAAATCAGTGGTGGGTGATACAGGACTTGAACCTGTGACCCCTGCCATGTCAAGGCAGTACTCTAGCCAACTGAGCTAATCACCCACTTTTTGCGGCGGGGGAGGCGCTTCGCCCGTGAGGATCCCTGGGGATCTTCCGCCGGGCCGGCCGCCTCGCGTAAGACAGAAACCTAATCCATCACGCGCGCGCAGTCAAGGTTTTTTCCGAGGAAACCGCGGGCGGGTGAGGGTCTTGCGAAATGGCATACTCCCTCACCATTCCGTCCGTGTTCGTCCGTGCTTGTCCGTGTCCGTCCATCCCACCCTCTGATAGAACCGGCCAAGGAACCCATATCGCAAGACGCACCAGCCGGGGCCGGCGGCAGGACATGCCGCACGCGCCCTCCTCAATACAGAGGAACTGAGAGTTGTGTTGGCGGGTCCGGCGGCGAGACATGCCGCATGCGCCCTCGAGCCACCGCGTCGTCCAGCCCAACCTTCGGGATTCGCGGGCTAGCCGGGATACACCCCCCGCAAGATTTGCGAGCGGACGGGTCGTGATGGGCCGAGGCCCATCCTACGGTGGATATGAGGGCTCATCCGGGCAAGGTCTCGTTCCTGCCCCCGGGTTCAAATACCAGATACATGGTGGCTATGAAGGCCCATCCGCGCAGGGTTTCGTTGCAGCTTCATCAAGATGCGTCCTTTGTTCGAAAGCGCGTTGCTTTTCCCTTGCCGCCGCGCGCCGCCGTTCCCTATCCTGAACGCGGGAGGAGCGATGATATGGACCGATACACGGGATGCATGCTGGGCCTGGCTATCGGCGAGGCTCTGGGCGGGCCGGTGGAAGGGCTGAAGGAGGGCCACATCCGGCAACTCGTCGGAGAAATCACCGGGTTCCTCGATGCCGTGGCGGCCTTCCCGGACCGGCCCGGCAAATGGCGACGCAAAGCCCTGTATGCCGCCGCGACCCAGCAGGCGCTCGCCATCGCCGACACCCTGGCGATACACGGCGCCCCCGACACCGCCGCCCTCGCCGATCTCTACGTCCGCCTCGCCGACGAAGGCCCGGCCGACGCCCCCTTCGGCGCGCACCGCGCCGTGGACCACGTTTTTCGACACGCCGTCCAAGCCATGCGCGAAGCACGGGACGCTCGCTCCTGCGGCCAGCCTTCCGCCGGAAACGCCCCCGCCGCCCGCATCGCACCTGCCGCACTCTACTACGCCGACGACCCGGAAAGCCTGGGAACCGCCGTTCTGGACTTCTCCCTCATGACCCACGAGGACCCTCGAGCCATCGCGGCCGCGCTTGGCACTGCGCGGGCCGTCGCCTTGTTGGCCGCGTCCGACGGCGGCGCGGCCGCCGCCCTCGATATCGCCCAATCGCTGCCGAGCTGGGTGGCGGAGTGGGAAACCCGCCTGGAAAAGGACCGCGGCGGTTTTCTGGACCCCGCTGGCGGGCGCGACCGTCTGCATCAGTTTTCATCGGCCCTGAAGGCCCTTCCTTCGCTCATCAGGGAATCCAACGACGCCCTTGCCGCCCAGACCATTCTCAACGCCGCGAACGCCTGCGGACTCGGCGAGCACGTCGCCCAGGCCCATGCCGAGCCCGCGCCGGCTTCGGCCGTCATGTCGCTCTACCGGGCATTGACGGCGCACTCGTTTCCCTCCGGCATTCTCGCGGCGGTCAACGCGGGCGGGCACGCCGGGGCCGTGGGGGCGATGGTGGGCGCTCTTCTGGGGGCGCGGTTCGGCGAGGGCGCAATCCCCGAGGAATGGATCGCGGAGCTTCTGAACGCCGATCAGATCCGGCTGCGAGCGCGGGCGATGCGCGAGCATGAGGTGGACTGGAGCGCCTGGGAAGACTACGTGGAGATGGAGAAGCGGCTCACTTGGGAAGAGCGGGACGTGACGGGCCAGGCGCTCGCGGAGAACCGCGCCAGAATCGAGAAAGAGAACCAGCGCCGTGCCGAACGAAAAGCGCGCGCGGCCAAGGGCGCCTCGAGGCAGCCTGCGCCCCAGGACCTGGGTTTCGCCCCGCCGCCCGAACTCTGGATCACCGGCGCGCCACCCGCGCAGCGCGATGCCCAGAACCCCGTCGAGGCCAAGAAGGAGAAGGCGCTGCGCGGACGAAAGCGCATTGCCTGGAAAGACGGACGCCGTGAGAAGGAGAAACGCCGCAAGGATGAGGAGTAGACGGGCAACGCGCGGCGAAGCGCACTTGGTAGCGAGAGGCGGGATCGAACCGCCGACCTGTGGGTTATGAATCCACCGCTCTAACCAGCTGAGCTATCTCGCCACCATCCGCCCACAAGCGGCGGAGGATACTATTATCGCAGGCCCCGGGGCATGTCAAGCGCAAAGCTGGACCGGAAATGCCGGAGGGCGCATCTTGATGAAGCTACGCAGGCAAAGCAAAGCGGGGCGGTAAAGTAGGGCGGGCGTCTCGCCTGCCATGTTTTCAGACCTGGCCCGCGGCGGCGATTCGCGACGGCGGGATGCTCGCCTCGCAAGACAGGCTAAAGCCCGCACTACGAACAGGTTCGCAGGCGAGACGCCCGCGCTACTTTATCCAGCGCTTGGATTTGGTAGCTTCATCGAGATGCGCCCAATGCCGGATCTTATTCCCGCACGATTTCAAAAGGAATGGCCGGCAATACACCGAGAGAGACGCGCCTTTTCTGCGTGGCCGCGTTGCCGCCCTGCCGCGGGGTGGATTCCGTGAAAACCTCAACAATCAGGTTGTCCGCGAAGCCGGCTTTGGCGGCATCGCCATCGGCCTTCAGTAGAAGCGCCAAGCCATCGGGCACGCTTTTCACCTCTTGAAGCG
>Ga0315285_10005645_pt1 | contig 12895 bp, 13 predicted proteins | sample YL17G09_36_MG_FD_203698 | JGI IMG/M metagenome (GOLD analysis project Ga0315285, IMG submission 203698) | Sediment microbial communities from Yellowstone Lake, YNP, Wyoming, USA - YL17G09_36 | ecosystem: Environmental > Aquatic > Freshwater > Lake > Sediment | place: USA: Wyoming | collected... | reverse complement strand
CGAGCTGGCGGCCCCGGCCTGCGCCACCTGTCACGGCAGCCACGGCGCCACGCCGCCCAACGTCAGCGCCGTGGCCAACGTCTGCGGCACCTGCCACGTGTTCCTCGAGGAGCTGTTCCAGAAGAGCCCGCACGCGCCCGTGTTCAAGGCCGCGGGAATGCGCGGCTGCGTCGAGTGCCACAACAACCACCGCATCGTGCGCACCAGCGACTCGATGGTGGGCGACCAGGCCGGCGCCGTCTGCCTTTACTGCCATGCGGCCGGGGACGACGGGCTGAAAGTGGCCCGCGCCATGTCCGACCGCTTGGGTGGGATGAGGGACGAGCTGGCCGCCGCCGAGCGCGGCGTGCACCGCGCCGAAACCTACGGCATGGAAGTCAGTGACGCGCGGCTGGGAATCAACAACGCCAACCAGGCGCTGGTGCAGTCGCGCGTGCTGGTGCACGGGCTGGACTTGGGTGTCTTCGACGAGCAGATCGCCAAGGGCCGCAAGGCCGCCCAGTCGGCCCAGGCCCAGGGGCTGGCGGCGCTCGACGAGCGCGATGTCCGCCGCCGGGGCCTGCTCATCTCCATCGCCGCCATCCTGCTCACCATCGCCGGCCTGTATCTGACCATCCGCATGATCGAGCGCAAGTAGGGACGGGAAGCCACAGATTGCGCCGATCCCCGCACAGAGGCGGCAAACCGCGCTGCCCTTCCTTTTCCGGCACCACCGTTCTATACGTCAGCAACGGGGCTCCGTTGTGCATCCGACTCTGCGTGTTCAAGCGCGGAGCGCGCAAGGGCCGACGCAAAAAGAAGCCGGACGGAGGCCTCCGCCTCAACGTGCAGTTGCCTATCTTCGCCGGGGAGCTGTCGGGGACGACTTTCAAGCCGGGCGATATCTTGCAAGGCGACTTCTGGCCGGAGCCGGTGCGCGTCCTGACCGTGCAGGCTCTCGGCCAGGGTTTCAAGGTGGAAGCGGTCGGCCTGCGCAGCCCGCAGTTCTTTCCCCAGGTGCTTTCCGCCGACGATGCCACGCGGCTGCGATTGCGCTACACTATTCCGCCTACAACTTCATCGGGATTCACCGGACGCTGCGATGCACGGCCGCAATGGCGGCCGGTGTAACGGACCGGCTGTGGGACGTTGCAGACCTACTGAAGCTGTGGGAAAATGAAGACCGGAAGGCAGAGACAGCAGCATGAAGCCAATAGCTGACGAAATCAACAAGGTTCGTGAAGAGCTCGCGGAGCTGGAACGCTATCTCCCAGACTGGAACCAGCAAGCCCAAAATATTTCCGGCTCTGGTACGTATCGCTCCGTTGCCCGCCGGATCGTGCTGTCCGCGCAACGGCTTGAGGAACTGGTGAAAGAGCACACCTTTTCGCGGTGACCAAAGTAGCCCACTACCTGTCTGTGAAGCCGCCTGCGGCAGGCGCTGTTCTCGGCGTTCGAGGCGCTGGCAGGCGGCAAGATTGACCCACGCAGGCAATGCGGAAGCCCCGGGGTCCCGAAAGCCGTGCTGCGGGGGTGATACGGCTGGGGATGGAGCGTATGTTTGACATGTCCGGGACTCCAAGATGGAAATGCTGGTCTGAATTCCGCCGCCCTTGGAACGGGAGGGGGTCATATGAGGCAAAAGGTACTGTCTGCGGCAGCAGTGGTAGTGACGGTAATCACGGTAGGCTGCGTGCATCCCGTCCGAAACACGAGCAACAGGATGGATGCCTGGCTGGGTCATCACGAATCGGAACTGATTCGGACGTGGGGGCCTCCAACACAGACAGCGGATGATGGGGCGGGAGGGAAAATCCTGATTTACCGCTATGAGCAGAGCCATACAACGCCGGGTACAGCAGTCACACGAACCGACACTACTCCTGCCGGGACCTGCGCCCGCGTTCCCGGCAACCCACAACCGTGTAATAACGTGGGTGCTAGGAGCACGTCCACGACTGTCATCACTCCCCCGCAGACCCACACCTACGTGCGGAGTCGAATGTTCTACGTGAATAGGGAAGGCTATGTCTATTTCTGGCGATGGCAGGGGCTTTGATTGGCATTCCCAGGGAGCACTTCGAGCCCAGCGACGTTAACCACTGAGGAGTGTAATATGACCCACAATGTTGAAAACTGGCAAGCCCTAGCGGTCCGACTGGAGAGGTTGGAGAAGCAGAACCGCCGGATCAGGGGAATCGGGATAGCCCTTCTCGTTTTGGCTGCCGCGCTTGTACTGATGGCCCAAACCCCAGGGCACCGGACGGTCGAAGCGAATGAGTTCGTCCTTAAAGACGCCAATGGGACAGTGCGCGGGAGATGGTCAGTGGGAGAATACGGGCCGGGATTTGCCCTTCTCGACGCAAACGACAAGGCAAGAGTGGTTTTGAACGTGCTGGACCCCACCGGGGCCGGGTTGATTCTCAGCGATGCCAGTGGGAAAGGCAGAGCTGGCTTCGTCGCTACGGTCAATGGTCCGGTGCTGAATCTGACGGACGCAAACGGGAAGGACCGCGTGCTCCTTACCGCAGACGACACTGAGGATAGTGCAGGGCTTCTTCTCTACGACAAAGAAGGAAATCAACCCGTTCGGCTCTCTGTAGGAGCCGGTCGTGCCCATTTGATCCTATTTCCGCCGGGTGAGGCGCCAACCGCTAGGCTCATTTATCTTGGAGCGAGTCCCGGATTGGGACCGCAATTGATGGTGAAGGACAAAGAAGGATTCTCCACCATCATCGGGACTGCAAACCTCGCATCGCCGCGCACCGGGGCAACCGGGAAGACTTCTGCCGCTTCGGTGATTCTGCTCGACAAAGACAGCAAGTTGCTCTGGCAGGCCCCGTAGCTGTGCAGGCAAGCCACCCTGATGCCACCCTCGCCCCTGTCGGTCCCGCCTCCTCGCTGGAGAGCCTGAGCGCCGGTTCCGTAACCTTTGTGAACCTCGTATCCCGGCCAGCGCGCTATCCGTCAGGCGGATTTTAGCAGAAACGAGATGGTCAGGAAATGTTTCCGGGGGAAAGAAAGGGAAAGAACGCGGCGTTCGAGAGGGTTGTTGAACCTGAGTTAATCGTACATGTCCCCAAGGAGCATGTGGTCCATTTCCACGATCTTCGTGATCAGGTCATGGGCGCGGTTTTCATCCATCTGACCTTCTATCGCCCCCTCCAACCCGCGGTCATCGCGAACCTGGATGGAGCTCATGGCGGATTCGATCTCCTCAAGTAGCTTTACCACTTTCGAAGGGATGCCCTCCGGATTGCGCTCCTTCATGTCATGGATGGCGTACATCAGGTGGAACACATACGCCGACGCGAGCCGCCTCGGGAGTGAATCGGTGCTCGTCGCCAGTCCATCGACGGCGAGCATCGTCTTCTCGATGATGTATCCAACACCGGGATACCTGCGTTCAATGTTTGGCATGATCTCTTCCGCTGCTCCTTTGCCCAAAGACGGTGCGTGGCCCTCGGCTCAGCCTTCGCCAACTGCATGCCCCGCTGTTGCGTTCACCTCCGCCCGGACGTGGCCATTATACCGCTCACAAAACCTTCTCGCGGAATGGAAAAAAGACCGGCTGATGCCGTGTCAACTCGGTCGGCGCGTGCGCGGCGGCCCACCGCCAGGCGCGCGAGCAGGATCACCGGGATCTCCGGATAGGGGAGAGGCGAGCAGCCGGCTTCGACCAGCCGCGCCCTGGAAATGCTCGCCGAAGCCAGCGTGTAATACCCGAGGATGAGCCTTGGGTGACTCCCCTCCACCGCCACCCAGGTAACACCAATCTCGTTCCTGACTTGATTCTGCCAGGCGAAGCGGCGGAGATAGTCGTTCAGTGTCTCGTCGCCGCAGTCAAACCCGGCCCGCTGGTCATCTTCTTCCAGTTGGCGTATCAGCAGTCTCACGGTGCAGTCGTTTCATGCCCGCCACCAGCGCCGGTGCCGGCTCAGCCGGCTCGGCGTCAATCAGCGCCGACAGGTTCCGCACTTCTTCGTCAGTCCAATCGATTTCGACGTGAGGCAAGCCGGCGGAAGGAGCGACTCGCTCAAGCAGTGGGGAAGCCAGTTCCCGCACGGGTCCCCTATCGCCGATACTGGCAATCCGCCGGCCCTCGCGCCGCTCGCCGACGAGCCATCGCAGAATGGTCATGGCTTGCACAAGCAGGTCCGCATTGCTGGGAATTTCCAGTTCGCGCTTCAGGTTCGCAAGCATCGAACCATCCTTGGAGCCCAAATCAGCTTGAAACCTCATCGGATTTCCCTCGGTAATAGGTCCATTTCACCTCGGATTTAGGCAAGAGGGGGAAGAATCTTCGCAGAGCAGCGACCTCGCGAGCGCGGACTTGGGAGGAGAGTTGGTGCCCAAGAGAGGACTCGAACCTCCACGAGATTGCTCTCACTAGGACCTGAACCTAGCGCGTCTGCCAGTTCCGCCACTTGGGCACAGTGGTAGGTATTACCCTTTGGACAACATGCAATTCTGGCACGGGTCTGCGGCCTTGTCAACTTCGCGCCAGCCGATAGCCGCCAGCCGTCAAGGGGAACAAAAGCCGGTGTGCCCACCCGCCGCAACGCCACGTTAGGCAGCCGAGGCGCGGGCAGTCCGCAAAAACCGGCTGGGGAATCTGGCAAGACCTTACCTGGTTAAGCCCAGGAGAGCCGACGCCTCTTCCAACGACACCGTTTCCGTCTGCTGAGCACGAGAATCCAGGAACTTCATGAGGGCCTTGTTCTGCCGCGTCAGTTCGATCTCACGACTGAAGTCATCGATCTCGGCAAGAATGAACTCCTCACCCTCAGGCGATCTCAAAATGACGTTCTCTCGGCGCGCCCGCTTGAGGAGCGCGTTAACGCCCCTCGCCCGGCGCGAGACCGTGATCGTTCTCATAACTGGAATTCCTCGCTACGCAAGTATAGGCGATTGCCGCGTTTGTGCCCGATCGCCTCGATCCTGACCATTGCCGCCACTTAGGGTTCGTCTCCCAAAAGTGTCGTGCGCGCGGACGCAGCTTCAGCCCGCGAAGCGGGCGAAAGATTGTAGCCCATGGCGCGAGCCATGGGGCCACGCAACCAAGCACCCAAACAGCCCGCGAAGCGGGCGAAAGTTCCCGGCCGCAGCAGCGATTTTGGCCGGTAAAAGGGGGCCTTTAGGACCGAACCTCATCGCTACCGACTCGCCGCTTTCCACTGACACGGTACGCCCCGACCGTCCCCTTTCGCCCGCTTCGCGGGCTTCCGCCAGGCAACCATTGATCCCCATGGCTTGCGCCATGGGCTTTACTCTTTCGCCCGCTTCGCGGGCTTTGCCCCCAATCCTCAAGCCGAACCGCCCCGTAGCAGCCGGGTTCCTGGGTCCCGGCCATAAAAGCACGCGGGGTCCGGCGGAACGCCCCGATCTCCCTAAAGGGAGAAGAGCCGGCATTCTTTGAAGAAGCACTTCTGAACCACGGTCCGCCTTTGCACTTTTGGGATAGGAGCCCTTCTTAGTGAATGTCGTAGAAGACCCGAAAACGCTCCACTCGCAGTTCCCACTCCGCCAGCCGGTTCGGCCGGGTGCATGTCGGGGGCAGGCGACGGCCGAGGCGCGGATCACTCCCTCCGTGCGGCGCGGGTCTGGCCACTCTGAATCTTGCGCAACTCGATTACCAAGCGCAACGCGTCGTTCACTGCCCGCTCATTGCGGAAGGCTCTCCGGACCTCAGGGTCCAGCAGGACCAGGTTTGTCCCTGCCTGGTAGCGTCTTGCGTATTTACCGCGTACGCCTCCCTTGAGCAACTGGCGCAGGTCGTACTCAGGGCGCAACTCGTCGGTCATCCTATTTCTGGGTCTCTTCATAGGCTCTTCTCTCACTTGGGGTCAATCTTCGGGCGCTGATGATCCGGAGCCGTTCGCGGCGCTCCGTATGCGCGACCATCAGCAGGCGACCTTGATTCGAGATTCCAACAGTGTAGCGAGTCGGGCGCGGCTTCGCGAGTGGAAACCCGCCTCATCCGCGGGCCGCCGGTCGGGGGCGCGCCGGCCGCGTGATCGCTTGACGGGGCGGGGGCGCGGCGGTCAGAATCGAGGCATGGTGGAATCGCTGCGGTTTCACCGGGTGCGATCGGTACGCGCGCCGGCGCCGGCCGTTGCTGACGTGCGGGCGGCGGTGGGCGCGGCGCTGGCGGCCATCCGCCCCGCGCTGGCCGATGTGCCGCCGGGCGCGCCTGTGGCCGTCACCTGCGGCAGCCGCGGCATCGACCGCATCGCCGAGGTGGTGCGGGCCGCCTGCGCTGTCCTGCGGGAGGCGGGCGCGCGGCCGTTCGTCGTGCCTGCCATGGGCAGCCACGGAGGCGCCACCCCCGGCGGACAGCGCCGCGTGCTTGCCGATTACGGCGTGACCGAAGAGTTCGTCGGAGCTCCGATCGTCTCCTCAATGGAGACCGTTTCCCTCGGCTGCACGCCGGAAGGCATCGAGGTCTTCATGGACCGCGCCGCCGCGGAAGCCGGGCGCGTCCTGGCGCTGAACCGCGTCAAGCCCCACACCGACTTCGACGGCGAAGTGGAAAGCGGCCTTCTGAAGATTCTCGCCGTGGGCCTCGGCAAGGTGGAAGGCGCGATGAGTTTTCACCGCAGCAGCCTTCGCCTGGGCTTCGACAAGGTGGTTCTGGCCATGGGCCGGCACGTTCTGGCCGGCGGGAAGGTGCTGGCCGGTCTGGGGCTGGTGGAAAACGAGCGGCACCGGCTGTGCGAGGTGGCCGCGGCGCCGGCCGGGCAGGTGGAGGCGCTCGATCGGCGCTTGCTGCTGCGCGCCAGGCAATTGTACCCCAAGCTGCCGTTTGCCTCGCTCGATCTGCTGATTGTCGATGAAATCGGGAAGAACATCAGCGGATCGGGCCTGGACACCAAGGTCATCGGCCGCGCCGTCCATCCCGACCGCGCGCCTCGGGACGTGGGCGACGCCATCCGCATCCGGCGGATTTACATCCGCGATTTGACTCCGGAAAGCGAAGGCAATGCCATCGGCATGGGCCTGGCCGATGTCATGCACGAGCGGATTGCCAGGAAGGCCGACCTGGGCGCGATGTACACCAACTCCCGCACGGCCTACGGATACGCGGCGGCACGCATGCCCATGCACTTTCCGAGCGACCGGGAGGGGCTCGAGTTCCTGCTCGGCAACCTCGGCCAACCGCCTCCGGAGCGGCTGCGCGCCGCCTGGATTCGGAATACGCTGTCGATGGGGGACTTTCTTGTTGCGCCGGCCTGTGCCGCGGATTTCGCCGGCAACACGGATTACGAGATCGGGCCGGCTGTGCCGCTGGAATTCGACGGCGCCGGCGATCTTCGCGCCGCCGCCCCCCGCTGAAGGAGGTGACACGTGACCGGCGGGCTGGCGTCCGCCGCGGCGGACGGATTGCGGATTTCGGACTGCAAACACGCGCAAAATCCGCAATCCGCAATCCGCAATCCGCAATCCGCAATCCGAAATGCATCCCGTGAGCCTGCTCTTCTTGCTTTACCCGCTCGTTTGCCTGCTGCTAGGCACCGTGTCGGGCGAAGCCTCGTGGGCGCGGGAAGCGGGCATGCACGCGGTCATTATCGTGGCGCTGGGGGCGGCGCTGGTGGCCGGCTGGCGGAACGAAAGCTGGCCGCTGGTGGGAGGGCTGTTCGAGCCCGCGCTGGCCCTGTTGCTGCTGGTGCTGGTGGCCGGCGCGCTGCAGGCGCCGTGCCCCGGGCGAAGCTGGGGCCTGATTCTGCTGGCGGCCGCAGCGCTGTCGGTGTTCTACCTGGTTCTCGGGGCTCGGGCCTCGCCTGGGCGCGCGGCCGCACTCGCCTGGCTGGTGCCCGCCACCGGCGTGGCCGCCGCCGGCGCCGGGTTGCTGGCATACGCGCTCGGCTGGACGCCGCGCGTGGCCGTCCCGCTGGGCCACCACAACTACATGGCCGGCTTCCTGCTGCTGCACTTGCCGCTGACGGTTTCCGCAGCCGGCCGGCAAGAAGCCCGTGCTTCCTGGATACGGGCGTTGTGGCTGGCTGGCGCGGCGCTCGAAGCGCTCGCGATCCTGCTCACCGGCTCGCTGGCCGCCGTTCTGGCGCTGGTGATTTTCGCCGTTCCGATGGCGGTGAGCCGGGCCCGCCGGGCGCCGGCGCGCGGAGAAGTGAGCGCCGGGAGCCACTGGGCTTGGCAGCGCTATGCAGCCGCCCTCCTGCTTGTGGCGATTGTCGTCGGGGCCGGGGTCTTGCTTGGCACGTCGCGCAGCCCGGTGATCGCCGGCGTCCGCCAGCGGCTCGGCGGCATTCTGGCGGCCGGCCGCGATCCGTCGCTCTCTCTGGAGAACCGGGTGCGCTTCCTGCGCGCCGGCCTAGCCATGTTCTGGGCGCGGCCCGTGGTCGGGTTTGGGGCCGGTTCTGTCCCCTTGGCCGTTGGCCTGTACCGCCAGCAGGTTCCGGGGATCATGCCCCCGGGCGAGGTCGTGCCACAATTGCACGATCTTCCCGTGCACCTGCTGGCCGAGACGGGGGCCCTGGGGTTAGCCGCGGCCGTGCTGTTGTTGCTGACCGTGATCGGCGGCCGAAGGGGTCCCGCCGCCACCGCCGTCTGGCTCTACCTGTTGTTCTCGCTGAGCGACTACCAGCTTGATCTGCCCGCCATCCTGTTCCCGCTGGCCGTCATCACCGCACTGGCGGCCCAGGAAGTGACGGCGCCTGCCGCGCCTGCCGCGCTGCCGCGCTGGCTGGCGCTGGGCGGCCTGGCACTGGCGGCGCTGGCCGGCGTTGGGGTGCTCGGCTCCTCCTCCGCCGCTCATTATTACTACCAGCGCGGTGACGCCAGCCGGGCCCTGGAGTGGGACAACCACTGCGGACTCTACGATTTCCAGGCGGGGGCCGGCGCGGAAAGCGCCGGCCGCAACGATGAGGCGCGCCAGTTCTACCTGGCGGCGGCGCGCCGCATGCCCGATGTCATCCCGACCGCGGCACAGGCGGGCAGCGCACTGGCTACGGCGGGCGAATTCAGCCGCGCCATCCCCTGGCTGGAGCGCGGCGCCGCCCTGGACTACTACTTCACGCTGGCGCACTTTCACCTGGGACGGGCGCGGCTGGCGACCGGCGATCGCGCCGGCGCCATCGAAGCCTTTTCCACTTCGCTGCTGGTGCAGCCGGCCACCGTGTGGGCCGAGGACTGGAGCACTACGCCGGCGCGTTACCTCTATGCCGAATCGCTCGAGCGCGCCCTCGACAAGCTCTACGACCTGGCCGCGCTTCATCCCCAGAGCGGGCCGTGGCGGCGATGGAATGAGCTGGGCGCCTTCCTGACCGGGCGCCGCAACCTGCTGCCGCAAGGCGGCCACCGCATCCTGTTCTACGAGCTGGTCGATAGCGAGCCGACCATGAGCCGGAGCCTGATTGTCTTCCGCCGCGCCGCGGTTCCCGTGCGGGTCGCGCCGGTGATCTTGCTCTCGCCGACACCGAAGCCGGTGACGCCCGCCGGGCTAGGGACCATCGAGCGCCTGCCGGCCGTGCGCGCCATCGACCTGCTACGGAAGTAGGAAGTGCGGAATGCGGAGTGCGGAGTATGGTGAATGATGGCGTCAAGCTGCGCCCGCTGACGGAAGACGACGTGCCTGCCGTCCATCGCCTGCTCGGGGACATGAAGGTCGTGCGCTACATGCTTTTTCCTCTGTTCGACGAGCAGGCCGCCCGCGATTTCGTGCGCGAATCCGCCGCCGATAGCGATGGCCAGCGCGCCCGGTCACTGGTGCGCGCCATCGTCTTTGCCGACAGCGGGATTCTGGTCGGTCTCTGCGGGTTGGTCCTGGATCGCGATCGGCTGCAGGGCGAGGCCTGGTACCTGCTCGATCCCGATTACTGGGGCCAGGGGCTGGCGACCGAGGCGGGCCGTCATCTGCTTGCTTACGGCTTCGGCCCCCTGGGCCTGCACCGCATCTGGGCCATGTGCCTGCCGCAAAACCCGGCCTCGGCGCGCGTGCTCAAAAAACTGGGAATGCGCCGCGAGGGCTATCTGCGCAAGCACTTGCGCATCCACGGCGCATGGCGCGACTGCTTCCTGTACGCCATGCTGCGCGAGGAATGGCACGCCTAACAATTGCGGATTGCGTCCGCCGCGGCGGACGGATTGCGGATTTCGGACTGCGGACTTCGCGGGGTTTGAAATCCGCAATCCGCAATCCGCAATCCGAGATCCGCAATTCCTACCGGCAGGCTATAATCTCCCGTTTATGGGCAACACCATCATTCTGTACGAGCGCATTCATGAGCGCGGCCTCAGCCTGCTAAGGGCCGCCGGCGAGGTCATTGCTCCGGAGTCGCTGGAAGAAGAGGCGCTGTTGCCGCTGTTCGCGCGCGCCGATGCCGTGGTGGTGCGGGCCATGGGCCAGGTGAGCCGGCGCCTGATGGAGTCGGCGCCGCGGCTCAAGGTGGTCGGGCGTCATGGCGCCGGCGTGGACAACATCGACCTCGCGGCCGCTTCCGAACTGGGCATCTGGGTGGTCAACACGCCGGCCGCCCCAGCCGAGTCGCTGGCCGAGCAATTCCTGCTGCTGGCGTTGGCCTTGTGCCGCCACTTCCGCCAATCGGAGCGGGCGCTGCGCCGCGGCGAATGGAGCCAGCGCCAGCACCTGGTGGGAATGGAGTTGGCCGGCAAGACGGTGGGCATTATCGGATTCGGCAACACCGGGCGGCTGATTGCCCGGAAGTGCCACGCCGCGTTCGACAACCGGGTGCTGTACAGCGACCCGGTGCGCGCGCCGGCCGAGGTGGAACAGGCCTGCGGCGCCGAATATGTGCCCCTGGACCAGTTGTTGGCCGAATCCGATTTCGTGACCCTGCAAGTGCCCCTCAACCGCGATACACGCCACATGATCGGCGCCGAGGAAATTGGCCGCATGAAGCCCAGCGCATTCCTCCTGAACCTGTGCCGCGGGCCGGTTTGGGATGAGGGCGCGGTGCTGCGCGCGCTGATGGAGCGCCGCATCGCCGGCGCCGCCACCGACGTGTTCGAAGTCGAGCCGCCGGGCCGTACCGCACAGATGCTCCTGCAACTCACCAATTTCACGGCTTCCCCGCACACCGGAGGGCTCACGGCCGAGGCCATGGAACGGATGAGCCTGGTGGCGGAGGACATCGTGCGGGTGCTGGAAGGCCAGCCCCCGAAATGGCCGGTCAATCAGCCCGCCAAGCCCCGCTGCTGAGTGCGGAGTGCGGAGTGCGGACTGCCTCAGGGAGCACCTGGCACCTGACCGGAGGAGAATATGAGCGAACTATCCCGCCGCGGTTTCCTGGGCGCTCTTGCTGTTCCTGCCATGACTGCCGCTGCGCCGGGCCTTCCGCCCTGGCCCGACGCGAGCCTGTCGGAAGAGGAGTTCTGGGCAGCCATCCGGCAGCAGTTCACAATTCCCGCCCACGAGACGTTCTTCAACACCTGCACGCTGGGCGCCATGCCACGCGCCGTCCAAGATGCGGTCATCGAGCATTTTCGCGGCTCGGCCGTCACCATGGCGCATTGGGATTACCGCCCCGAGAATCCGGACTGGTTCGCCGGGTACCGGCCACAGCTCGAGCTGCGCGGCAAGCTGGCGGCGCTGATCCACGCCGATGCCGAAGAGGTGGCGGTGACGCAAAACGCGACCTTGGGCATGAATTTCCTGGCGCACGGCATCGACTTGCGTCCCGGTGACGAGGTGCTGAGCACCGACCAGGAGCACCCCGGCGGGCGCTGCGGCTGGGAACTGCGCGCCAAGCGCGAAGGCATGGTGTGGAAGCCGCTGCCCATCGGGCCATCGCCCGAGGACATCGTTCGCACTTTCGCCGCGGCGATGACCGCGCGGACGCGCGTGCTCGCCTTTCCTCACATCACCTCGGCGCTGGGCATCGTGCTGCCGGTGAAGCGCCTGTGCGCATTGGCGCGGGAGCGCGGCGCGCTTTCCTTCGTCGATGGGGCCCAGGCCGTCGGGCAGTTGCGCGTCGACGTCCGGGACCTGGCCTGCGATGCCTACTACTCCAGCCCCCACAAGTGGTTGCTGGCGCCGGCCGGCAGCGGCCTGCTGTACGTGCGCCGCGACCGCCTGCCGGGGCTTTGGACCACGCTGGCCAGTAGCGAATGGGACAACCAGAAGGCCGGAGCCTATCGCCTGATGCAGTACGGCACCGGCAATCTCTCCCTGCTGAAAGGCTTCGAGGCGGCCGTCGATTTCCACGTCCGCCTGGGTTCGGAGCGCGTCGAACAGCGCGTGATGTATCTGGCCAGCCGCCTGCGCGCCGGACTGCGAGAGATCCCCGGGGCCGCTGTCCATTCCCGCCTGCACCCGGAACTGGCCAGCGCCACGACGAACTGGGGCCTCCGGGGATTGAATGGGGCGCAATTGATGGACGAGCTGTGGAACCGCGAGCGGATCCGCGTTCGCGCCTCGGGCCCAGGGGTGCGGCAATGCTGCCACATCTACAACTCGCCCTCGGAAGTAGACCGCGTCCTGGCTTTGGCCCGAACGCTGGCCACCACCGGCGTTTTGAAATCAGGATGAAGGGGCAGCCGGCGCGGACGCCATCACTTCTGGTGCCGGCGGGCCCATCAAACCGCGGCGTGGCCTTGGGGCTGCCAGTCGCCGCTGAGCACGATTCCCATCCGCATGATCTTCTTTCGCAATCCCTCGCGGGTCATTCCCAGCCAAGCGGCCGCCTGGGTTTTATTGTTGTTGGCCCGGCGCATGGCCTCCTGGATCAGCAGGATTTCGAGCTGTTCGAGCTGCGGGATGCGCTCCAGGCGCTTTAGCGGCAACTGCTGGACGGTCAGCTTCATGGGGCTCTGTGCTTTCTTCAACTCCATGAGCTCAACCGTGCAGTGCAGGGGCCGAGCCAGTTGCGCGAGCGTGGGCTCCAGCAAGGCCTGCTCGTCGCTGGTGAAGGGCGCGTAGCAACGCTCCAGGCCGAGC
>Ga0315285_10005644_pt1 | contig 12895 bp, 11 predicted proteins | sample YL17G09_36_MG_FD_203698 | JGI IMG/M metagenome (GOLD analysis project Ga0315285, IMG submission 203698) | Sediment microbial communities from Yellowstone Lake, YNP, Wyoming, USA - YL17G09_36 | ecosystem: Environmental > Aquatic > Freshwater > Lake > Sediment | place: USA: Wyoming | collected... | reverse complement strand
CCGCCGTTGCTGGTAATATATATGATAGACCGGCCGCAAAAATGCCTCGAGCGCATCCATAAGCGTAACCGTCCTTATGAGCAGAAAATAAAACTGCAATTTCTGGAATCGCTCGATTTTGCTCACCAGCGGCTTTTTGCCGACTGGAAGACCTGCCCCGTAATTCGTCTATCCGGCTCGAACTTTGATTGCACCAGAACTGCTGATATTGACCGTTTGGCAAATCAAATAAAACATTATGTCGCTTGCCCATCTGTCATTGCGAACCCGCCGTAGGCGGTTTGGCAATCTCGAATCGACGTTCTGCATTCGTCATCCTAAATTCCCTCATTTTTCCCCTTGAAAATCGCTGCCAAATACTGTAATTTCTTTGTTGCGACTTTGAACGATAAGAAAGTCGGGACTTTATGCGGAAACCATATAAGTGGTAGTTCGATAAAATAAACAAGAGAAAATGGACGATGAGTTTTTCAATAATTAAAGAGTACTACGAAACCTTGAAAGATAGCTATGTTCTTGAGTGCAAAGAAGAAAAAAAATCTGATTTGAAACGCCATATAGGAAACAAATTCAATTCTCTACTAATTGTTTTATTCATTCTCACAGTTTCCCAACTAATACCATTATCAATTTTGAATATCCTACCCGAAGGATATAAGGTAATCCCTTTCTACAAGATAGATATTCCAACTATCATCCCCATCAATGTCGCAATATTGTTAATTCTCAAATTGTTGCATCATTTCAATAAAGAAAATTTGGTCTATGCCTTCATACGTGATAGAAAAAAACAAACCCGTATAAGTCCGTTACAAAAAGCCTTCTCAACTATATTTACTTGTTTAATAAAGTTAAGAGCTTATTCTGAAACAAATGACGAATCTCAAATAAAAGAGGCAGGAGAACATTATTACATCTTTCAATTTATGCTTCCTTATGATATGTTCCTTGAAGATAAATATTTATCTCCTAGCGACAGGGAAGTTCTTCAAAAAGACTACCGAGAAAATTATTTGCCTTGGTTTAATCTGACCGGAGAACAAATAAACGATATTGAGACGGTTAAATGTTTTTTGCGGCAATTAAGAGAAAGGATCTATAATAAAAAAGGCATAAGTGATATTATGCCGGCTTTAGAAGCTCTTTCGGTCGTATACTACAGTGCACTCAAAAATAAGGATTTCCTGAAGCAAAAATTTCTTGAATTTAAACAGCAAGTGAAAACAATACCCCCTCTTGAAATAGCTTCAAAACCAACACAAATGAGAATTGAAGAAAAGGTAAATGCGTTCTTTCTAAAGATCGAAAAAAATTATTTGTTATATTTTTCCATATCATTTATCGGTTCTCTTGTCGCAGCTTTTCTTCTTGTTTACTGGCCATGTAGAGCATTTTTCAATGTTTCCCCTGAGACGTTGGCACCTGTTGTATTTGCCACCGCTATAACACTAGCTTTTATGGATACACAGAGAAATGTAAAAACTGATTTAGACGACAAAGAACCGAAGGAGAAATAAAAGCAACTAACAACTTAATCCAGCGACCGAAGCCTCCACTGAACGAAGGTTACTGAGATCGTAACGCAGGGTATCGCAAAAAATGGAGTCAATTACTATTGGTCTGTGACAAATGAAACAGTACATGTCATTCTGATACCTTCGCTTCGCTCAAGGATAGACTCCGCGAAGAGTCTCCTGTGCGATGGCCAGATGCTTCACTCCTTCGACTTCGCTCATGACAGGTTCGTTCAGCATGGCAGCCCCTCAAACAAACCGCGACAGAGCAGCAGTTTGTATCTTGGTGGCAGTAGAAAATGAAAGTTGCAAGAACAATCGAATCGGTCAGACGCTTGGTAAAAGCCGCTCGCAAAGCCGGAAAGAAAATCGGCTTTGTTCCGACAATGGGGGCGCTTCATATCGGCCATATTTCGCTGATTGAAGCCGCGAAGAAAAATTGCGACTTTGTCGTCGTCAGCATCTTTGTCAATCCCACGCAATTCGGCCCGAACGAGGATTTCACAAAATACCCCCGGCCTATCGAGGCCGACTTGAATATATGCAGGAAAGCGGGTGTCGATGTCATTTTTGCCCCGACCCCGCAGGTGATGTATCCGCAGGAGAATTTAACCTGTGAGATAGAATCTTGTCGTGCCGTATCATCTTGCATTGAAGCAGGTTATCTCACGGGTTTAACCTGGGTAAATGTCGAAAAGATTAGTGAGCCGCTTTGTGGAAAGTTTCGTCCGGGACATTTTCGCGGCGTGGCCACCGTCTGCGCCAAGTTATTTAATATCGTTCTGCCGGATGTTGCGTATTTTGGCCAGAAGGATGCACAGCAGGCGATAGTTATTAAGCGAATGGTTGCCGACCTCAATATGCCATTAAAGATTGTTGTCTGCCCGACGGTTCGGGAGAAAACCGGCCTGGCGATGAGCAGCAGAAACCAGTACTTGACGCCGCAGCAGAAAAAGGATGCAGCGTATATTTACAAATCGCTTCAGAAATGCCGGCAAATGATTAAGCAGGGTGGCAGGGACACGAAGAAAATCATTGCCGAGATGCGAAAGGTTCTGAAACAGATTCCATCGGTGGAGATACAATATGTGAGTATTGTTGACGCTGAGACGCTCCAGAATATAGATAAAGTTGCCGACAAAATCCTCGTTGCGGTTGCGGTCAAAGTCGGTTCCACACGTTTGATTGATAATATTTTGACAGAAGCTGGCTAACGACGATGTGCAATAACCGCTTAACATAAGCCCAACGGAAACTGGTCGCTCCGGGAAGGGTACGCTCATCCTATCCGCATGGGCGGCTGTCACTTCTTCGTCCGGTCCGCCGGGCCCCTAAGAAGGTTCTCCATGTAAATATACGGGAAATCGCCCGCCCACGGCTTCGCGCAGATGTCGATGTCGCCGTCGCCGTCCACGTCCCCCGCCACGGCCTCATGGCATCGCTTGCCCTCGAGAATTGTGTGTTCCTTCCAGGCACCGCCCTTGCCGTCCAAATTTTCCCAGATGATCCACCGCGGCGGGGCCTTTGAGAACGGCCCCGAGCCGCCGGAGAAGATGTCCGGGTCGCCGTCGAGGTCAAAGTCCACCACGCACAGCGAATGCAGGTCCTGGTCCGTCTCGGCGATGATGTGCCGGACCCACTCCCGGCCCTTCCCGTCCTTGTTCTCGAACCAGGCGAGCCGCCCGCGGTCGCAGTCGCACTCGCTCATGATGACGTCCATGTCGCCGTCCTTGTCGAGGTCCACCATGTACGACCGCGTCGTGAGCGGCAGCGGCACGCCGGTCAGGCCGAAATCGAACGCCTTATGCTCGACCCACTCGGTCCCCTTGCCGTCCTTGTTCTCGAACCAGACGTTGGTCCGCACGATATCGACGTCACCGTCGCCATCGAGGTCGCCGATGCCGTGCGGGCCGATGGCCCCGTGCACGCCATCCGCTATCCTGTGGGCGGTCCATTCCCTGGTCGGATTGGCGGAAATCTTGTACCAGAAAAGGCCCTGCTTGTCCCAGAGAGCCACGACTTCGAGTTTCCCGTCACCGTCGATGTCGGCAGCGACGTTGTCATGGGCGCCGGTCATGGCGCCGTTGGGATACTTGATAAACTCCTGCTCGCAAGGTTTGCCGGTGTTGCGGTACCAGGCCCCGCCGGAGACCTGGTCAATCCACCCGTCGTCGTCCACGTCAAACGCCGTGCCGCCGGCCTCGGTCGGCGCCTTGTCGCCGAGCTTGTGGCGAACCCAATTGTCGGGACCGATGTATTCGAACCACCAGATGTCGCTGTTCTGCTGACCGAACACCCAGTCCAGGTCCCCGTCGCGGTCAATGTCCACGAGCGAGGTCTGGCTCAGGTTGTTCCCGCCCCTGCCGACCTCGTGATACTTGAACTCCGGGAAGGGCATGGTTTCCTTCGTCTGGCCGGCGGCCAGCGTAAGCAGACCCAAGCCTATCACAAATCCAAAGACGCCCAACTGAAGAATGGGCACACCCCCGACCTTACGAACGCTGCGACGGACCATGGCTTTCGCTCCTTTCCCTGGGAATTTCCCAGATACCATGACATATTCTTCGATTCTCCAATTTCGTTGCCCAATAATGGCATACTTCTGTTAAAAATGCAAGCTCTCCTGTCATTCTTTTGCGAGATGCTTTGGTGAAGTTGCGGCAAGGCAATACCAGTTTCCGGCAGCACGTCAAACAAAAAATCTACATTTCCTTCCCATCCCATCCCAGGAACTACAAAAACTTCTTGATAGACATAAACAAATAACATTGTATAATTTTAACCTGCTGGTCGATACTACGAGCCATAAAAAATGTTTATAAAAATACTAAAAAGCAAACTACACGGCGCCAGGGTAACTGACGCAAAGCTGAATTATTCCGGCAGCATCGCGATAGATTCTGCGCTGATGGAGGCAGCGGGCATTTTGCCATACGAGTCTGTTCTGGTTGCTGACTTAAATAACGGCAACAGGTTCGAAACCTATACTGTTGTCGCAGAAGCGAATTCCGGCCAGGTCGTCATACTTGGTCCGGCAGCTCGCTTGGTAAAGCCGAAGGATGTTATCGTCATTTTTGCATTCGGCTATTACAGTCCCGAAGAGGCCAGGAAAGTTAAGCCGAAAATCATTGTTCTCGACAAAAATAACAAAATAAAAAACAGCGGTTGAAGTGAATGCCTCTTCGACGATTCTTAAAAGATGACCAAAATTGTAAATTGTAAATCGAAAATTGATTGATGCATCCTGAACTTTTTGAGATACCTCTTATTCATTTGACGGTGAAAAGCTATGGCCTGATGATGGTCATCGGCTTCCTCGCCGCTGTCTGGGTGATAAGATACCTCAGCCGCGACATCACGCCCGACCCGCAGCTTATTACAAATGCTGCACTTTACTCTTTAATAGGCGGTGTAGTGGGGGCACGTCTGTTTTATGTGGTTCACTATTGGGACCAGTTCCGCGATAGTCCGCTTTCCGTCTTTGCTATCTGGAAAGGGGGGCTGGAGCTTTTGGGCGGCGTCCTTTTGGCAATTATCATAATCGCTTTTTTCCTCCGGTATCATAAGCTGCCTATCCGCCGGTATCTCGACATCCTTGCCATCGGACTGATGCTGGCGCTTGTATTCGGCAGAATCGGCTGCTTCCTCAACGGCTGCTGCTTCGGCAAGCCGGCGAATCTCCTCTGGGCCGTCCGTTTCCCATACGATTCGTTCGCTTACCGCAGTCAGGTTAAGCCGAATTTCCAGAGAAACCGCCCAGACCCCCAATTGCAATTGCCGTCTGATTATTTCAGCTATACTGACAAAGACGGCGTGCGGTACCTGAAACCACATTCGGATTTGACCGCCGGGCAAAAAACCGAGGTCACCACGGGCAAATATCGCTGTCTGCCGGTTCACCCAACCCAGTTATATGAATCGGCCACTGCTGCTGTAATGTGCCTGATACTTTACTTGTTTTGGAGAAGAAATCAGAATGCCGATTTATCAGGCAACACAAAAAGATTTCTTGCCAGGACCGGCCAGACCTTTGGCTTGATGTTCGTGCTTTACAGCATTACGCGGTTCTTTATTGAGTTTTTGCGCGATGACAATCCGTTTGAACTCGATTGGCTGACAATCTCACAGTTCATCGCCATTGCTATGCTGGCAGTCGGCCTTATTTTAATGGTTATATTTCAAAAAATGAAAACTCAACAGCCGAAGTAGCGTATAGACGATAAAGTAAGAGTTGCCGTTACGATGTACGCAATATGAACAATTGCTCTCGCCCGCCATCGGCGGATTTGTGCTTCAGACTTGTTTTGAATTTTGAATTTCGTGCTTTGAATTTGTTTAGCCCGTCCTCCGTAGAAGTTCTACTTCGGAGGATGGAGATTTCGGATTTCGGATTTAGATAAATAGATGGGTTTTTACGACAGAGATTACACACAGGAAAATTATCAGCGGCAGTTCCGCTACTCGCCGCAGATGCGGCTGGGCTTTCCTCAGCTCACGCCGGCGGTCAAGTGGCTTTTGATTATCAATGTAGTCGTGTATTTTGCGCAGATTTTGGGCGGCGATTCGCTGTTGAAACTATGGTTTTCGGTTTATCCGGCATCCCCGTGGCTGACATTGCAGCTCTGGCGGCTGGTAACCTACCAGTTCCTCCACGGCGATATCTCTCATATCCTTTTTAATATGCTCGGCCTATTCTTTTTAGGGCCGACGCTCGAACAACACTGGGGCGGCAAAAAATTCCTGGTGTTTTATCTTGGCTGTGGCGTGGTGGGAGGCCTGGTGTATCCTGTCCTGCTGGCACTAAGAATAATTTCCCCTCATCCGGTTTTGCCTCTTATAGGCGCCTCCGGAGCGATACTGGGCATGCTGGCGGCCTGTGCAATAATGTTTCCCCATTTTGTGGTTTTCATAATATTTTTCCCCGTGCCAATTAGAGTAGCGGCAATAATATGTATCCTTATAGCGATAGCCGCGATACTGGGTCGAGGCTCAAACGCCGGCGGCGAAGCCGCACACTTAGGCGGTATGGCAGCAGGTGCAATTTATGTATTTTCGCAGTCCTGGCGAAATAAGTTTGGCTTGAAAATGCGAACCGGCCGATGGAAAAGGAAAATGGCCGCACAGCACAAACTTCAGGTAGAGCTTGACCGCATTCTGCAAAAGGTCTCCGACTCCGGCCTCCACAGTTTGACACACAGAGAAAAAAGGACGCTTAAAAAAGCAACCAAGGCCCAGCAAATGCGTGACAACCTATAAAAGCAAAGGCCTTACGACAAATGAGGCGAGTTAGACTTGACCAATGGTGATGGGGCGGGTTCAATAGCTGTCTAAGAAAGGGCGTTAATCGGTGAACGCTTTCATTCGGGTTGGCTGTGTGAGGTGTCGCAAGTTGGGATTGCGCAATAAGACAAAGCAATGGTAGAACAGAAACAGGCGGGACCCCTCGCAATGACAAGGGATGACCACTGCTTCGCGCAATACGCATAAATACGCATAACGCACAGCGTCTTTTTCACCGCCGCAGGTAAGCGAGCTTTTCCGGCAGCGGGATATTGTTGCCGAGTTTGTCCTCACCGTATCCGGATTCAGCCAGCAGCTTAATGTCAGCTAACACTCGCTTATCGCCGACAAACGTTACCATAAGTTCTGTATCAACGTCGATTTTCCCCAGCGCCAGAAGTCGTCCTATTTCATCGGCAACCTTCTCCAGCATCGTCCCTTCTTTTCGTGCCGGTTCTTCCGGTAATTGCAGGGGCTGTTCGTAGAGGATTAGTTTGCTTTGCTCAACCAGCGCTATCACAATATCACGGACGATGTTACTTAGGTTGCCTTTCCCTATACCTTTATCGACAAGCTTAAGCCGGACGATTTCCACAGCCAGCCACCGTCGTTTTTGTGCGTTTATCTTTTCATTCGCCCTAAATAGCTGCAGCGGCGCACTTGCGTCATAGACCTCGTCATCTAATCGCATCTGGATGTCACTTCCATAATGCAGCACCAGCTTGGCAATCAGCGTGCAGGGCCGAACATGGAAGCCGCGGTACCGCGGTGCCGGAACCTCAATCTCTCCTACTTCTACATAACGCTTTAGCATATCCCGGCAAAGACGCTCCGCGCTCCTTATATAAAGGTTTATGTGCACAATGGAGTAGTTCATCAGCATTCCCAGCAGCGCCTCGGCGCTGACCACCGGCTCCTGCCACCCAGCCGAACCGCAGGGATGTTTATTCACGTGCCGCTCGTAGTAGTGAGAGAACAGCGTTGCCGTTGTTAACAGGTGGAACACGACGCTTATATGTCCCCTCAGGACAGCCATATCTGCATCTAATTTTTCAACTTCCGTGCCTGACACATACGTATCGTATAACGATTGAAGATTATGGAATCGAAACCCCAGACTCCGCAGTTTTTCCTCGCTGACCTGGTCCGATGCATAAGCGGAGTATTCCTGGGGTTTGGCTTTGCTGGCGGAACAAACATCTCCGCTTTCCGCTGCCAGATTTAAGAAAGCAGTCGCAAGTAAAGTTACCGTTTCAGAGACCGTTTCTGTTCTGCGTGCACCGCACTCGTGCGGTAATCGGCCTGGTGGGAGATGTTCAGCATAAGGCCTGTCTTCCATATTCCCTGATGGAGCCGGAAGACCAAGCTGGCCGGCCAGGATAAGCATTTGTTGCGCTGCTCGAAGGAGGACATCGCCGGTAAACACCAGTGTCTCTTCCGTGGCCTTAACGAAGTCGCCTTCAATCGGCAAAAGCCGATACGCAGGCAGCACGTGTTGGATATGAAGCAGCTCGTAACTCAGGTCGGAAAAAAGCTTCATCGCTGCCGTCAGCGACCGAAATGCGCACCACCGGCAATTGGTTCTCGCACCGTAGGCGTCAAGCAGCTCCTCAACCTGTGTGGATTGCGATAACAATTCCCCTAAGAACGGTCGTGTCAGCACGCCCTTGCTCGATTCGCACGCCGATAAATAACTCGCAAGGGCCAGTAATCTCTGGGCGCGTCTTGCGATTAGTTCCTGAAAATCTTTCTCACCGATACCCACAACACCCATCAGGCCAGTTCCTTTTTGCCCGCCAATTAAAATATATTAAGCCCCAAGTTTTACTGTTGTGTTTTTGCTGGGGGGATTGTCTTTTTCTTTAACGGAACTATTTCCGGCTCACCAAAACCGTCCGGAATCTTGAATTCGAAGACCTTTTTATCTATTCCTTTATTGACCTTCGGCCTGGGAAGTTTTATCTCGCAAATATCTTCTTCGATTGAGAGGGCGATTACCTTCGCCGGCAGTCCCAGTTTCTTATCAATCCAGAAGTCGAGATAAATATAGTTGTCTTTATAAATCGAATCTGGCTTGACCTTCAGGTGAAGCCCGATGAAATTGGAATCTTCCGGCTTGCCCTTTTCTTGCTCAACCAATTTAATCTCAAACTGTTTTTTCAAATCTTCTATCTTTGTGAACCCGATTATCGGCAGATTTCTACTTGCCACATCAAAGGCATCCATTGGCTTGTTTGGCTCAGCCAGCTCATAGCGTGTAACCGTTTTGATTTGATAATTTATCTGGGTCAGCCAGGTGCCGTCGAAGATGTAGTGCTCGATGTATTTTTGCTCCTCTTCGTCCTCTTGTTTAAGCGTTTCAAAGTTTATCCTCAGTACCGATTTGCCTTCGAGCTTCGCATAATACAGGACCCCTTTCCGCAGCGCCTCCGATTCGAGTAACGGCTGGATATATTTATATTCAATCTGTCCCTCGTATGATTTAAGCTCCGAGGCCTTCTTGTTCAATTGTTGCAGGACCGCATCGACCGAGTTAGGCTCAACTTTTTGCGGCTCCTGTATTTTTGAACTGTTTGGGTCCTCGCAGCTTTTGCCGCCTTCAGAAGCCCAGCAGGAAGTCACCATCCATAATAATGCGATAGTTATTTTAGCGATTATCTTTTTATCCATTGGTCTGCTTTGGTCCTTACTTTTTCTCTTTTATAATTTGAAGTATCCCGCTTATGTTTTCAATACAAAAGTCCGCGTGCTCGGCAAATTCATCTGCCCGCTCGTGATTTGTCAACAGCACTGCTACTGCTCCCGCTGCCTTCGCACACTGTAAGTCAAATAGATAATCGCCTACCACTAAAGTGTTCTTCGGCTTTATGCCGAACTGCTCGCACAGTCTTAATACCCCGAAAGCATCGGGTTTGATAGGCCCATCTTCTCTGCCGACGACAGCATCGAATTTCAACCTGTGCTTGTCGGCAATAGCGAAGGCATTGCTTCTCCTGTTACGCGTCAATACCCCTATACGGATTCCAGCAGAGCGAAGCGCTGAGAGCGTCCGTTTTGCACCCGGGTTGAGGGTGGATTTCATTACTGCCTTTTCTTCGTGTGAACGCAGGATTTGCTCCGCACGGTTTCGCTGCTCGGTTGTCATTTTTTCCATCGACTCCAGAATTGGCCCGGAATCTTTGGCTAAACCGATTTCTTCCCGCATCGCATCAAAATCAAAATATGGCTGCGTTATTGTGCCGTCTAAATCAAATATTACTGCTTCAATGGCCATAGCAATATTCGGCGTTCCGTTTATTTGCCTTGTTTGCGCAACAGTTCAATAAGGTATCGACCCGCCTGGCTTAAAAGTTTCTCCTTACGAACGATTATTCCTGTTGGCCTGACAAAATTTTCATTCAAAAACGGTATCGCCTTTATCGTCCCGCTGTTAACCTCCTGAAGTATTGCTGTATGAGGCAATATGCTTACGCCTGAATTTATTTCCACCGCTCGTTTGATGGTTTCGATGTTGTCGAATTCCATTACCGGTCGCACAGCGATGTTATAACGGTCTAAAATGCCGTCTATCCACGTACGTGTAGGCGTGTCCTTCTCAAAGGCGATGAATCTTTCGAATTGCAGCCGGTGAATATCTATCTGTGATTCATGTGATAAAGGATGTCTCTGGCTGCAGGCCAGAACAAGCGGCTCGCTCTCAAAGTCGTACACATCCAGCCGTTTGTCTCGCTTCGGAACCGCCACAAGACCGATATCGATGTCGCCAGTTAGAATCAATTCGTAAATCTTATCGTTGGTCATGTACTCAACGTGGACATTGACATCAGGATAGCTGACCAGAAATTTTTTAATGTAGTCCGGCAGGGTGTGCATTCCGATACTGAAAATCGCAGCTACATTTATTCTGCCGCCGGCGGAGGATTTCAGAGCATTTAGCTCAGTCTTTAGTTGCTCGTATCTTTCAATAATATCCCTGGCCGCGTGGTAAAACAATTGTCCTGCTGTGGTTAGTTCCAGCGGCCTCTTTTTTCTATCTAACAGTTGGCAATTGTGTGCAAGCTCTAATTGTGCAAGCTGCTGCGAGACCGCTGATTGACTTAGAAAGTGTTTTTCAGCCGTCTTTGAAAAGCTTCCCAGTTCGACAATATCACAGAACACTTTTAGCATTTCTATATGCATTATTAGTTCTCCTAATAATTTCTATCAGGATAATATACTTGCTCCATTAGTCGAACATCCTTATACTATAAGTTACCCTAATATAAAGACAAGCTAAAAATTTATTTTTAAGGAGCAATGATATGAATTTGCAACAACCCAACTCTAACGAAGTTACGCAGACTTCGAACCGTTCGAGAAGTGTTTCGCCTGTTTCGGGCATCTGCACACGCTGCATTGATGGCTGTCGCGGCAACTGCGAAATTTTCAAGGCATCCTTCCGTGGTCGAGAGGTCATTTACCCCGGACCATTCGGCACTCTCACAGCCGGTGGCGATAAGGACTATCCTGTCGATTATTCTCATTTGAATATCCAGGGGTATGCCTTCGGAGCAAAAGGTCTGCCTGATGGCCAAATCGGCAATCCGGACAACACTCTGTTTCCGATGGTCAATACCGAGACCCAGTATGGCTGCAAAAACAAAGTGAAAATGCGTATGCCTGTCTTCACCGGTGCTTTAGGTTCAACAGACATAGCCCGCAAAAACTGGGAGCATTTTGCCGCCGGTGCCGGGATTTCTGGTATCACGATAGTCTGCGGTGAAAATGTCTGCGGAATCGACCCCGAATTGGAGCTGGACTCAAAAGGCAAAATCAAAAAAGCCCCCAATATGGCCCAGCGCGTCGAGCAATATCGCAGATGGCATGAGGGCTATGGCGATATGATTGTCCAGATGAACGTAGAGGATACGCGCCTGGGCGTTGCTGAATATGTTATTGAAAAACTCGGCATTGAGAGCATCGAGCTTAAGTGGGGCCAGGGTGCGAAGTGTATCGGGGGTGAGATTCAGGTTGATTCGCTCGAACGTGCCCTCGAACTCCAGAAAAGAGGATACCTGGTTACTCCTGACCCTTCCGTCGAGACAAACCAGGCCGCTTTCAGGGATGGTGCCTTGAAGCATTTTGAAAGGCACTCACGCCTGGGTTTTGTGGATCAGCACGGCTTCATGAAAGAGGTTGAACGCGTACGCAAGCTTGGTGCTAAGCGCGTGACGCTTAAAACAGGGGCCTATCCGATGCGCGAGTTAGCAATGGCCATCAAGTGGTCATCGGATGCAAAACTTGACCTGCTCACTATTGACGGTGCACCAGGCGGGACAGGTATGAGTCCCTGGCGAATGATGGTAGAATGGGGCATCCCGACATTCTATCTGCAGTCGATGGCCTACCAGTTGTGCCAAAAGTTGGCAGCCAAAGGTGCCTTTGTGCCGGACATCGCTATTGCGGGTGGTTTCAGCACTGAAGACCATATCTTCAAAGCCCTGGCTGTGGGTGCTCCGTTTACAAAGGCGGTTTGTATGGGACGAGCCCTTATGATCCCGGGAATGGTCGGCAAGAATATCGGCTTATGGCTGCAGGAAGGATCAAATGCTCTACCTAAGACCATTAGTGAGTTTGGCTCAACCGTTGAGGAGATTTTCATCTGCTATGAGGACCTTGTTGCCAGATATGGCAAGGATACTGTTAAACAGATGCCGCTTGGAGCTATCGGCCTTTACACGTTCATCGATAAGCTCAGAGTTGGTTTGCAGCAACTGATGGCTGGCAGCAGAAACTTCAGGATTTCCACTATCAGCAGAGATGACCTTATGGCCCTAACGCCTGAAGCCGCACAAGTATCCGGCATACCTTATGTGATGGATGCCTACAGAGAAGAGGCAGAAAAGATTATAAACGCCTAACTTACATTTCTCAGTGTGCCGTGGAAATGAGGGTTGGCTGAGATGCCGATGATGGGGCATGTCATTTGGATGGAACCTGCATTCGTGAACGGGATTATACTCACGGAGGAACTATCAGATGTTTTCATCTCGCATCTGACTCCGGCCCATGGACGCCTGCATATCCTCGGCGCTCGGCGCAGATTCTCGGGAGAATGAACC
>Ga0315285_10005643_pt1 | contig 12899 bp, 15 predicted proteins | sample YL17G09_36_MG_FD_203698 | JGI IMG/M metagenome (GOLD analysis project Ga0315285, IMG submission 203698) | Sediment microbial communities from Yellowstone Lake, YNP, Wyoming, USA - YL17G09_36 | ecosystem: Environmental > Aquatic > Freshwater > Lake > Sediment | place: USA: Wyoming | collected... | reverse complement strand
TTTGCGTCATTTGGCTCATCAGCTGCATTTGTTGTTGTTGCGCAGCCTGTGAGGATGACGCGATGGATGCTGCGGTTGCTGGAGTTGCTGCAGAGGAATCAGTTGCATTCATTTTGTTGATGGGCTTGTTATATGTATTATATTTATCAAATAAAAAAATATAATGCATTTTTTACCACATCACCCCCGTGATTGTTCATTGTTCGTCGTTTTCCGCTGCATCATCATCCTCCTCGTAAATTATGGCCACATTGCGCCATGCGCCATTTGTGTACTTTCCGAACTTCTTGTCCATGTATTCATACAGCTCAGAACCCTTTGGCACATCTCGACCGTGGCCGCGCACGTACCACTGTTTGAACGTTTCGTACAGTTCAGTCTTCTTAATGCCGCGCCCACCTTGCTGCATCTTAATCTTGTCGCGTGCAAACTCCGCCAAATAGTCTTGGCCCAGACGATACTTCTGGCTGCTGGCGGCGACCATGGCGCACGGTTTCACCAGGCCGTTTGTCTTGAACACGTGTTCCACGAGCATGGCCATGAAAGTCGGCGCCCAACGCTTGAGCTTCTCGTCCAGCATGCGGTCGATCTTGAACTGGTACGGGTTGTCCACATCGCCATCGGGGTTCGGGGTGTCGCAGAACTTGGACATGAAGTCCACCTTCTGAATGCGGCGCCACGTGCCGTCGTCGTTGCTCTTGATTTCAAACATGGTGTTCGTGCACACCACCAGCTTGAACTGTGGTATAAAGGTGACCATGTCCTTGTAAAGCGCACGTCCCTGCAGGGGGTCGCCGGCCGACACCTCCTTCAACACCCCCTCATTGATTTGGTCGCCCTTGGAGGGCTCCTGCATGACGGCGTACCGGATGCCCATGAGCTGCGCGATTTCGGACGACGTGCCGCCAATGCCGTTTCGCTTGTTCGTGATGAGCGTGATGGGGACGGTCGCCTTGTATTCGCCGAAACAGCGCGACATGAGCTCCGTCAGCTTGGATTTGCCGTTGCTGCCCGCGCCCACGTAAATCTGAAACGTTTGTTCGCGATTGATGCCGATCAAGCACGACGCCAAGTGGTCCCACATGTACCTGCGCAGCTCCTCAATGGGGAAGAGTTGCGCCATGAACTCGTCGATTTCGGCAATCACGGCGGCGTGTTTCGCGCGGTCGAGCGGCACGTAGTCGATGTTGGTGCACTTGCTGATGTTGTCGTCGGGCTGACCGCGGCGAAAGCGCTTCTCGGTGAAGTCGATGACCCCGTTGCTGAAGCACATCAGGTGCGCATTGGTGTCGAGCGTGTCCACGAAGTTCTTGTCGTAAAACAGCTCGCGCGCCTCCTTCATGATGTTGTTTTTGAACGTGGTGGTTTTCAGACGCATGCAAATTTCCGTGTACTTTTCCGCGCGGATGCTCTTGTCCTTCCACTCGTCGCTCCCAGGGTCTTCCTGATTCATCTGCGCTGTGTTTTCGATTTGTTTGCTGTGATACATCGTGTAAATGTCCTTGGAAATCATGAGCCGCAGCGCATTGCCGGAATCGCACTCCTCCCAGCGCTGACCGTTGAACGAAAACCAGGCGTTGTTTTTGATGCTGACACAGACAAACTTGTCCTTGGCATAGTTGAACACCACGTGAGCCAAGTCCACATCGGTTGCCTCTTTGGTCTTCATGGTTTCTTCCATGTAATACTCGTTCGTCTTGCGCCGAATGTCGTCATACGCTTCGCGCGCATCCGTTTTGGCCCAAAACATGATCGACCGCTTCGTGAGGCACCGACCGTCCGCCGGCGTGTTCATTCCGAATTGCTGCCACTTGTCGTAAAACTCGATGATCATGCTGTAAGCGAACTTGGTCGACTTTGCACTGAACGCCATCCAGGTTAGAAAGAGGTGCGGGCTCGTGTTGCGCAACGCCCATCCCACACGAATCCATTTGGGTTCTGAATCATAGTATGTTGCCGGTAAACACATGGTGTAGTCGTGCGTTTCGCGGAGCTCATACACCCGCGTTTCAATCGACGAATACATTTGTTCAATCGCGGCCGCCAGCTTGGATTCGTCCGTGATGTCCGACAGTTGAATGATTTCAACATGCGGGGGCTGAAACATGATTTTTTTTTCGCCACTGTCGGCAACACCACCCGCCGGTAAGGCCGCACCTCCGGTGGCCTTCACACGACGCTGTTTGGGGGCGGCGATCGTCTGTTTTACGGCTTCGTGTTCAGCCTTGACCGCGTCTGCAATTTCGAACCCGGCATGATACGCATACTGCGCAGTCAACAACTGGAAGTTCACGCGCACGTCAAATATGGACACGCTGCGTTCGTGAAATCCCAGCGTGCACTCCTCGTCCAGGCTCATGACGTACCAGTATTTCAACACGTAGGCTTGATGACCCGGCTTGCGAGAACCGTAGAGTTGCCAATTCGTGGTGCCGCGCACAATGCCTTCGTCCAGCACGTCTTCCCACGAATTCGTAAGAGGCAGGTCGCCCCAAATGTGGGGCATCTGTTCGAGCAATCGCTTGCGCAGCATGATTTGCAGCGCCCGGTCCATCTTCATGCCGATCAGAATGTGCAGGCCGTCCTTGGTCGTGTCTTCCAACAAGTTCACATCGGGTTTTTCAAACACGAAAATGGGCAGCAATGTCCCAGGAGTCAGCACCACCATGTCGGACAATTGGTCAATGATGGTTTCAACCACGCCGGAAATGTGTTCCTTCGTGTGTTGGCGCGTCTCGACTGCTGGGTCGTACCGCTCATCAATGTCAATCAACCCAGGGCCGTTGTCGACCAGCTGACGCTCGGTCAAGTATTCCTGGCGTCCTTGTATAAACACGTGGTCCGTGTATTTTCTGTAAAACTCACCGACTTCTTCTGATGGCACAGTGTATGTGCCGCCTGATATTCCCAACTTCTCGCTGCCAATTCGCGTGTGCGTGTACGTCTCACCTTTCTTTGAATACTTCTGTCTTATAAACGCATCAAATGGGCTTGCCTGCTGCTTCGATTTCGTTGCCATTGCGTGGGTGTTCCTTTGTTGGGGTTTGTTGATACATTTTGGCAACATTTTTTTATTTCAATTTTTCCCTTAATGTTGTAAAAAATCGAATCCCTCAGAAACGGCACAATTCATTTTGTTCAAAAATGTTTTATTTAAAAACAGACATAAAACAAAATTGATATGAACACCATGCATCGCCAACGCCAGTCAATACAAACGCATGAATCCATTACCTCCTCCTGTCTTCATCTCCAAGGAGACAACCATGCGGCTCTTGAAAGACGTGCGCGAAATGATGACCCTCCCCGAAGAAGGCATTTTTTACAAACACAGTGAAACCGACATGCTGTGCGGATATGCGTTGATCATTGGACCGGAAGGTTCGCTCTATGACGGCGGGTACTACTTTTACAAATTCAAATTTCCCGCGGATTATCCGCACTCCCCGCCGGTGGTGGAGTTTTTGACCAATGACGGCGAAACTCGCATGCACCCCAACATGTACAAAAACCGGAAGATGTGCGTTAGTATTTTGAACACTTGGCGCGGGGATCAGTGGACCGGGTGCCAAACCATAAAATCCGTGTTGTTGACCATCATGTCGCTGCTGGATGACAAACCGTTGTTGCACGAGCCCGGCATCACCCGACAAAATCCGGATTATGACAACTATCATCGAATCATTCAGTACAAAAACTACCAGTTCAACATGCTGCATTTGCTTCAATCGATGTCCGCATTTAAACAAGCCATTGCCGACATTGAATTTCACGAGCCGTTTTACGAGCACATGTGTGCTTCGTTTTGCAGATCGCATTCGCGACATTCTGCCGCCATAGATGCCTTGCTTTTGAAGCACCCGCAGCCGGAACTCTTGCGCACCACGCACGTCTATCAAATAAATGTGATCGTGAATTACGCGGCGGTTAAAACCGCATTTGACGACGCCGCAAAACGGCTTGCGGGACCTCAATGTCAATGAACGGGTTGCATTGTTTGTTGCTTCGTTGTTGTTTAATCAAAAAATTGAATTAAACAATATCACATTATTTTATAGCAACAATCGGGACCAGACAATTATCCAATTCCACAAATGCACTTTTGCACACAATGCAGCAACATGTACTACATTCGTCTTACGGACACCAACGGCATCGTTTATTACTGTCGCAATTGCGGCCATGAAGACGACACCATCACCATCGACAACGTGGTGGTGTCGCAGACATCTTTCAAAACGGGGACAAATCAGTATGCGCATGTTGTCAATAAATACACTAAGCTGGACCCCACGCTGCCGCGCATAAGCACCATTTTATGCCCAAACATGGAGTGTCCGTGCAACCGCAACCACAACCCGACGCAGTATGCGGATAGAGCCACGATTTTGGGCAATGAGGAATCTGGGGGGGAGGCTGCAGCTGCAACAGCGGCCGATGATGCGGTTCCGCGCGAAGTCATCTACATGCGGTACGACGACGTCAACATGAAATACATTTACTTGTGCGCCGTCTGCAACACCATTTGGAACACGGAACACATTTAGACAAATTAAATATTGTGGTATTTTATAGAATGAATTATCCACCTCCTCCATATGCTCCTCAACGTCAATATCCACCTCCTCCTCCTTCAGCTCAATTGTATTATTATCTTAGGCGATTAAAATCAAGTTTATTTGAGGATATATCCCCAGCCAATCTGGATTCAACCTTAAAAAAAGAACTTAATTTGAAGGAAACAGATTCGCCCACATTTAATGGTTTTATACCGGGTACATCAGCCAGAGGTTTTGGGTGGAATGGAACCGGTTCTACCATTGTGGTGGGTGTTGGTGAAGAAAACAAGAAGCAGATTGATACTTATAATAATAAAATTCTGTACGACCGCCAATCGGACGGGCTTGTGGGACCTCAATCACCTCCACCTCCACCTCCACCTCCACCTCCACCTCAACCACAATCCCAGGGCGAGGGTGGCCAATTTGTTTATTATTATAGGATGGGTGGTGATGGAAAAAAATATGAGATTGCAACTCCAGCCATACTAAATGCAATCAATGACGTCTGCACGCATAGGTATGGGTTTCAACCACCCCCTTCACAATGTGCACCAAATGCATTTGAAACTGCTACAATTAGATTTGTTGATCCTAGGTATGATAAGACAACCCGTGATTGGATGGCAGATATTGAAATGGTAGTTGGAAACCAAATAAAAACTGTGTTGCAAGGTTTGATAGTACGTGCTGGACCAACCATGCAACAGATTATAAAAAAATACAATGATGAAATTGACAAGAATGATGCGATTGAGGGAGCTAGAATGAATGAGGGGTGGGGTGGTGCAAAAAAAAAACACGGACGAACCAATCGTAGAACAAAACGACGCCGACAACGTCGCAAGGCTTCTCGCCATAAGGCTTCTCGTCGTAAGGTTTCACGTCGCAAGGCTTCACGTCGCAGCACTAGCAAGAAATGATGCAATGAACGAACCATGAAATAAAGGATTCATTTTTTTATATTTTGTAAAAAATTGAATAAAGACAAACAACAAATATTTGTATTTAGATAGAACCAAAAGACACACGATTCAATAATGGCGACTGCACCAAACTCTTATTCCATCACTGCCTTGCAAATTGCAAATCCGGACGCATTTCGACACAATGTTCGTTCTAAACTGACCGACCGATTCATGAATGGAATGAGCATGAATTCAGATGCGGCTGAAAATGCAGCTCTCAATTTGGAGCGCGGCATCTACAATTACACACTGCGCGAATCCGACACCAAAAACATTGTGAAAAAATGGGACAACGGCTACTTTGTACAGATTTACGCCGACCGCTTGCGCACCGTGTGCATCAACATGGCCAATGACCACTTGATGCATCTACTGACAACCAAACAAATCAAGGCGCACGAACTGGCGTTCATGACGCATCAAGACATGAATCCGGGCAAGTGGAGTGCGCTAATTAAGGCAAAGCAGCTGCGCGACAAGCACAAATACGAAACCAAAGTCGAAGCATCCACCGACAACTTCACGTGCCCGAATTCCAAGTGCCGTTCCACGAAATGCACCTACTATCAATTGCAAACTCGTTCGGCGGATGAACCCATGACCACCTTTGTCACCTGCATCGACTGCGGCAAACGCTGGAAATGCTGAAGGCAAACGCTGGAAGTGTTACAATATGGTTAGTAAAACGCGGACGCAGCAGTTCGCAATAATGCATTTACTAAAAATTCATTATTTAGTTTTAAAACATCGCATCGCATTAAGGCACATTCACATTAAATGATTTCCAAGTCGGACAGTCGCCAGTACTCGGATTTCCCGCCAGGCATGGGCCGGCGAATGATGAAGGGCAGCGCCTTTTGCTGCAGTTCCAGCTGTGCAATCAAGTATCCGTCTATGATTTTTTTGTCGAAGGGAATCATGGGTTGCGCGCCCTGATTCAATTGCTTTGCACGTTGACCCAGAACGCGCGTTTTCTCGTATTTGGTTAGGAATGGCATCGTCTTGTGCATGGCATCAACAATGACACCATCTGCATTTCGCACCACTCTAGCAAGTGCGCTGACCTCCGCGTTGTTCAGGTGCATCATTTCTTGATGACATGATGCAATGTAGTTCTCATGCATTTCGCTTTCAAACTTCTGCAAATAATTGTCAGGGCCGGTGTCTTCGTCGGAACCGGCGACACTTTCTCCGTCGCCTTCATCGTGTCCAAAATCGTCATATGAATTCTGCAGAGTTTCAATGTCTTGCAACGTCGCTTTGCCTCTGGGAGGTTTGGATGACGCAATCGCTCGTTTGTTGGCGATGGTTGCCTTCTTTTTGGCATCCGAATTTGCAATGGTGGATGCCGCAGTGGCCGTTTTTTTGGCAACCATGGCCGGGGTTTCAATTGATGCGTCTTCATCCAGCATGAGTTCGTCGTCGTCATCCCCGTCATCGTCGTCATCGCTTATGCCGGTTGAAACAGACGACGCGGATTCACTGGCATCCGTGTCAGAACCAGCAGTGGTGCTACTCACGTCGGATTCCTCCTCCATCTCCAGTTCATCAATGCCGGAATTGGCGCGCGTGTTGGCTTTCGTCTGTTCTTCCGTTTCGTCGTCGTCTTCGTCATCGCTCTTTGATTGCAATTTGTATAATTTCTGAACAATACTGGGGTTTTGCATTATTGGGTGTGGTGATTCGTGATTACTATAATATAAACAAATATACTTTAATATGTTTCAATTTTTATTTTTATTCCAATGATGACATGTCAATTAGGCATTTTCTCTCGTATACTGCATTTGGGTTTGCATTTGCAGACACAGGTTGTGATGTTGACAACCATGCCTGCATGAAAGACGCGCTCTTGTTTAACGCATTTGGGGCCGTTGCATTCGGTCCCGTTGTCGCAGTGGGCGCAATGCGCCGCTTTGGTGCACGGTGTTCGCATCCTTGCGGATTGTTGCGCTCCTTTATTATGGTTTTCCACAGATCGTCAAGCACTTTTATGGCGTGTTGAAACCACAGCTTGTTTCGCAACACCAACACGCAGCTCATCTTTTCCAGACGCCAACGAATGGTTTTCATCCACATGTGCGCCTGGTTTCGCTCCATGGCGTCGTTAAACCACGCTTCGGATTGAGAGCGGGTGCATCTGATCGGTTCGTATTCATAATGCGGTCTGCCATCCTTCATGAAATAAATCATTGTCCCGGTCATCACCGCCTCCATGTGAATGGACATGTCGTTGCTGTTGTTGTCGTTGCTGTCGTTGCTGTCGTTGCTGTCGTCCCCCTCCTCGGAGAACTGCGTCTCCAGAAAATCACACTCGTTCAAATCCGCGGTTTCCATCTGCAGCTGCATTTGGATCCAGTACTCTTTTTTTGGAATGCCGGTGATGTCCCGGTTCACGATGTTCTTAATCTCCAACATGCGCCCGTATCGCTGCGAACCCGGGTCCACATTGATGCCATCCGGCGACGCACCCAGAAACGGATACGCGTCATGCTGCAAACAGCCGAAATCCGCAACTCGGGTTTTATACAGGTGCTCGTACACCATCCGCGACACGGGCTCGTATTTTTGCCCCCAGTGCATCGGCGACGACGTGTTCACGTATTCTTTTTCTTCATTCCCCTTCAAGGGTTTGCACTTCTCGTAAATCAGTTGGTTCGCGCACGCCTGACTCTCGAACGCCTTCCACGCATTGCTGGCGGTCAGCAGGTTGTGTCGGAACTTGTACCACTCATCGGTTCGCTGATCGGGCTGCGGCTTGGCCCGAATGCGTGCCAACTTCGCGTCAATGACCGGCCCGTTGGGCGGCTTCCGTATGAACGTGCTGCCGCATTCGCGCGCCGGGACAACCCATTTGAAATAGAGGGCTTCGCAGAACCGGCACAGCGCATCCGCCTCCATGTCCAGATTAATTGTATCAAACGCGTGCATGCCCTCAAAATACTCGTGCAGCACGTCGCGCACGGACTCATGGAATTCGGGAGCGCTGAATGCGAGCGGGTTGGAGCAAATGTGGGCGTCTAGGTGATGCATCATGTCTTCGATGACGAGAAGCATGTCTTCATCTCCAAATTGCTCGAAGAGATTAGAGAGATATTCGCGGTGTAAATCAATGCCGCTTGACCATTCTGCATTGATTTTTCTCAATGATGTCAATGCATCGGACCATTCGCATAGTTGCACCTCTGTCAACATGATGCAATTGAAGTTAAACTATATTAAAGCGAAGCATTTATATAGTTATTTTATACTCTTTTTCTAGGCACATTGAAAACAAATTTAAAATACAAATAGGAACACAACATGGGGGCGAATGTATCAAATTGTGATTAAAAAAAACTTTATTTTACCGGAGATCCGTGTCGATCGGATGCCCTCGGAGTTATGAGCCCCGCGCTCTTGCCACCTGAGATACACCGGTAGTGTCATGCTCATGTTTAGTGTCGCTTGAACTATGACAGACTGCTTCTGCAAAGCAGCCGAATTGGAATAGATTCCCCCGGCATGTTTCGATCATGCGACCTCCGGCTCATAAGGCGATAACCATCAATCTTTCGGACTTATGCAAGTCTAATATTGTGACCGACGATGTTTTACGGCGCGCTTCCACTGCGCTACGAGGGATAGGAATTTGTTGACCCCTAATATTTTGCTGAAAGGGATCATTACAGAACAATGGTTCTATTTTTCGCAGTGGCATTCATGGGATTTGAACCTGCAACCATCGGACCTTTTGTCATGTCATCTGACCATTGAGCCATGGTGCACGTTCATTGCGAACTGCTTGAAACCCATGGGGTTAAATGGGTATATTAAGATGACGGATTTCTGGATGACCCCCATAGCAACCCATAGCAACCAACACGATGCCGTGTACGATGACGAATAATTTGAAAAATGTATATTATAATATTTGCATGATGCAAACATTGCAAATGAATGAATCAAAACACGTTGTGTGCATCGAAGGCAAGCGCAATGTCGATAAGCTCAGCGACAAGCTCAGCGACAATAAGTTTTTAAATAAACAGAATGCTCAAAGAAGCCGCGCCATGAAGTGGACAATTGACGACGCATTCTTTGCTTACGACAAGCAGATGGAAGTGCTGCGCCGCTTAATTGCAGATGACCCCGCGTTGGAAGAGAGAAAATTCTTCATAAAAGAAATAAAAAATAAGCTGGATGGATACGCAAGACAGGACGTTGCGAATGGCGTTCACGATTTATCCGCCATTATCTCTCTAGATGCAACCATTGAATTGTTATTAATAGGAAAATTAAAATGTGTATACTGTCGTGAGTGCTGCGAGCTGATTTACAAGGACGTCATGGCGCCACGGCAATGGACGTTGGACCGCGTGGACAATGACAAGGGGCACAACGGTGGCAACGTGGTTTTAGCGTGCCTGGCCTGCAATTTGCAGCGGCGCACCATGGACGCCGAGAGATTCAAATTCGGGAAACAGCTGCGCATTGTCAAGGGGTTTTAACTGCGTCGTTTAACGGTCTTCTTGTGTTGTTTATTGCGACGTTGCGTATGGTTTGATGATTTGCGACGCTTGCCACCCCGCCGGGAGGCAGCCCGAGATGCCATTTTTGAACGTATTCTTTCAACTGCTTCAGCATTCTGAACTACCAACGACTTATCGAGCGAACCAATCATGCTCATCACTTGCGCTGAATGGGGAGGTTCCGGACCATCTTCAATCTTTGCATATATTCTAACTTTCTTAGATGTGTCTTGTAAAAGGTTGATGAGTTCTTGTCTTTGTTCTGGTGGCACTTGGTCAAGTTGTGGTGAGTCCGCGTTGAGAAATCCTGACAGGCCAATCATTGCAGACAATTGGTTGACCGCTTTTGTAATACGCTCGTAAATTGGTGTGCTGTTTCTATATGAACGAACATTGGCAGGACCACTCATTAATCCATTTCCATGTGGTATATTGAATTTATCAATTAATGTGAAAAACACTTTGAACGCAAGGCTATGTTCCGCTCCATAATGCGTTATAATAAGTTCGTATATGCGTTCAAAAACGTCTTCATCTTCAATTTCAATTAAAAAACAATGCAAAACCGCAATGATGACCACTACAACGATTGGGTCGAATCCTTGTATCTGATTTATGCTTGAAAGTGAAATGCCATTGTTCCAGAAATATAAAGCCATTTTTTTTGCTACATATTTAAGATTTTTTGGAAATGAAGCAAGTCTATCTTTGTACTTATACTCTTCAATAGGGTCGCTCGGCTTCAATGTCGAAGCCAACCTCTGTAGGTTATTCAGAGAATGATCATCGTTAAGCAAATGTCGTTTCTCTACAATTAAATCTGTCAAAAGAAGCGCACGTTCTATATCATCATATGATTCATTGAATCTGCGTTCAAAATGACGATGGTCTTCAAATGTTTTAACCGGGTCTTGTCTTGCATTTGGATGCAAAATAACAAATTTTCCAACTTTTCCCATTTTATGTTATATGGCAACAAAATAATTCTGCAAATTACCAGTATTTTGTTTTTTTCTTTGTGTTGCGTTTTTTTGTTATGCGTTTCTTTTTTATATTTCCACCGTGTGATGTTTTCTTCGAATCATTAGCCCCCCCTTTGGGACTGCGATAACCTTTGGGACTTGGCAAAGGTTTTAGTGCAGCTCTGCTTTGTTCAACTGTTTTGACTAGGCCTCTAGAATAGACAACGTTCAATTCACCAATTAACATGTTCAGTGCTTCTATTTTTTTAGTTTGTTCTGGAGTGCATTCATCCTCTTCCGGAAATGAACGAATTTGCTTCGAAATCGATTTAACATATTCGTGAACAGAGACATCTGTGTTTAATTCTGGAAACGCGTCCATAATCATGGACTGAAGCAATGGAAATTCACTCATACGTGCATTTCTTATGTCGGAATTGAAACTCATGTTTCTGGCATGATGGATGGGGGACTTGTATCCCCAACGATTATACCATGATTCGCCGGTTTCACTTGTCAAAATGCTCAGTTCATTCAAACCAAGCCGAACATCGCATTTTCGTATGTTTGAAGCATCCGTGAGTGAAATGTATTCTATAAATGGAATTGATTCTACTAAAACATTGACCAATGCCAGCAAACGGTTTCCATTATTCGCGCCACATTTGGACAAGGCCGAAATGTGCAATACAGTTAGGTCTTTGTATTTCGGATTGTGTGGCAGTTCGGGAGAATTCTTTTGTATAAAGTCATGGTCTATGAATTCAAACTGCAAACAAGTTTTTCCAGTTGTTGCATCTATGATTCGATATTGTTCAGAACTGAAATCTTTGCGTATTTGAAATCCGTCGAACACTCGACCCACTGCATCTCTTATGGTGTTTTTCTGTTGTTCCAGTTGTTTTTGGTGTTGCATTTCATATACACTAAAATGAGATAAAAAAGTTTTCAAATTTTTCAAACTTCTGCAAGCAGGTCATCTGGTGTTCTCCTGTTGTTCATTTCGTTTTATAAAATGCATGACAAACATGTAGCCAACAAAGACGACAATCATGATTGTGTAGAAAATGACTTCGGCTGCCATGGATTCGATTATTGTGGTGGCAATTGATGTTGACCTTGATTCGTGTGCTTATTGTGCAGATGATGCAGCCAGAATCAATTTTCATGAAAAATGTAGCATTTAATGCTTGGCGTGCCTTCCCATACATTTGTGCGCGGATTTAACCAGTCTGTTGATTTTGTTTCGGTAGTGGTGTATGTGCCAACCGCAACGTATTCCCTGGTTTGGGAATGTTCATTCAATATGTAAACGTCCTTGGGCAAGTATTCATCCGGAACATGGGCGTGAGTGCAAATGAAGCGCTCAACACCGTCACTGAACATAGTTGGATGCATGTCGGCGGTTTCCATGCGACCGCGATTGTCATAAAATGTGATTGTGGTTTGTGGCATGTCCCAATGGTTTGATTTATTCATTGCGTCTTTGTTTTAATTGGGCGAAGCATTTATATTCCTTTTTCTTTGACTATGTATATTAATTCATTGTATTATTAATTTTTCATTTAAATTTTAGTATTAAAATATTTTAATACTACATAACAAGCCACAATGGCAGGAAAAAAAAGGTCTGGTCGTGCCAACGACAGAAGAGCTTATAGCTATGTTTGCTGCAAAACGCAGGTGTCACCAGCAACACCAACCCCAACACCAACACCAACACCAACACCAACCCCAACACCAACACCAACACCAACACCAACACCAACACCAACACCAACACCAACACCAACACCAACACCAACACCCACTCCTACACCAACCCCAACACCAACACCAACGCCAACACCAACACCAACACCAACGCCAACACCAACACCCACTCCTACACCAACACCA
>Ga0315285_10005642_pt1 | contig 12901 bp, 9 predicted proteins | sample YL17G09_36_MG_FD_203698 | JGI IMG/M metagenome (GOLD analysis project Ga0315285, IMG submission 203698) | Sediment microbial communities from Yellowstone Lake, YNP, Wyoming, USA - YL17G09_36 | ecosystem: Environmental > Aquatic > Freshwater > Lake > Sediment | place: USA: Wyoming | collected... | reverse complement strand
AACTGGACAAAAACAGGCTATAAAGACCTTAAATAATAATGACATCGAAGGATTAATAGTGATTGGAGGTAATGGTTCCTTAACAGGTGCGCATGTTCTTGCAAACAAACATAATATTTCTGTAATAGGCATTCCTGCAACTATCGATAATGATATTTCTGGTGTAGATTTAGCAATTGGTTCTGATACTGCAGTCAATGTAGCCCTTGACGCACTTGATAAAATAAGGGATACTGCAACAAGTCTTGAAAGGATATTTATTGTAGAGGTGATGGGACACAGTTGTGGGTACATTGCACTTAATGTAGCATTGGCTGGTGGATGTGAGGAGGTTTTAGTTCCTGAAATGGATGTAAATTTAGATGCAATATGTAGAGAGATTCAAGAAGGCAATAAAAAAGGAAAAGTAAGCTGGATTATTATTGTAGCTGAGGGAAAAGCAAAAGCACAGGATATCGCTGATTTCATAACTAACAAAACTAGCCTTGAGACAAGAGTAGCAGTTTTAGGTCATATTCTAAGAGGAGGTCGTCCTACAGCTGTAGATAGACTACTTGGTACTCGTCTTGGAAACTATGCTGTCAATGTTTTAAAGGAAGGTTTAACAGATCATTGTGTAAATTTCAAAGATGATAAATTATTTACAATACCATTAAAGGATGCAATTCAACCAAAGAAAATTGATGTTTATAGTTACTATAGATTGATTAAGATTCTAACCTAGTAAATGCATCTGTACATGCATAATTACCTGTTTGCTAAAAACAATGTTTTAACTTGTATTAAGAGATTTATTAAAGTTATATTTTACCAAAATAGACTTTAACATGAGGTCTTGTAAGATAATAAAGAAAGATTAGACCTATCGGAACTGAAAAAGCAAATAACATTCCTCCAACAGTCCATGCCCAACCTTTTCCTTTTATAAGACCATATGGTAAAATGATAGCTGAGATTATAAATACTATCATATAATAAATCCATAACCATATAGAAATATAAAGTCCACCAAGTTTATAATATAAAAAAATAGTAAATATTGCCTCAAAAACCATAATACAAGCAAGAATGGTAACTCCAAATGGGCGTTCATGTTTTAACGGTTTTATTTCTTCTTTTTTTGTTTCTTTTTCAACTGTTTTTTTTAGTGATTTGCTTTTCAGAAATTTATCATATTCTTTTTCTGAATCAAAAATAATAGGCATTCCTTGATAGCCACAATTTCTACAAACATCTTTAGTCGTATAACCTGTTAATACTCCATCTCCTAATGTACCCTGATAAATTTGTCTACTACCACAATTAGGACATGCATATATTTCCATGTATTTGTCTCCAAGGTTAATTTGATTAACAAATAAGGTAACCTTCTAAAAATATAAATACATTTATAACACAAAAATAAATAACTAAAATAAATACGAGGAGGATATAATGGTAAAATTTTGTCCTAGGTGTGGAAATAAGGTTAAGGAAGGATCTAAATTTTGTTTAAGCTGTGGAGCGCAACTTCAAGCAGAAATATCAGATGTTCAAGCTACTCAAACACCATCAGTTCAAGTTCCTCCATATCAACAACCAATACAACAACAGACCTATGCACCTATGCAGCCAACAAAATCAAAAAAAGGGTTGATTATTGCAATTATTGCAATAATCGCAATTGTAATAATAATAGCTATAGTAGTATTATTACTAGGAGGAACAACGTTAAGTGGTGATGCCTCAAAATTTGTAGGTACTTGGGAAACTAACGTTGGCGGTTATTTTACATATGAAATGAAGTTTAACTCTGATAAAAGTCTTGAATATGGTATGTCAGAATATTCGATAAAAGTTGGTACATGGGATTTTCGAAATAATAAATTAGTAATAGAAATTACAGCAAGCCAAACCGATTTAAGTTCGCAAGAATATGATTATGAATTTTCTAATGGAGGAAATACTCTAACTTTAAGATCTGGTGGAATCGACATTATGACTCTAACAAAAAAATAAATATATTATAATATCAGTAAAAGTTAAAATTATCAAAATTATAGAAAAAATTGGAAGATTATTTAAACTTACTAATAATTTACATTAAAAAATAATAAGAGGAAGGAGAGAAAGTTTATGCAAAGTAAAGAAATGGATATGATAATAAAAATACTTGGAATTTTAGGTATGGTTTTTTGTTTAGTAGCCTTACTTACCCCCTGGGGCTATGGAGCTTATACATTTGGTTTATTTGAAACAGGTTATTCGAGTCCTTTTTATATAGACTTATTTACAAACCAACTTTATCAAACTTATGCAGGTCAAATAATATTTTTTGCCATTACTATGATTATTATTTTTGTACTTACATTAGTAACATTGATATTAAGTATAATTACTGTTAAAAATATCCAAAAATATCAGCCGAGTAGATTTCTTACATTAGGAATTCTTCTCCTCATAACATTTATTTTATATATAATAGCAGTATCAGTTTTATCAAGTGGTTTAGGCGCATTTGGTATGTATGGTATCGGATTTGTTATGGCATTAATCGGTGCTATTATGTTTTTTATTGCTTATGGTCTTAAAAAATTCATTTTAACAACACCATCTCCTATATATCAAAAACCAATGTATACACAACCTCAAACTCAATATTATACTCAACAACAGGCTCCACCCCAACAATACCAAGCACCACCACCTGTACAACAACCAGTTTCATCAGAAATTAAATCTAAAACTAAATTCTGCCCAGCGTGTGGTACACAATTACAGACAAATGCAAGGTTCTGTCCAGAATGTGGTAACCAACTATAAAAAAAACTTACTAATATCCATCTTTTTCTTTATATACTCTAATAAAATTATCTATCGATCTATCGTAGGTTTTTTCAACATCATCTGGAAAAAAACACGCTGGAACCTCTCCACGGCTCTTATGATAACTTAAACATTCACAGCAAATACCTTTTTTGCTACATGGATAGCTACAGTTACAAATTTTTTGATTACTCTTAAATTTACAATCTGCCATATAATCTCCATCTATTTTTTACCAATTAACTTTTTGAAATCTTCTTCACTTATAATTGTCAATCCAAGTTTTTTTGCTTTATCATATTTAGAACCAGGTTCTTCACCAGCAACAATATAATCTGTATTAACACTAACAGTAGAAGTCACCCTACCACCTAACTCTTCTACTAATCTTTTAGCATCGCCTCTACTGAAATCCTTTAATCCACCTGTGAAAACAAAACTTTTCCCATTTAAAATATTGCTCTTATCTGTTTTTTCCTCTGCAATACTTGCTTTTACACCAAGTTTTCTCATTTTTTCTATTTCCTTTATGTTCCTTTTCTCTTTAAAAAATGATGTGATACTATTAGCTGTTTCAGGCCCTATTTCAAAAATATTCAATAAATCTTCTTCACCTGCAGTCTTAAGTTTTTCAAGGCTTTTAAATCTGTCAGCAAGTAATTTTGCTGTCTGTTCTCCAACATTTTGAATACCAAGGGCGTATATGAAACGTGCTAGGTTTTTATCCTTACTTTTCTCAATAGCATTTATAAGATTCTCAGCTGATTTATCTGCAAAACGTGGTAAAGCTAGTAGATCCTCTTTTTTAATCTTGTAGATCTCACTCACACTTTTTAAAAGCCCTTGGTCGACTAATAATTCAACGTTTTTTCTGCCAAGATGCTCTATATCCATTGCACCTTTAGACGCAAAATGTACTATACTTCTTTTAAGCTGAGCTATACATGATAAACCCCCGGTGCAACGAAAAAAAGCGCCATCCTTAATTACCTCTGAGTCACAAACAGGACATGTAGATGGTATATGGTATTTTTTTTCCTTTCCAGTTCTTTTAGATTTAATTACTTCTGTTATCTCAGGTATTACATCTCCTGCTCTACCGATTCTGACCATATCACCTATTTTAACGTCCATCTGATCAATAAAATCTTGATTGTGAAGCGTTGCTCTTGATACCGTTACACCCCCTACATCAACTGGTTTTAATAATGCAACAGGTGTTAAAGTACCAGTTCTACCAACCTGGGATGTTATATCCATAACTTTTGTTATTTCCATTCTTGATGGAAACTTGTATGCTATTGCCCACCTGGGTGATCTTGCTTTTACACCCATCCTTTCCTGGTATTCAATGTTATTTATTTTTATTACAACTCCATCTATTTCAAAATCCAACTTATCTCTTTTATCAGCCATTTTTTGATGGTATTTTATAACTTCATTTGTGCCTTTACATTTTTCAGAATATGGATTAGTTTTTAAACCCCATTTTTTTAGACACTCCAAAACCTCCCATTGTGTTTCAATTCTTGTTTTTGAAATAGCCATTATCTCATAAAAATAGATATCAAGTGGTCTTTGAGCTGTCTCATTTGGGTCTAAACGCCGCAAAGAACCAGCAGCAGCATTTCTTGGGTTGGCCATTGGCTGCTCATTTTGCTGTATAAGCTGTTTATTATACTTTTCAAAATCTGAAATATTCATAATCACTTCGCCACGCACAGTAACCATCCTAGGTGGCTTTAACTCATCACTTCTAAGTACAAGTGGTACGGCCCTAATTGTTTTAATGTTTTCAGTAACATCCTCACCATTTACTCCGTCACCCCGTGTTGAACCCTTTAAAAAATGCCCATCTTCATAGATAAGTTCAACTGATAAGCCATCTAGTTTTGGCTCAGTAGTATAATCTAAGTTTTCTAAATCAAGCTCCTTTTTTATTCTCTCATCAAACCTAATAATTTCCTCTTTATCAAGTGCGGTATCAAGGCTGAGCATAGGTTTTGTATGCACAATTGTTCCAAACTCTTGTAGTGGTGCTGCACCAACTCTCTGTGTAGGTGAATCAATAGAGATTAAATCAGGATATTGCTCCTCAAGGTTTTTAAGTTCACTCAAAAGTTTATCATATTTTGCATCGGATATCTCAGGTTTATCCAAAACATAGTATAAGTAATCATGATGACGTATCTCATCGCGAAGCTGTTTAATTCTTTTTTCTGCCAAGGTTTTATCCATATAGTTTATTCCCCCCATCACTTAATGTTGGAATACCTTTTCAATTTCTTTAAGTGTATAAGTATTTAAGATATCTTTTTTTTCAAGCCATCCACGACGAGCAGTTGCAATTCCAAACTTTATAAACGATAAATGATTCAGATTATGTGAATCTGTACCAATAACAAACTTTACACCTTTCTCTTTTGCTTGTTTTGCATGAATATCATTAAGATCAAGCCTATCTGGAAACGAATTTATTTCCAGATAAGTATCTGTTTCTCTTGCAGTATCAATTATTTTATCCATAGCTAGCTCAAATGGTTCCCTTCTCCCTAAGAGTCTACATGTTGGATGAGCAAGAATATCAACATATTCGTTTTCCATAGCTCTAATTATTCTTTTGGTAACCTCTTCAGATTTCATCTTAAAAGTAGTATGAATACCAGCGCATACATAATCAAATTCCTTTAAAATATTATTACTATAATCAAGAGATCCATCAGGTTTTATATCACATTCAGTACCACATAAAACCCTAAGCCCGGTTAGTTTATTGTTTATTTTTTGAATCTCGTTTATTTTTTTATCAATTTCTTTTTCAGATAAACCTTTTGCAACCTTTAATGACTGGGAATGATCAGTTATACCAATATACTGATAACCCATTTTCTTTGAATAATCAGCTATTGTTTCAATTGATTCAAAACCATCACTCCAATTAGAATGCACATGTAGATCACCTTTAATATCATTGTAATCAACAAGTTTAGGAAGTTGTTTTTTAGCAGCTGCTTCAATTTCACCACGATTTTCACGTAGTTCAGGTTGAATATAAGCAAGACCTAGTTTATTGTAAATTTCTTCTTCGTCTTTACCTATAACATATTTATCGTTTTTCTTATTAAAAAGGCCGTATTCATTTAGCTTGAATCCTTTTCTAATAGCAATACCTCGCATTTTCACATTATGTTCTTTTGAACCTGTAAAATATTGTAAAGCAGCGCCATAGCTTTCATTTTTTACTACGCGTAAATCAACCTGTAGATTATCATTTAAAACAACACTAGTCTTTGTACTACCTTTCATTAAAACACTTTGAACGTCACTGTATTTTACAAAACAATCCATTACCTCATCAGGATAATCAGAAGAAGCAAGGATATCAAGATCACCAATTGTCTCCTTCATTCTACGAAGACTACCTGCTATACTAACTTTTTCTATTTTTTTACATTTTTTAAGATAATCAATATAATTTTTTCCATCTTCATATGCTACATTAAGCAGTATACGACCACTGGTTTTATCTAAAAGTTGAATACCACGAAGGATATTATTTTCAGTTATTTCTCCAAACCCATCAAGATCTCTTAGTTTTTTATCTAAACATGCTTGTCTAAGTTCTTCGATTGTTTTAATTCCAAGATACTTATACAAAGCCGATACTTTCTTAGGGCCAAGTCCAGATATATTAAGCATACTAAGAAGGCCTTCTGGAATCTCTTTTTTTAATTTTTCAAAATACACTAAACGACCAGTATCCACAATTTCCTTTATTTTTTTGGCAAGAGCCTCACCAACACCTGATATTTCTTGAAGTCTATTTTCTTTAGAAATAACTTCAATATCTTCATCTAAAACTTCAATTGTTTGAGCAGCTATACGATAGGCCCTAGTTTTAAAAAACATCTCCCCTTTTATATCAAGTAAGTCCGCAATCTGATAAAGTATATCTGCTACAACCTGGTTTTTCATATAATACACTCTTATTCATTAAAATAAAATTACAATTTTAATGTCATCTCCATCTTTAAGGTTTAATTTCTCTCTTAAAAAATCCTGAGATATAAACTCTAAAATATTAGAATAATGACTGCGCATCGGAAGAACAATTGCACCATCTCTTCCATTTATTTTTGCCTTGAAACATCTGACACCACCAAATGTACGGTTCTTAGTTTTAAACTCTTCAATATTTATCGCTCTAAAATCCTTTAATATCTTTAATTTGTTTCTCTCTACGTATTCGATTTCTACATTAAGAGTCCCAGGATAAGGAATAAAACCTAATTTTTCCTTAAACTGATCAACATATCCACTTTGTTCAGTATAATATCTACCTTCCCCAAGTCCTGATATTACCTTACCCTTAAAAATAACCCTATCAGTTAGCTCAAAAATCTGTTGATATTGTAAATGTTCTTCCTGGAGTATTTCCTCACCAAGACTAGTAATCAAAATTAACTGTTTTTTTATACCAAGTTCTCTTGTTATCATTCCTTTTTTATCCAGTTCCATTAGATATCTTGAGGCAGTTTGCTGACTAGTATCAAGTTGTTTAGCAAGTTCAAGTGATGAAATCTCGATTCTATTTTTTGTTGCTCCTAACAAAGCAAGTTCTTTCAATGTCTGCAAAAGATACCATTTCATAGATTTATCTCCTGTTATCCTCTAATATCCACCGCTAATTTTTCTCCTTCTTTTGTCAATATATATTTTTTACCTTTTTTCTCTAGAATACCTCCACTAATAAAATCATCTGCCACCTTTATGGCGACATTACGAATGATTCTATGTTTTTTTGCAATTTTATCAATATCTGTTTCACCTGATGCAAGTCCATCAAAGATCATTCTTCTGAATTTATTTGAATATATGTATCCTTCGTCCATGACTTATACCAACATCTTAATTTACATGTATCACATAAAGTTTTTCAATTATTATGTTCAGAAACATACCTACTATCCTATCTGCTGAAGAGTTACTTAAAATATCATTCAATAGAGCAAAAAAAGTTCAAATATTTGATAGAAATGCTCTATATAAAAAAAAGAAAACCATTATTGCAAGAACAGATTCATTTTCTACAGGTATTATTTCGCATCTTGAGCAAAATGTAAAGAATTTTCCATCAATTGAAAATTTATCATCTTTTTATCAAGACATCATTGATATTAAAATAGACACAAATAAGCTGAAGAAATCTCTTGGTGCTATTGATTGGGCTAGAAAAACATGCCAAATGATTTACACAAAGCAATCAAGGTCATTAAAAAAATCAAAGGATATAAATTTTTTAATGGAAAAACAAAATGAAATATATGGTAGAATCTCAAGTGTAGTAAAACAAATCGCTAAAGATCGTATCATACTGTCCGAAGCACAAAAAATTATGAGAAATTTTCCAGATGTCTATGACATTCCTACAGCTGTAATAGCAGGATATCCAAATGTTGGTAAATCCTCTATTTTGAGACGTCTTTCTTCAGCAAAACCAGAGATTGCAGAATATCCATTTACCACAAAGGAGATTCATGTAGGACATATCGAAAGAAATGAGAGATATGTTTCAAAACGCTTTCAAATAATCGATACACCTGGTCTTTTGGATAGACCTCTCTCTGAAAAAAATGCAATTGAAAAACAAGCAATTGCAGCTTTAAAAAACCTTGCAGATATAATTATTTTTATAATAGATCCATCTGAAACATCTGGATATGAATTAAAGGATCAAATGCATCTTTTATCACAGATTAAAAAAATGTTTAGCGATTCAACCTTTATAATAGTTGAAAACAAGGTAGATATTAAAAGAACAGATTCAAAAAATCTAAAAATATCTTGCGAAACAGGAGAAGGAATAGATATTCTTACAAATGAGATTTTTTTACATTATAAAATAGAAGAAAAAAATGTATAAAATTTAAAAAGTTTATTCTTTTTTCTTTCTCATTTTTTTAACTATATAAACTGTGACTACAAATAGAATAAATATTAAAAATATCATTAGTGCAACTAGTCCTGTTGGAAATAGCGTTACATTAACCATTTCTTCAGGTGATTCAACATAGTTACCAGCTGTATCCCATAGTGTTGTTTTAAATTTGTAGTATCCACTTCCATCTTTTGCTTCAAAATCCCATTCATATGGTATATTGTTTATGTTTATACTGTCCCCATATTGTATCCATTCACTCCATTCGGTGTTGTCTGCTGAGTACGAATATTCTAAATCTATATAATCAAATTCTGTATCTGTAGGAACATCTGCTCTTATTGTGAATGCATCGTCCCAGCCGCCTTCTTCGAAATCAAATAAATCTAGGGTAACATCTGTTGCAACTGGTGCTGTTATATCCTTTGTAATATTGAGTGCTTCACTATCTCTAGGTGTTACGTATTGATTGCCACAGAAGTCTGTTATTCTGAAATATATATAGTATCCTACATCCTCAAGCATACTATCCCAATCACCTTGAGAGAGACTCCATTCCCCTGTGTAGTTTTTATTATTTATGTTTTTACTAATATTTGTCCATTCATTGGTTCCATGGAAATTAAGCCTGTATTCTACACTAGTCAATCTAAAATCATCTTTAAAAGTGATACCAGATAGTTTTGGTAATTTATTAAATCTGTATTCCTCTTTAAATTCTGGCTTATATGGTTTATTTATATCAAAAAAGAATGATACTTCACCTTGGTCTGGAAAACCTTCTACATTACCTGCTTTGTCTGTTGCAATTGTACAGAACTCGTATTCATCAGATGTATCGTTTGTAAATAACCAATCATATGGTGATTGATCTGATTCTTCTCTGTTAAGCCAATCTTTTTCACCAACTAGTCTGTAATACAAGGCTATGTTTACAACCCCGCTTTTATCATCACTCCCTTGAGCACTTATTAAAACCTCAGTGTTGTATTTGTCTTCAAAGCTTTCTTTATCTGTTATCTCTGAGGTTGGTTTTACTGTATCTATCTTAAAAGCGGTGATCTTACTAGTATTTTCATTACCTGCTAAGTCCTTTATAGAAAACGTAATATTTCTTAAATCAGCTATATCAACATTTTTTAAATCCTCAGATATTTTTGCAGTAATTGTAGTTTGTAATGCACCTATCTTATTGTCACAAACAGCATTAAACCATTCTGAAACCGCTGTATTTGATCCTTTTTTAACATATTCAAGTAAATATTTAGCAGAGTTTGTATCTAAACCTGATGTAATACCCCCTACTCCAATATCCTTTGCTTGTATTGAACATTCAGAGAGGTCTAAATTCACCCATCCTTCTTGTCCTCCACCTGCTCTAAAACTACCATCAATAAATTCAGGTTTTTTATCTTCTGTATTCCATGATATTTTCCAACTTTCTAAAACAGGAGGAGTATTGGAAGTGTTTTTGATATTAAGCTCAGCGCACAACTGAATAATATTTACTTTGATACCTGTTATATTGTTATTAATCCCACTAAGATTGTTCATTAATTCATTGCCGTTTTCATCAAGAATACTAAAAGTTATTGTATTTTCTGTTGTATTTGTTTTAACTGCATCGAATTTATCCCACCATTTACTTTTCTGGACATGTATAGGTTTAGAATATACTTTACCAATTGAGTTACTTGTATGCTTTCCAAGACAAATTAAATGACCAAAATATTCGTCGTCAACAATTCGCCAATCCATAATACTTACAACTACTAATCCATCTGAAACAATAGGGGATCCATAACTATAACCTAAGAAACCTGAATAACCTTCATAAACGATGTCGTAATCCAATATTAGTTCACCAGTTTGAGCATTTAGTTCATATATATTGGCCCCTTGAGACAAAATATAAACAATGTCATTAACAACTACTGGGGATACAGAATGATAAGTATTCGATGATGAATCTTCAAATATCCATTTTTCTTCCCCTGTATTGATATCCAATGCACACACCTTACCGTTTGATGACATAACATAGACTATATTACCAAAAACAGCAGGTGTTGCAGCAGGTGGCTCAGTAGCTTTTGTATTTGTAAAATTATCAAGTTTTAAAATTTGGCTTCTAAGAAGAGTAGATTCATTTCCAATTGTGAAATTCCATAAAATCGAACCATTTTCAGCATTAAGAGCAACAACTTTATCTGTACCTTGGAATGAAAAAAGTTTTTGTTCCCTTGTAACAACAATTACTATTTTCCCGTTTTCTCCATCAGCAACTACAGGAGCTGCCCTTCCAATAGTTCCAATACTTGAATTCCAAATTTCTGTACCCATATCTTCATCGAATGCAAATATGCTTGGACCACCTATGTTTTCACAACCGACAAATATCAATCCATTATCTACTGCTGGTGTGGAAAGACTTGCAGCAGGTAAATCAATGGGATCCCATATTGGATTACCACTTTTAAGGTCTAAAGCAATTAATTTATTATTCAAACCTAGTTTATAGCCAAAAATAGCATTGAATTTTGAAAAAAGATAAGAGAGTGCCATGTTATTTGCATATTGTCCAGTCCATGATGTAATATAGATATTGCCATTTACAATTGTAGGTGCAGCCGAATAACATATTGTATTATCATTATTAATTGAATAACTCCATAATCTATTAGATAGATCAGTACTATTAAGAGCATAAATTTTGTTATTTTCGCTATTTAATTCATTGGTACCAACGATAACATATTCATCACTAACAGCAACAGATGTTTCTACAGGATAGATAGCACTGCTTTCATCTGAAGGAGAATATTCAGATTCACTACCATATGTAGGATCATAAGAAAGATTAAATGCATATATTTTGTTGTCATTTGAACCAATATATACATGACCATCACTCATAACAGGGCTACGGAACCATCCGCCTATATCATTATTAATAAATGTTTGCCAATATGTTTTATTGCCTTCGTATTCAACATCTAATCCAATATAAGATCTAGTGTTTGCAGGGTTTTTCCCAAATATAGGCCACTCGCTATAGAATTTACTAATCTTTATATCACCGTTTTCAATTTTAACACCATTAATTGATCCGATTCTAAAATCGTATGTAAAACTATCAAAAAAACCTTGAGTTGTTTGCCATAAAACAGCCCAACTATATAATCTAGGTGTGATGTCATATACTTCTGAGTGAAGTATAGCTTTTAATCTAATCTGCGAACGACTTGATCCTAAGCTTGATAAATCTATTGGTGAAGTTGAAAATCCATTAGTATTTCCCTCTAACTCATTTTCACTTAAGGGATTTTTGCTTGCATCTAATATCTGGAATTTAACATATGAATCTCTAGTAGGTCTGGAACTCTCCCATATGATACTTTCCCATCCATTAAACTTACCAGAAGGAGGAGAAATTGTATCTGAAATAACATAACCATTTGGATTATATCCTTCCTTAACTGATAATTCCACTTCAACATAATTAGTTGTTAAAAATGCTGGTTCTATTGGATCCATATCAGGTATTGGTTTTGCAACAATTAAAATATAGATAACCCCTTCATTACTGATGAATTTATTAGCTTTTTCCTCTGAGTAAATAGCACCTTTTGTACTGTTAAAATTATCTTGAGTATATTCACATATACCGATATTATTCCAACGAGGAATAAAATCTCCATAACTCCATAGGTACATTGTGATTTCTTCAACATTGGCGTTTTCATTATATGGTCCTGGAATCCAACTAACACTAAAAGTATCTAATCTTTTAATATTTTCATCTATTTGAATTTTAAAAAGATTTATTGGATAATAAACATAACCTAAAGCTAAGTTTGCTATAGATTCAGTTTCAAGATATAAACTATCTTCTGAATTAATTGGAGATAAATCAGTAAATTCATATTTTTCTAATATATTTGGATTTGTTAATGCCGTAAGGATTTTAAGTAAATCTCCACCTGGTACTAAAAAAGGTTGGTCATCATACCATCCCTCAATATTATTTGGTTTTTTATTGTGATTATAAACAAGTGAGAGAGGTTCATATTTTAGAATTACGCTTTGTATAGTTTCATTAACTGTACAATTCTCCATAATAATTGAACTGTTATCTTCGAACTCGTCAAATGCAAC
>Ga0315285_10005641_pt1 | contig 12902 bp, 11 predicted proteins | sample YL17G09_36_MG_FD_203698 | JGI IMG/M metagenome (GOLD analysis project Ga0315285, IMG submission 203698) | Sediment microbial communities from Yellowstone Lake, YNP, Wyoming, USA - YL17G09_36 | ecosystem: Environmental > Aquatic > Freshwater > Lake > Sediment | place: USA: Wyoming | collected... | reverse complement strand
TTTGATATCTTCTGGTTGTTTGCTATCATTTCCTCAAGTTTACCAGCCCCGGCCTCCAAGAAATGTATTTTGTCATTAAGATCATAATCTTTCCAATCTGTCTTTCTGATTCCCAACAAATGTAACACCGCATGGGTAATTTTCATGGAACATCTCCTTTCCAGCAGTTAATTTTCCATTTTGCCAAGCAACCCGGTTTACGGTTCAGGTTGTTTATAGCACAACAGCCCCTCGGCCGTCCAGAAAAAGTGCATTTTCCCCTTTATTTTAAGGGCGATTTGACCATCTGCCAACCGGTAGAGCCATAGCGTCTGATCTCCCCAAGATAAAGGGTTGCCTAACACCGCCGGGCCTGCCGTTGGAGGGGGAAGGCAAAGGCGGTGCCGGTGCCAGGAGCCAGCAAAACCCCGTCCCATTCGGGGTGGAGGTGGAAAAGCTCGGGCAGGGAAAAGACCAGCCCATCGCCCTCTTCCATCTCGGCCGGGTATTCCTGATGCTCTCCGTTTACCACCAGGTGATCTTCCATTGGGGTCCCTCCCTTCTGCTTTAATCCTAACACCGCCCTTTATCAACCGTTGACCCAAAAAACAAGTTTTTACATCCGGGCATCCAGGCACCAAGAGCTCAGCTGTCATTACCAACCCAAGGCCTTTCTCTCCACAAGGAAAATGTCGCACCTTAATTCTTAAGGGGCCCGGCTTTTGCGGATCTGCTCCAGGGCGGCCCGGACCTCGGGCTGCTCCGGATTGAGCCGCAGCGACTCCTCCAACTCCCGCTTCCCCTCCTCGATCCGGCCCAGGTGCAAGTAGAGCGCGCCCAGGCTGGAGCGCAAATCCGCCCGCCGCGGGGCCAGGCGCACGGCTTCGCTCAGAACCTCGATCGCTTCCTGCTTGCGGCCGGCCTCGGCCAGAGCATAGGCCAGGTTGCGCCGCGCGACTACGTTCGCGGGGTCCAGCTCCAGGGTCTTGCGCAGAGCGTCGAACTCATCTTCGGGCCGGCCCAGGTCATAGTAAGCGGTGGCCAGGTTGGAGTAAGCCTTGGAATCCTTGGGGTCCAGACGCAAGGCCCACCGGTATTGCCGCACCGCTTTTGCCGGCTTTCCGGCATTGCGGAGTTCGATCCCGTAATTGATATGGTTGCGGGCCACGGCCGGCGCCTTTTGCACTGCGTCGCGCCAGAGGGTGAGCCCGGAGCTCCAAACCGGGTGACGGTGAAGGGAAAGGACCGCAAAGGCGATGGCCACGAGAGCGAGGAGCACCCGGCCGGCTTTTTTCGGAGGGTTGCCGGTGGCGAGCCGGGCCAGGGCGACGAGGATCCAGACTCCGCTCAGGCTGGCCAGGTAGAGGCGGTTCTCGCTGGCGATCACGTTGAGGGGGACGTAAAAAGTCGGCAGCGGGCAAATCAAGAACCATCCCACGGCCAGGCTGATGATCGGGCCTCTGCGGACGCCGGCCAGCGCCAGGACCAGGAGCAGAAAAATCAGGAGAGCGGGGCCGAGGAAGGCCGGATCCAGCGGGGATTCAAGGATCGGGAGCTGGTGCTCGAGGCTGAGGTGCTCGGGCCAGAACAGGAGCCGCAGGTAGAGGACCGCGGCCCGGGTCTGGGTGAGGAGGTTGACCGGGACCGGGCGCGCGGGCTGGCTGAGGAAAAAGGTTTCCAGCGCGAGCGAACGGCGGAGCGCCAGGTAGGCGAGCGCGATGAGCACGAGGCCGAGGAAGGTGGCGGCGACTGCTTTGCGGCGGGTGGAGGAAAAGTCGAGGAGGTTTTGGAGCCGGCCCTGGCGGAAAAAGAGGAAATCGAGGAGCAAGATCAGGGCCGGGACCACGATGGCGCTTGCCTTGAAGCCGAGCGCGACGGCAAAGGCGAGGAGCGCGAGGATGGCCAGGCCGGGTCGGAATTTCTCGGCCGCGGCGAGTTGCAGGCAAGCGGCGATTGCCAGGAGTCCGAAAGCAGAGGCGCCGAGGTCGGAGCGGCAGGAGATATAGTTCAGCGCTTCGGTATGGACCGGGTGGAGGGCGAAGAGAAGCGTGATCCAGAAGGACCAGGGCTTGAGCGGCGGCAGGAGCCGGGAGAGCCAGAAGACCATCGAGCAGGCGAAGAGGTGCAGCATCAAGTTGACCAGATGGAAGCCGAAGGGATCGAGGCCGGCGAGGCGGAGGTTGAGGACGTAAGAGATCATGAGCAAGGGCCGGTACATGCGGGCCTCGGGGCTGAAGGTTTCAGGGTGGGTAAAGAAATCGGGCCAGGCCGCGGGCTGGCGCAGGGCCGGGTTGAGGACGATGGTGTGGAGGTCGTCGTGGAGCAAGGGATGATGGAGCGTAGGCCGGGCGATCAGGATGACGGCAAGTGCGATCAGCGGGAAGGCATAGCGCGGCCGCATGAAAAGCATTGTAGCATGAACTCTGGGAGAGCGGAAAAGGCGGGGTCGGCCAAGAAAACCCTTGACAAGAAAAGGGCTTTACTCTAAGGTATTTTTTAATTAAAATTAAATTGAGGGGGATGGGGCCATTTTGGGCAATCTCTTTTACACGCGCTGAGATGCAGCGCATGATCCGGTAGTTCCAGATTCACTGTCCGGCAAGTAAAGACAAGAATACTTTCTTTTTGAGGAGTTACGATGGAGAAGAATCACCCGGAAGGAGTGGGGCTGGCTGCCAGTTGCATGGCGGCCTGCCCGGTGCACACGCCCACGCAGGCGTATGTGCAAGCCATTGCCGAAGGCCGCTACGAAGATGCCATGGACCTCTTGCTTTCGGCCAATCCTTTCTCCTCGGTCTGCGGCCGCATCTGCCACCATCCGTGCGAGCAGAATTGCCGCCGGATCGCGGTGGATAAGCCGATCTCTTTGCGCGGGCTCAAGCGCTTTGTCATGGACCAAACCAAGGATTTCCGCAAGACCCGCAAGCGGCAGGGGGCGCCGGCCAACGGGAAAAAGGCGGCGATCATCGGCGCCGGGCCTTCCGGCCTGACCGCGGCCCAAGACCTGGCCATGAAGGGTTACCAGGTCACGGTCTTCGAAGCTTCGGACAGCCCCGGGGGCATGCTGGGCAAGGCCATCCCCCGCTACCGACTGCCGTTTGACGTGGTCATGGAAGACATCGCCGACATCCTGGCCCTGGGCGTCGAGCTGAAGACCAACACCGCCATCGGCAAAGACCTCTCTTTCGCCGACCTGCGCCAGCAGGGCTTTGACGCCATCCTCCTCGCCATCGGCCTGGCCCAGAGCAAGAGCCTCGGCATCCCGGGCATTGACTCCAAGGGCATCCTCCTGGGCATTCCCTTCCTGCGCATGGCCGTGGAAGGCGTGCCGGTCAAGCTGGGGGACAAGGTGGTCGTGATCGGCGGCGGCAACGTGGCCATTGACGTGGCCCGCACCGCCCGCCGGCTGGGCGCGAAAAAAGTGACCATGGTCTCGCTCGAATCACGCAAAGAGATGCCGGCCTGGGAATGGGAGATCCAGGAAGCGGTGGATGAAGGCATCGAGTTGATGCCCTCCTGGGGTCCCAAGGCGATTCAAGCCGGGAAAGGCGGGGTCCGGGGCATCGAGCTGAAGAAATGCACCCGGGTGTTTGACGAGAACAAGCGCTTCAATCCCGCGTTCGACGAGAGCGTGACCACCCAGGTGGCCTGCGACAACATCCTCATCGCCATCGGCCAGGGTTCGGATTTCAGTTTCCTCCAAGGCTCGGGCGTGAAGCTCACGCCCCGCGGGCTCCTGGAATGGGATGGCGAGACCTTTGCCACCTCGGTCCCCGGCATTTTTGCCAGCGGCGAAACGGTCACCGGTCCCGGCTCCGCGGTGGAGGCCGTGGCCTCCGGCCATCGGGCGGCCGAGGCCATGGACCATTGGCTCCAGACCGGCACCTTCAAGAAAGTGCCCAAGGAGGAGCTGCCCAATATCGGCGAGCTGCCCAAGGAAGTGGCGGAAAAAGCCAGGAAGCTCGAGCGGGTGGAAGTCGGGCTTACCGACGCGGGGAAGCGGGTGCAGGACTTCGAGGAGTTCGAGCGCACCTACACCGAGGCCGAGGCGCTCCGCGAGGCGCGGCGCTGCGTGGCCTGCGCCACCGGCGCGGTAGTCACCGAGGAGTTGTGCGCGGCCTGCCTGACCTGCGTGCGGGTCTGTCCCTTTGGCGTGGCCACCGTGGACCGCACCGCTTCCACCCCCGCGGAAAAGTGCCTGACCTGCGGGCTGTGCGCCGCGGAGTGCCCGGCCGCGGCCATCGCGCTCAGCCGCTTCGGCACCGAAAAAGTGAAACAGGAGCTTGCCCGACTCGCGGGCGTCAAGAAAGACAAGGACAAGCCGATCATCGTTTCTTTCAACTGCATCTACGAGGCCCAGAGCCGGCGCTACCTGGTGCCGGGCGAAGAGGTGCTGGGCAAGGACGGGGTCCTGCGGATCATGGTGCCGTGCGTGGCCCGGCTGAAGGTAACCGAGCTCTTAATGCCTTTTGAGCTTGGGGCGGAGGGGGTGGCGGTGATCGCCTGCGAAGAGGGCGAATGTGTTTACCCCACCGCGGAGGACCGGCTGGAGGTGCGGGTGCGGCGGGCCAAGCAGCTCTTGGACGAGATCGGGATCGGCGGAGGCCGGATGGATCTGTTCAAGACCAAAGGCTCGGCCGAGGAATCATGGGAAGAGCTCTGGGAAGAATCCCGGAACAAGATCAAGAGCGCTGGCACCGGGGCCGGCGCGGAGGTATCGCGATGATTGTAGCCGAACGAAAACCCTTTGCGGAAATCAAGGAATTTCTCGCGCCTTACAAAAAGGTCATGATCCTGGGGTGCGGCACCTGCGTGACCGTGTGCCAGGCCGGCGGTCAGGCCGAGGTGGACATCCTCGCTTCGGAGCTGCGCATCGCCGACCGCCAGGAAGGCAAGTCGCGGGAGTTCATCACCGGCACCATCACCCGGCAGTGCGAGCCGGAAATGGTGGACCCGATCCTGGAACAGGTGAAGCGCGACCAGCCGGAGGCCATCCTCACCCTGGCCTGCGGGGTCGGGTGCAACTTCCTGGCCGAGCGGGTGGGCAAGGTCCCGGTCTTCCCCGGAGTGGACACCAGCTTTTACGGCACCGCGCTCGAGCACGGCGTCTTTGCCGAGATGTGCGCCGGCTGCGGCCAGTGCATCCTCCACCTCACCGGCGGCATCTGCCCCATCGCCCGCTGCACCAAGAGCCTGATGAACGGCCCCTGCGGCGGCTCGAACAAGGGCAAGTGCGAGATCAGCACCGAGGTGGACTGCGGTTGGGCCTTGATCGTCAAGCGCATGGAGGAACTGGGGACGCTGGACAAACTGACCGAGATGTATGCGGTCCGGGACTGGTCCAAATCATTCCACGGCGGGCCGCGCAAGCTGCTGATCCCTTCGGTCAAGATCGCCGCGGAACTGGCGGCCCAGGCCGAGGAAACGACTAAACCGGGAGCGAAGTCATGAAAAGCGGAAGTAACCTGGAACGGGTAATCACGGCCGGCCAGTTCGCGGTGACGGCCGAGATCGGACCGCCCATGGACGCCAACGCCGAGGTGGTGATCGAGAAGGCGAAGGTGCTCAAGGGCTACGCCGACGCCTTTAACATCACCGATTGCCAGACCGCGGTGGTGCGCATCTCCAGCATCGCCGCCGCGGTCCTGATCCTGCGCGAGGGCCTGGAGCCGGTCATGCAGATGACCTGCCGCGACCGCAACCGCATCGCCATCCAGGCGGACCTCCTGGGCGCGGCCGCGCTCGGCCTCAAAAACTGCCTGTGCATCGCCGGCGACCACCAGTCCTTCAGCGCCGCCGGCCGGCTCAAAGGCCATCCCGGGGCCAAGAACGTTTACGACGTGGATTCCATCCAGTTGGTCAACATCCTCAAGATCATGCGCGACGAAGGCCGCCAGCAAGGCGGCGACCCGCTCAAGACGCGGCCCCAATTTTTCATCGGCGCGGCCTGGACGCCGCTGGGCGACCCGATTGAGTTCCGGCCGATCCGGCTGGGCAAGAAAGCCAAAGCCGGCGCGGACTTTATCCAGACCCAGGGCATCTTCGACGTGGAGGCCTTTGCCCGGCAGATGGAGAAAGTCCGCAACCTGGGCCTGCACGAGCAGACCGCGATCCTGGGCGGGATCATCGTGCCCCGCTCGATGATGATGATGAAATATATGAACCAGAACGTGGCCGGGGTGAGCATCCCGGACCAGCTGATCGCGCGGATGGCCAAGGCCAAGGAATCGGCCGGCGCGGACAAGGAGAAGGCCAAGCGGCTCCAGGAGGAAGAGGGCACCAAGCTCGCGGTGGAGCTGATCGAACAGGTGCGCGCGATCCCCGGCGTCAAGGGCGTGCACGTCCAGGCCATCGAGTGGGAGACCCAGATCCCGGAGATCGTCAAGCGCGCCGGACTCTACCCGCGTCCGTCAGCGCCGGCGTAAAGAAGAAAGTGAAAGTCGGTTAGGGGCTCGGTCCCCAGGGGATGCCCCTTATTATTGATAAACCTGCCCTGGCCAGAGGCGGGTTTGTTTTTTGATCCTTGCTTTGATACCATCGGCTCATGCCGGCCGCGCAGGATGAGCATCCGACCCTTTATCGCAAACTCGAAGCGGGCCTGCAGTCCCGCTTCAGTCTGATCCTGGCCCTGGTTTTTGTCCTCGCCCTCTCCCTGCGGCTGATCTATCTCAACCAGATGGACCGGGGCATCTATTTCAACATCCTGAAAATGGAGGGCACCGACTGTTTCCTCTTCTGGAAATGGGCGCTGGAAATCATCGAAAAGGATTCCCTCGGCTCCGGCGTCTATCACCAGTCCCCCCTCTATCCCTACTTCCTCGCCGCAATCTTCAAAATTTTCGGCGCCAACTTCTACATCCCGCGCTTCCTCCAGATGGCGCTCGGCTCGATCACCTGCGTGATGGCCGCGCTCCTGGGCCGCAGAGCCGGCGGGCCGGTGGCCGGACTCTTGGCCGGTCTCTTCGCCGCCATTTACGGCCCGCTCATCCTCTATGACGGCGCCATCCTCCGCACCAACCTCATCACCTTCATCAACACGCTCGTAATCCTGCTCATGTTCCGAATCAAGGACCGGCCGGGCTTGATTCGAGGGCTTATTCTAGGAATGGTGTATGGGTTGGCGATTTTGGCCATGGAAAACATCCTGATTTTGATTCCGGGCGTGGCGGCTTGGGCTTGGATTTTGAAAAAGGGCGCCGGTTGGAAACCGGTGGCGCGGCTTTTTGTTGGAATCGCTCTCGGCACGGCCATGATTCTGGGATTGCTGGTGGCGCGCAACGTCAAAGTCGGAGCACCGGTTTTGGCCATTTCCTCGCGCGGGCCGCTGGAATTCATCAGCGGCAACGTGCCGCAAAGTCCGGGCGTGGGCTGGGCGATCCCGGAGAACGCGGAGCGGATGCTCCAGGCTTCGGCCGGCAAAATGACGGGGGTGATCTGGGAGGTGTTGAAGGAGAACCAGGAAGACCCCGGGTGGCTCGTCGCTCATCAGTTCCGCAAGTTCTTCGCGTTCCTCAACAGCTACGAGTTCCCCAATAACATCAGCCTCTACGTGGAGCGGCGCTACGTCCCCTTCTTCCGCTTTCCCTGGCCCGGCTTTGCCGTGGCGCTCTCTTTCAGCCTGATCGGGATGGCGGCCGGCCTCAAACGCTGGCGCGAGCTTTTCCCGCTCTATGCCTACGTGCTCCTTTATGCCCTGGCCACCGTGGCCTTTTACATTCTCGCCCGGTTCCGCATCCCGCTGGTGCCGGCGCTGATCGGCTTGGCCGGGCTCGGCTCGGCCGTGATTCTCCGGGAAATTTTGGAGCGGAAAGTGTTGCGAGGGATCGCCTGGCTTATGCTTGCGGCCGGGCTGATCGTTATGAACCGACCCTCTCCCGCGGACCGGCTGATTGTTGGCGATTACCAGAACCTGGTGCGCTTTCACCTGATCTCCGGCCAGCCGGAACGAGCCAAAGAGATTCTCCAGGAAGGGATCGCCCGCACCCGGCAGATCCTGGCGGAGAAGGACAGCGCCGAATACCGCTTTCGCCTGGCCCGGCTGCTGCTCCTCTTCGGCGCGCCCCGGCAAGTGATCCTTCCCGAAGTGGACCATGCCCTGGGCCTTCACCCGCCTCTCTACCTCAAGCTTTCCCTGGATTCCCTGCGCGGACAACTTGAGCAAGCAAAGTAAGTTTTTCCGAAAAAGATTGGTTCAATTCTCGCAGGAAAAAGTTATCCAATCCAAAATCTAAAATCCCAATCCGATCACGGATACCTTCAAGTGCACGTTTACGTTCACGGGATGAAGCCCTCATGCCTCTTGCCTCTTGCCTCAAGCCTCATGCCTCAAGCCTCTTATCTCTTCATGGCTCTCCCCATCTCCCGCTCCAGCTCGCGGCGCTTGATATCCTGGCGGCGGTCGTAGATCTTCTTGCCTTTGGCCAGCCCGATCTCCACCTTGGCGATGCCCCGCTTGAAATACATGCGGATCGGCACCAGGGTGTAGCCGCGCTCCTGGACCCTGCCCATCAGACGCTTGAGCTCGCGTTTCTTGAGCAGGAGCTTGCGCGGCCGGCGCGGGGGATGGTTCCAGATGTTGCCGGCGCTGTAGGGCGCGATGTGGAGCCCGACCAGGAAGAGCTCCGGACCCTTGAAGCGGGCAAAGCTTTCCTTGAGGCTGACCCGGCCCTCGCGCAGGGACTTGACCTCGGTGCCCTTGAGCACCAGCCCGGCCTCGAAGCGCTCTTCCACCGCGAACTTGTGGTGGACTTCGCGGTTCAGGGCGATGGGCTTCTCGCCTTCAGGCTTGGGCATCAGTGCAGGAAGTCTTTGGCCGGGGCCGTTGCCGGCGCGGATGCCGCGGCGCGTTTCTGTTCCAGGAATTGGGCGACTTCTTTTTGGGCCTTCTGGATGTCGCCCTCGTATTTGAGGAGGAGGTTGAGGGTGTTCTGCACGGTCTCTTCGCCCAGGGTCTCGGCGTTGAGCAGGGTCAGCGCCCGGGCCCAGTCCAGGGTTTCGGAGATGGAGGGGGACTTTTTCAGGTCGAGCTGGCGCAGGCGTTGGACAAAGCTGACCACTTCTTTGGCCAGGGTCTCGGCGATGCCGGGCACTTTCAGGCGGACGATGCAGAGCTCCTGCTCGGCCGCGGGGAAGTCGAGGTGGAGGTGGAGGCAGCGGCGCTTGAGGCCGTCGCTCATTTCCCGGGCGTTGTTGGAAGTGAGGACGACGTAGGGGATGTGCTTGGCCTTGAGCGTGCCGAGCTCGGGCACGCTCACCTGGAAGTCGGAGAGCACCTCCAGCAGGAAGGCCTCGAACTCGGGGTCGGACTTGTCCACCTCGTCAATCAAAAGCACGCAGGGCCGCTCCTGCTGGATGGCCCGCAACAGCGGCCGGGGCAGCAGGAACTTCTCGGAAAAAAAGACATCCTCCTGGGCCGAAATCCGCTCCACCGCCGCCTTGAGACCGCGGGCGTCCTCGAGCACCTCCCCGATCTTCTCCTTGAGGATCTGGGTATAGAGCATCTGCTTGGCGTATTCCCATTCGTATAGGGCTTTCGCCTCGTCCAGTCCTTCGTAGCACTGCAGCCGGATCAGGTCCAGGCCCAGGGCCTGGGCCAGGACTTTGCCCAGCTCGGTCTTGCCCACGCCGGCCGGGCCTTCGACCAGGAGCGGCTTTTGCAGCCGGCAGGAGAGGAAGACCGAGGTGGCCACCCGCCGGGGGCAGAGGTAATTTTGTTCGCGGAAACGGCGTTCCACCTCTTCAGGCGAGTTGAACATTTCAGAACAGGCCTTTCAGTTTGGCCAGGTTCTCCGGGTCCAGGAGCATGGCGACGGGTTCTTCTTCCAGTTTTTTCAGCGCGGATTGCCGCGATTCCATGAGGGCGTTGAGGTGCAGCCGGGTGGTGATCAGGCGCTTGGCGTTAACGAAGACGAACGCGTCCAGCGCCTTGGCCAGAAAGCGGACCGCATTTTTAAACAGTTCCTGGTCGAGCTGGGGCGCGCGTTCGGCAAAGCCCGATAGGCTCTTCGCCTCTTTCTTCAGCTGGGGCTGGCTTTCCAGCAGGCGCTGGGGCGACCAGGGCCCGTCGCGATAAGGCCCCAGCACCACGCGGCCGATGAAATCGAACTGGTAGTTGAGCGGGAAAGCGGCGTATTTGAAGCCGCAGAAGCAGGTGGCCGCGTTCACGGTCGCGCCGGAGAGGGGCTGGGTGAGCAGGCGGTCCCGGGCCTCGGCGCAAAGCCGGCGTCCATCCTTAAGCCGGGCGACCTCGTCGCAAAAGCCGTTCGGCTCCAGGCTCTCGATCAGGGTCTGGCCGCTCTCGCTTAAGACCCGGAGCCCGAGGTGAAAGGCCTGGGTGAAGGCCTCGCACACCTCGCGGAAGACCGGGAGATCGAGGAGGTCGGTCAGGGTGATCCGCGGGTCGAGGATGGATTCGCTCATCGGGGTAAAGTGAAGCCGCCCGGCGAGACCAGGGCGGATTTCAGGCTGAGCACGGACCGGATCTTGTCGGTGGTCAGGGCGGAGACAAAGTCCTGGACCTGGAAGCCGTATTTGCGGTCGAACTCGTATTTCTGGTTCAGGGAGTCGAAGGCCATCCGCATCAGGCACTCGAAGGTCTCGAACACCCCCTTGCCCTGGGTGGCGACGGCCGCTAAGGCGGGGAAGCGGCTCTGGCCCCAGTCGTGGCGGATCTCTTCCAGCGGCTTGATCTGGTCGAGGTCGCGCTTGTTGAACTGGATCACGATCGGGATCGCGTCAAAGTCAATCCCGTTGGCCTTGAGGTTCTCCTTCAGGTTCTTGAAGCTGATCGAGTTGCTGAGCGCCTGGCTCTTCTGCGAGTCGGCCACAAAGCTCACCGCGTCGGCCCCGGCCAGCACCGCCTTGCGGGTGGAGTTGTGGATCACCTGGCCGGGCACGGTGTAGAGCTTAACCTTGACCGAAAGGCCGGAAGGGGTCTTGTATTGCAGCGGCAGCAGGTCAAAGAAGAGCGTCCGGTCGTTCTGCGTTTCCAGGCTCATCAGCCGGCCCCGGTGGTCCGGGCTGAATATCCCGTGCAACGCCTGCAGGTTGGTGGTCTTGCCCGACAAGGCCGGGCCGTAATAGACCAGCTTCACCGCCACTTCTTTAAACTCAAAATTCCACTGAACCAAGGTCGCTCTGACCCTCCTTGGAGTTTGTCCCTTGGCACTTTACCATAACCCGCTCGATCTTCCAAGCACTTTTTGCTTATGCTAAACTGGCAAGGATGAAAAGCAGCGCTCCGGCCACGGCCCTCCGCCTCCTGCTCGCGCTCGCCCTCGGGTTCTCCCTCGGCCGCTGCCAGGTGAAAACCCGGGCCGCGCCTCCCCCTTCGCCCCACCCCTATTTACCGATAGAGCCGGGAGGTGCCTGGACCCTGCAACTCACCCACTGGGAGTATCCTTCCCGGTTTGACTCGATGCCGCTGGTTTTTGCGCGGGAGGAGTTTTTCCGGATCGGCTCCATGGAGCAAAGGCCTGAAGGCTGGACCATCCGCACCGAGCCGGGGGTAGCATCTCTGCTGTTCCTGGGTGGTTTGGGCCTGGAACAGGCCGACCTGATCCAGGACCGCCAAGGCTTTTGGCTGAGAGAGCAGGCGAAAAAGAAAGACCCGGGCGTGCTCTTGCTCCCGGCCTCGCCGAGCGCGGGCCAGACCTGGTCCGCCCCGGCGCCCACTGGCATCGAAGTCCAGTGCCGGGTGCTGACCCTGGGCGAGCCTTTTTCCGCCGGACCAAGGATCGAAGTCCCCGACGCGCTCGCCCTGGAAATCAATTTTCAATCCGAGGGCCAGGCCGAGCGCCGGGTGCTGTGGCTCGGCCGCGGGCTCGGTCCCCTCTCGCTCGAGGCCTACACCGGCCCCCGCCTCCTGGACCAATGGCAGCGGACCGATCTTTATCCCTTGATCCGGCAGCCTTGATCTTCCCGCCGGCAGGATGCTCGCGAGCCTTATTTTTAAGCGACAAATTCTTCTTCGCGCAGGGTGGGGAAGCCGAAGGCGAGGCCCATGGCCACGATCTCCGGCATTCGGAGCGAGGCCTGCTTCAATAGCTCGACCTGGCTGAGGGCCTGCCGGGTGGACCCGTCAAAAAGGATCCGGCCCCCGGCCATGAGCACGGTGCGGCGGGCGTAGCGCGCCGCCAGCCACAGCGTGTGGGTCACGATGAGCACGGTCCGGCCCTGGCGGTTCAACTCCTTAAGCATCTCCATCACCGCCACCTGCTCCGGAAAGTCCAGGCCGGTGGTCGGCTCGTCCAGGATCAACACCCGCGGCTCCGGCGCCAAGATCGAGGCCACGGCCAGGCGCTGGCGCTCGCCCTTGGTCATGAGAAAGGGATCGCGGTCTTCGGCGCCGGAAAGGTTCACGGCCGCCAGCGCCTTTTGCACCCGCTCGCGCGCGTCCTGCTCACTCAGGCCGTAGTTCTTCGGTCCGAAGGCCACCTCATCAAAGACGCGGGGCGAAAAGATCTGGTGGTCCGGGTTCTGGAACACGAACCCGATCTCCCGGCCCAACTCCGCCACCTTGCGGCCAAAGAGGTCCCGGCCGTCCAAAAAGACCGCGCCGGAGCTCGGCCGGAGCAGTCCGTTCAGGTTCTTGACCAGGGTGGTCTTGCCCGAGCCGTTCTGGCCCACGATCGCGACAAAGTCGCCCTGCCGGATGCGGAGATCCACGCCGGAAAGCGCTTCCACACCGTTGGGATAGCGGTAAACTAAAGACTCGACCCGCAGGACTTCGGCGCCCAGACCCTGCTCGCGGCGCTTATCCTCCGCCTCGATCGCGCGCTTCTTCTCTTCGCTAAAAACAAAACTGGTGTCACCGGTTTTCAACCGGTGACAATTGATTCCAAGCCGCGCCGCGACCCGCACCGCATCCGCCGGCCTTACCCCCGCGCGCTCGAGCAGCTCCGCGTCGGCCAGGATCGCCTCAG
>Ga0315285_10005640_pt1 | contig 12902 bp, 10 predicted proteins | sample YL17G09_36_MG_FD_203698 | JGI IMG/M metagenome (GOLD analysis project Ga0315285, IMG submission 203698) | Sediment microbial communities from Yellowstone Lake, YNP, Wyoming, USA - YL17G09_36 | ecosystem: Environmental > Aquatic > Freshwater > Lake > Sediment | place: USA: Wyoming | collected... | reverse complement strand
ACCCTCGACCTCTTGATTCAACATGCGCTCGAACAGACCGGCGACTCGGACAACGCTGGCTTGGTCACGCTCATTCAACCAGAAAGCAACCGCTTGCGCGTGGCTGCAGCAAAAAACCTCGCCCCTGCATTCATCCAGCACTTTGATCTCCGCGTCGGTGAGGACATCGTGGGACGCGTTGCGCAAGATGGGCGCCCGCGTGCCATCACCGATCTCACCGAGGATCAGCGCGTCAAAGATCTGTCCTGGTATCTGAAAGAAAACCTGGTTTCGCTCCTTGCCGTGCCGATGCGCGCTGAAGGGAAAACGATTGGCGTCTTGGCTTTGTACACCCGCCATCGCCACAAATTCAACGACGAGGAGTTGGATTTCTTCGTTACGCTCGGCGGTCAAGCCGCGATTGCAGTCCAGAACGCGCAATTGTACGAACGCACCAAAAGCCAAGCCCTCGCGCTTTCCAAACTAGCCCAGGAACTCCAAGAAAGTTATACGGCAACGCTCGCCGCTATGTCGGCCGCCCTCGATGCGCGCGATCGTGAGACGAAAGGACATTCCCAGCGCGTCGCCCAGTTGACGTGCTACGTGGCGCGCGCGCTCGGTATCACCAATAAAGCGGCTTTGCTCACGATTGCGCGTGGGGCAATGTTACACGATGTTGGCAAAATCGGCATGCACGATGCAATATTGAATAAACCCGCTGCCTTGACCTCCGATGAATGCCTCGAAATGCGAAAACATCCGCGCGTCGGCGCGGAGATGCTGCGCGGCATCAAGTTCCTTGAAGATGCTACTCCGATTGTCTTGCATCATCATGAGCATTGGAACGGCAATGGCTATCCGTTGGGATTGAAAGCCGAAGCCATTCCGCTGCCCGCGCGCATTTTTGCCGTCGTGGATGTCTACGATGCACTTACCTCTGAACGACCCTACCGTAGAGCGATGTCCCACGAACAAGCCATCGCCATACTTCGCTCCCAAAATGGAATTGTGTTCGACCCGAAGGTAGTCACCCAGTCCATCGAGATTGTGACCTCGCCGAATCCCCCTGAACCGCTCCCCCTCTCCGATCTCTGAACGGACAGATTGACACTGCTCCGACACAGACTATAATACCCGCAAAATCCTGACGGAGTTCTCGTATGCGAATTTTGCTTTACACGGGCAAAGGCGGCGTCGGCAAGACAAGCGTCGCCGCAGCCACCGCGCTGCGCTGCGCCGACCTGGGTTATCGCACCATCGTCGTCAGCACCGACGCGGCGCACTCGCTCGCCGATTCGTTCGACATTGCGATTGGAAACGAACCCATCGAGATCGCGCCGCGCCTCAAAGGTCAAGAGATTGACGTTTTGCATCAGATGCAAAAACATTGGGGCACGGTGCAAGAATGGATGATGACCGTGCTATCGTGGCGCGGGCTGGACGAACTGATCGCGGACGAAGCAAGTGTTCTGCCCGGGATGGATGAACTCGCCAGTCTTTTGCAAATCGTTTTGTTGCACGACAGCAACGAGTACGATGTGATCATCGTGGACTGCGCGCCAACCGGCGAAACGCTGCGCCTCCTCTCACTGCCCGAAGTTGCCGAATGGTATCTCACGCGCATCCTTCCGATTCAACGTCAGACCGCCAAAATGATCGGTCCGCTGATTCGAAGCATCGCCGATATTCCGATTCCTGACGATCAGGTTTTCGAATCCATCAAAGGGCTAATTCTCCAACTCGACAGGATGCACGAACTGCTGACCGATCAGAAGAAATCGTCCGTACGCCTCGTCCTGAATCCCGAAAAGATGGTGATCAAAGAAGCTCAACGCACGTACACGTATTTGAACTTGTACGGTTACGCGACCGACCTCGTGATTTCGAATCGCATCATTCCTGTGACTGTCGGCGATCAATATTTCAACGCGTGGAAAGAATCGCAAGCGCGCTACGGTCAGTTGGTCGAAGAAGCGTTCGCGCCGCTGCCGATTTTCAAAGTGCCGATGATGGATCAAGAAGTCGTCGGCGCGGAAATGCTGCGAAAAATGGCGGGCGCGATTTACGGCGAGCAAGACCCCACGCAGATTTTTTACGCCGAACAATCCCAGATTATCGAAAAAACGGACGACGCGTATTCGCTCAAGTTGCGCCTGCCTTTCATCGGCAAAGACGACGTGAATATGACGCGCAGTGGGGACGAACTGGCGATCAGTATCGGCAATTTTCGCCGCAACATTATTTTGCCGCGCGTCCTCGCCGCGCGCGCCGTGCAAAAAGCGAAGTTTGATGGCGACAATCTCGTATTGACATTCGCGAACCAACAAGCAAAAGCAACTTGATGAACACGCCTTTCGTTTCACGCTTTGCGTTTCACGCATCACGTTTCAACGCGCCATTGATCTTCTTCTGCGCTCTCGCCCTCTACCTCCGCACCACCTGCCCGACGCTCGGCGGCGGTTGGGACAGCGAAGAGTTTCAATACGTCGCGTACACGCTCGGCATCGCGCACGCGACGGGCTATCCGCTGTACCTCATCCTCGGCAAGATTTTCACGACGCTCGTCCCCATCGGCAACGTCGCGTATCGAATGAATGCGCTCTCCGCGATTTTGACCGCGCTCGCGGCAGTGTTCGTCTATCTGAACGCGTACCTACTCACGCAACGGCAACTCGCGGCGATTGCGACGACCGCGCTCTTTGCGACGAATACGGCGGTATGGCGACAGGCAGGCGTCGCGTCAGTGGGTCCGCTCAGTTTGCTGGTGCTGTCCGCGCTGGTGTACGCGCTGTTGTTGTGGCACGCGCGGCGCGCGCCGTTGACGATTGCCGCGTTCATCTTTGGCTTGGGGCTCGCGCATCATCGCACGGTACTTTTTGTCGCGCCTGCCATCGCGATTTTTGTTTTGCTCAACGACCCTGGCGTTATTCGTCGTCCGCACGAGTGGGCACGCGCGCTGTTCTGGATTGCGCTTCCACTTGTCTCGTACCTCTACATTCCGATTTTCGGCAATGCTCCGCCGTGGTACGTCAACACCCTGGAAGGATTTTTTAATCACATCGCGGGGAGCGAGGCGGGCAATTATACGCGCGGCAACTGGCTTGACCTGGGTCAAGCGTTCGTTTCGATTCTACAGTATCTCTTCGATTCATTCGGTATTGTCGGCATCGCGTTCATTGGAATTGGCGCGGTCAAAGCACTGCCGCAATTCAATCGCGCGAAAACGCGACCAGGTGATGCGCGCGTGGCATTGTTTCTGGGTTTGAGCGCGCTGACTCTCATCGCTTTTACCACTTTCGTCTCAGGCGAACCCGACCGTTATCTCGTTCTGCCCTTCGCGTTCCTGGTTTACTGGTTTGCGATTGGCGTGGACACAATTGAAAATGCCGTTCTGAGCAAATCAAAGAATCTCCGTGCCTACCCGGCACTTGGCGAATCACTGAGATTGACTCTGGTTCTTGTGCTCGCGCTGATGGTGATCCTGCCCCTGCCCAATCGCTTTCGCATCGCGGACTGGAGCACGTTCGACCGCGTGTACAAACAGTGGGACGAAATCTTCACTCTGCCGATTCCGCAGAACGCGACGATTGTCGGCAACTGGGGACAATTGAACGCGATGCGGTACATGCAACGCGTAGAAAACCGCCGTGCCGATATGCAAGCAATCGGCACGCTGTACGACCCCGCGCCGCAAACCGAAGCCGCGCGCGCCGCGTTCGCGCAGAGACGCACGATTTTTCTCGCGCCTGGGATCGCGCAGCCAATCGGCGACTACCGTTACGCACAACTGGGACCACTGCTTGAAGTGCGCGACATGCCGCAGATGCAACCACCTGTCGCGCAGAAAACCATCGCGATCAGTCCATCGCTCACGCTTGCAAACTACGAAATCACTACCGCGCTCGAACCGTACGCGCCAACGACGAGCATCGCGCCAACGCGTTCCGCGCGCGTCACGCTTGATTGGCAAGCCAACGGGACCATCAAGGATTTTCTCGTGCGCGTGCGCCTGTACGATCCCGACAACCGCGTGATCGCGCAAAAAGACGAACCGCCTGTGCGAGGAATGTATTTCGCGCCGCAGTGGTCGCGCGGTGAGTACGTGCGCGATGTTCACAACGTGCAGATTCCCGCTGGGACGCCGCCTGGCACATATCAACTCAAGATGCAATTACTCGACGCGGAGACGAAGACATCGTTCAGCGAGGAAATCCCACTCGCCCCGTTCGCCGTTGAACGCGCGACCAATCTAACGCGCGATCAAGTTTTCATCGCGCACCCGCTCGACCGCGCGCTGAATGATCACATCGCGCTGTGGGGCTATGGCGGATTTGAAGGAACGTACCGTGCAGGCGAAATGCTCAGTGGCAATCTCGTCTTCGATGCGCGCCAAAATGTCGACAACGACTTGACGCTTGCATTAGCACTGATGGACACGTCGGATAAGATCGTGCAAACATGGCAAATCGTGCCTATCATGTTTTATCCGACGCACGGATGGAAACAGGACGAAGTCCTCAAAGCGTACTATGACATACGCTTGCCAAGCGATCTGCCGACAGGTGTGTACGCGTTGGCAGTCGGGTTCGATGCGCAACGTTTGAACAAAATCGTCAAACTAGAAATTGCGCCGTAGGATTTGCTCATTTGCCATTCGACAAACCGCCCAAAATCGTGTAATATTCGCACCGATGTCAGACACACCGCCGCGCCAGCGCCTTCCCGAAGAGCGCTGGCGAAAATATCTAAGTGACTATAACGAAGGGCTCGGGCTCGTCTACGAACGCCTCGTCCTCAACGACTATCTCGACCGCGTCGTCAGCCAGCACAACATTCACACCGTTCTCGAGGCGCCGATTTTTGGGATGGCGGGCGTGAGCGGCATCAACAGCGTGCGCCTCGCGCAGCGGGGCTGCGCGGTCACGCTCGTAGACGACAACGCGGAACGGCTGCACGACATCGAGCGCATCTGGGGCGAACTGAATTTGCGCGCGACATTCGTGCAGCAGCCCGATTTTGCGCGCTTGCCGTTCGACGATCACGCGTTCGATCTCGCGTGGGAATGGGCGGCACTGTGGTACTTGCCGAACGCGGAAGCGTTGTTGCGAGAACTTGTGCGCGTCTCGCGCAAACTCGTCTTCGTCGCGATGCCGAACCGCGTGCAGGTCGGCTACCTGATACGGAAATATTTGCTCGAACGCGACTTTGTGAATTACGTGGACGAAAGTTGGGCGGACATCCATCGCATCAAAAGAGTGATTAGAGATTCGAGATTAGAGATTATTGACGAGGGTGTACTCGATGTGCCGCCCTGGCCCGATACCGTGATGCCCGCGTCGCAAGTGTTGAAGCGATTCGGCATTCGCTCGAAGAAACTCGATGCGCAGTTTACAGGCGCGCGGTGGAACTGGAGCACGATGGATTATTACCTGGGTCGCCGTCCCGAATTGAAAGCGACGATTGATCACTATACACTTTTGGAGCGCGCGCCGATTCCGTGGCAAATCAAAGCGATTTGGGCGCATCATCGGTACGTACTCGCGCAAGTAGAAAGTCGGAAATAAAAAGCAAACAATGGAACACGCAACACGCAACACACAACACGCAATCACGATCCTCATTCCTGCTTACAACGTCGAAGCCAGCATCGGCAACGTGCTCGAGGGTCTGCGCGAGTGGCGCGACCGCGCCGAGATTATTGTCGTCTCCGATGGCTCGACGGATCGCACGCCTGAGATCGCCGAGCGCGCGGGTGTGCGCGTCATTCGTCATCGCGTCAACAAAGGCTACGGCGCGGCGCTGAAGATAGGCATTCGCGCCGCGGCGGGTGACATTATCGTGATGATGGACGCGGACGGCGAACACAACACCGCGCAGATTCAACGCTTGATCGACGCGATGAACGACAACGATATGGTCGTCGGCGCGCGCGGCAAGGATTCGTATACGCCGCTGATCCGCAGACCGGGCAAGTGGATTCTGTCCAAGGTCGCCAACTATCTCGCGCAGACAAATATTCCTGATTTGAATTCGGGTTTCCGCGCGTTCCGTAAAGAGGTCGCGCTTCGCTTTTTGCACATCTTGCCGAACGGTTTTTCGTTTACGACGACGCTGACGCTCGCGCTGTTCAAGGAAGGACACAATACTGCCTACGTGCCGATCACGACGACACTGCGCGTTGGAACAAGTACCGTCAATCCGATCCGCGACGGGATCAATACGCTGATGCTGATCGTTCGCATCGTCGCGCTGTTCGATCCGATCAGGGTTTTTCTGCCGACGAGCATCGCGCTCTTCTTACTCGGCGTCGCGTACTGGATCGGCTCTGGCATTTTTCGATATGCTTCACACCTCGAACCTGCCTTTCACATTCCATCGGGCGCAGTCACTGCGATTCTCGCCAGCATCATCGTGTTCATGTTCGGCATCCTCGCGGATCAAGTGAGCGCGATACGACGCGAGAAGTATGAATGAATAGTTGGATAGTTTCTTAGTTTGATAGTTGTCTGGTTGAACTATCCAACTATGCAACTGCGAAACGGAGTTACGAATGGCATTAGCCACATACGCCAACATCGCAAAAGCGGTGGTGAATAATAAAGTTGGCAGAGTTGAACTGCCGAATATGTGCACGTTCATCGTGACGTGGCGCTGTAACTTGCGCTGCTTCATGTGCGACGTGTGGAAGAAAAAAGATCACGACGATATGAGCGCGGACGAAATCCGCCGCGTCTTTCAGCAGATTCCGCATCTCGATTCGCTTCGCATCACGGGCGGCGAACCATTCCTACGCCGCGATCTCGCCGAGATCACGCGCACGATCATCGAGACGAACAATCCATCGGTGATCCACGTGACGACGGCGGGCGTGATGACCGAACGCATCGTCGAGTACGTCAAAGCCGTCGGCTCGAAACAACTGCACATGAAGTTTTCGATTGACGCAGTCGGCGCACGGCACGACGAGATTCGCGGCTATCGCGGTCTGTACGACAAGACGATGCGAACCTTGCGCGCGCTCGTCGAACTGCGTGACCAATACGGCTTTTACGTCGGCGTCAATCAGACGATCACGGATCGCAACTGGGATCACATCGAGCCACTGCGCGACGAGATGACGAAACTCGGCGTGAGCGTGCATTACGCGATTGCAACCGATCACTACACCCTCTATCGGTTGAACACGCCAAAGGAAAACGATGTGCCCGATATAAAATCGGTTTCGATGTCCGATTTCACGTCCGAACAACTCCACTCCATTTTCGAGCAACTCGATACGCGCGATGGTATCAGGGACATTCCCGAATGGCTCGTGCAACGCTACTACTTGCGCGGCTTGAAGAATCGCCTGCTGCATCACGTCGAAGACCCCAAGCCGCAGTGCATCGAACTGCACAACCACATGCGCCTGATGCCGAACGGCGATGTCGTCACGTGCGTCTACTATCCAACCGTCGTCGGCAACCTGCGCACCCAATCGCTCCAAGAAGTATGGTACAACGACAAGACGAGGCAGCAACGCGAGGTCGTCCGCAAGTGCCCAGGTTGCTGGGCGGGCTGCGAAGCGAAACCGAACGCGATTTACACAGGCGATATTGTGCGCGCGTTTTGGATGGGAAACGCGAAAGAGCATGTAAATGGAAAACTTGTGGCGGAATCCTGAACCTGAAAGTATTCATTTCGGAGAAAATGGGCAATCGTCATGTCCTTCCGCATCCTTTTTGAGGAGATCCAATGAGCAAAATCAAAAGGATAAGCGCAGTCAAGGGTTTTTATTCGTTAGATGATTTGCACACAATCAAAGCCATCAAGGATGTCTTGACCAACATAATAAACACGGCACAGATTGATCCAACCTTTATCCATTCTAGCATGACCAATGATTTCTTCCTGGCAGTGCATACTGTTGCAACCTTGAATGCACAAAATGCCAATCTCTGGGAACAACTCCGCAATCTCTGGGAAAATTCTTCCGAATCCGTGAGACGTAGTAGTTCTATTGGAGAACATATACGAGAAGGCAAAATTAGCAAATGGGATTATCAAAATATAGTGGGACGTTGGGGAAGTTGTTATGATTTCCCCGAAAAGCTTTCTTGCGCAATTCAGAAAGCAGTAGAACAATCCAACCATGAACCTGTGAAACTTGATTTTATGGGAAGCCCTTTATGGATTTTCAAGGGTCAATACTACGAAACAAAGGGGTCCTATTCCAGTGACGAATTTCGCCTTTTGATTCTGGACGAATTTGACCAGGAAAGAAGGCATTTTGAGAGACTAAACCAGAAATTCAACTCTACTAATAGCCAAGCCGCAACTCGCTCACGTATACCTGAGAGTGTACGGATAGAAGTCTGGCGCCGTGATGGTGGAAAATGTGCTCACTGAGGAAGTCGTGAGAATCTGGAATATGATCATATTGTCCCAGTTTCTCGGGGTGGCAGCAACACGGCAAGAAACATTGAACTACTCTGCGAAAAATGCAATAGAAGCAAGAGCAACAATATTCAATGACCCAACAAAAGAAGGAGAAAACCGATGGAAAGCGCAACGATCTTTACAATCTTTGTTGACAGACAAGGGAAGGAACTGACTCGGGTTGAATCATTCCTACCTCTGCGCGAAAACATGAAAATACGCCTGAAAGAGAAAAAGGGGGGAGAGGCAGAATATTATGTCACAGACTGGTATTTTGATGAGAGTAGAGGACTCATAGCTACGGTGGTTCAAAGAACCTATAGCACCAGTCTTCTTGGCCAGCCACAAGACTGACACCAAGAATCTTTTGGAATATCAAAAGTTATCATTATTGGCCTCGACGGCGCGACGTTCGACCTCATCAAGCCATTCATCGCACAAGGCAAACTGCCCACGTTCAAAAAGTTGATGGACAGTGGCGGCGAAAGCGCAAAAAGCCAGAGGGGACCGCTAGCTCAACGGTTAGAGCAACACTCTTATAAGGTGCATGTTCCAGGTTCGAGTCCTGGGCGGTCCATCAGAAAATCAAGTTCACGCGCGGGGCGCAAGTCTCCGCGCGTTTGTGTAAAGCAATATGAAAACTATTTGCATTGGTCTTGACGGCGCGACGTTCGACCTCATCCAGCCATTCATCGCGCAAGGCAGATTGCCCACATTCAAAAAACTGATGGACAGCGGCGCGTGGAGCGAACTGCGCTCGACGGTACCGCCCGTCACCGCGTCCGCGTGGTCGTCATTTATGACAGGCAAGAATCCTGCCGCGCATGGTCTTTTCGATTTCATGCAGCGCCGCGAGAATTCGTACGATCTCACACCCGTGTCCGCGCTGGATCGCGATGGCAAAGCGGTGTGGGATTTGGTGGGCGACGCAGGCAAAAAAGTGATCGTGATGAACGTACCTGTCACGTGGCCCCCCCAACCCGTCAACGGCTTGCTCGTCACGGGAATGCTGACGCCGCGCAACGCTGAAAACTATACTTATCCGAAAGAACTCGCGGACGAATTGAGATTAGAGATTGGAGATTACATCGTTTACTCCGACGAGGTGTACAGCAAAGGACGCGGCGAAATTTTTCTGAACGCGCTAAAATATTCTGCCGATCAGCGCGTCAAAGCGGCGGAATATTTGCTCCAAAAATATCCGTGGGACTTCTTCATGCTCGTCTTCCCAGAAACGGACACCGTGTCGCACGGGTTGTGGTCCGCGTTCGATCCGACGCATCACGAGCACGATCCCGCCCAAGCCGCGAAATTCCGCGACGGCATCCTTGGAATCTACCAGCATATTGACGACTTGCTCGCGCGCCTATTGGATTCTGTCACTGCGAGCATATTCGCTCCGCTCAGTGTAAACTCCGCGAAGCAATCTCCAACCCGCGATTTGGAGACACCTGCACTGCACCAAACGCAGTGCGGTGCAAGTGTTGCTTCGTCGCAAAAACCGCTCCTCGCAACGACAGATGTCACCATTCTCTTGATGAGCGATCACGGTCATGGTCCCGTCCGCAACTTTCTCTACGTCAACAACTATCTCGCGCAACGCGGGTATTTGAAATTCAAACCGAATATCGCGTCGCAATTCAAGCACGTCGCGTTTCAACTCGGACTGACACCGCGATTTGTGTACAGCATTGTGCTCACATTCGGATTGGGCAAGTTGCGTCGCACGCTCGACAAGCGGCGCGGCGGACGCGCACTGCTCAAACGATTCTTCCTTTCGTTCAGCGACGTGGATTGGTCGCGCACGCGCGCGTACTCCATCGGTTACATCGGCGAGGTGCACATCAACTTGAAAGGACGCGAACCACAAGGCATTGTTGAACCTGGCGAGGAATACGAACGCGTGCGTGATGATGTAATCAATTCTCTACGCGAATTAGAATTACCCGACGGCACGCCACTCGTCGAACACATCTGGAAGAAAGAAGAAATCTATCACGGCGCTCATCTCGCGAACGCGCCCGACATTCTGTTTCTGCCGCGCAACCTCGAAACCATTGCGTTTGGCGATTTCGAATTCGGCTCGAACAAGGTCATCGAAAAATCGTTCGGCGTGTCGTCGTCGCATCGCATGAACGGCATCTTCATCGCAAGCGGCGCAGGAATCAAAGACGCGGGTGAATTTCGCGGCGCGCAGTTGATCGATCTCGCGCCGACGATTTTGCATCTGATGGGGTTGCCTGTGCCGACCGATACGGACGGGCGTGTACTGACCGAAGCACTGGCAGACGCGCGCACTGTTGAGTACGGCGGCACATCGGAAGCCAGCGCGACGACGACCGAGGGCTATTCGGAAGAAGAAGAGAAGGAAGTGATCGAGCGACTGGCGGATTTGGGGTATATTTCGTGATGATGACAAAACATCTTCTCTACCTCGAGTCTGGTCCGCGCCGACAAAAAACGATGGTTCACGTGCTCGACCTGCTGGGTTGTATCGCGCAAGGCGCAACCACCGAATCGGCATTGGAGGCAACGCCCGCTGCTATCCGCGCGTACCTCCGTTTCTTGCGGCGAAGCGGCGAAGCGTTCAAGCCCGAGGGCAAATTCACCACTGGAATCGCCGAGCACGTCATGGAAGGCTCGTGGTTAGGCAACGGCGATCCAACCCCTGGCTTCACTCCCGATTTTCAACCACTCACTGCCAAAGACTTGAAAATCTATCTCGAACGCTGGCACTGGTTGCACACTGATTTGCTGCAACTCATTCGCGATGTGCCGCGCAAGCAAATGACTGCCAAACCAGGAAAAGGTCGCTCGCTCAACCGTATTCTCGAACATATCGCCGAAGCCGATGGGACTTACCTGCGCTATTTGGTGGGCAGAGTAGACAATCTGTCGGATGCTTTGCGCGCGGTTCGACCAGATTCGGACGATTTGTCTGCCGCGCTGAATCGCGTGTGGGAGATTGAACGCGCGCGGTTGCAAGGGCTGACCGAGAAAGAACGCAAACAGCAAGTCAAGCATGGTCAAGTCACCTGGACAGCGCGTCGGGCGTTGCGCCGTATGCTCAAGCACGACTGGGAACATTCGCGGGAGATTGCAGAGCGATTGCAATCTACGGACAATTGAGCAACGATCCACATCATCATGCCAGGTTTCTCACAGAAACCTGGCTTTTTCGTTTTGCGGTTGACACACCGCGCCAAACGTGGTATAATCGAACTGAGAAGATGTTCAGAACAAATTCTCAATTATGAAACCGACCGATGGACGCGCCCTGCTCCTCCAAGTCAGCCGCCTCTACTACGAACAGAACCAAACGCAAGAGCAAATCGCCGCCGCACTGAAACTCTCGCGTCCCAAAGTCGCGCGCCTGCTCCAACGCGCGCGCGAACTCGGCATCGTCCAAATCACGATCCGCGATCCCTTCGCCAGCGATCACGCGCTCGAGCATCAACTGGTTGACACGTTCGGCTTACAAGCCGCTGTTGTCGTGCCAGCGAGTCCCACCGAGAACGAGCGCGTCATCAGCCGTCGCCTGGGTCAAGCCGCGGCACGTTATCTCGTCCAAACCATCAAGGGTGGCGACATCATTGGTGTTGGTTGGGGGCGTACGCTGCATCAAGTCGTCAATTCGCTCACGCCTGCGCCACTTAATATACCGCCGCGCGTTTTGCCGCTCGTGGGCGGACTGGGACAAGTTGCGCCATCGTTCCAAGTGAACGAACTCGCGCAACAACTCGCGACCGCATTCGGCGGAACCTGGGATTGTCTGTACGCTCCCGCCGTTTTGGAAAGCCGCAAAGCCCTCGCCGCGATCTCCGCGCAAAGCGACGTGCGCCATGTCGTCGAACAATGGAAAAAGATCAACGTCGCGCTCGTCGGCGTTGGCAATATGGATGTCCACAGTGAAGTGCGGATGTTGTTCGTCGGTTATCTGCGCCCGCGCGATCAGAAACGCTTGCTGGATGCGGGCGCGGTCGGCGATATTTGCATGCGCTTCGTTGATCGCAATGGACACCCTTGCCCACCTGCCGTCCCTGGAATCCTGGGAATCGAACTGCGCCAAATCAAAGCAATCAAACGCGTGATCGCAGTGGCAGGCGGCGCGAATAAAATTGACGCGCTGCTCGGCGCGCTGCGCGGCGGCTATCTCAAAACACTTGTGACCGATGCCGTCGCCGCACGCGGTATCATCGAACGCGCGACGCCCCATGAAAAGCAGAATGTCACGACTCGGACTCATCGTCAATCCGCGCGCCGGACGCGGTGATGAAATCAACGCGCGCGTCGCGCGGCAACTGATCGAGACGCTCAACCCAGGGACGACGCTTGTCGGCGCGGGAGAAATGGGTGCGGACGCACTCATGGGCTTGCGCGTCGAGCCACTCGATTACGCGCCGGCACAGGGACGTGCGCGCACACCTGCGCTCGTCGGGAAAATGCTCGCGCACGCTATCGAAATGATCGCAGTGGTCGGCGGCGACGGGACGATGGCGGATGTC
>Ga0315285_10005639_pt1 | contig 12904 bp, 14 predicted proteins | sample YL17G09_36_MG_FD_203698 | JGI IMG/M metagenome (GOLD analysis project Ga0315285, IMG submission 203698) | Sediment microbial communities from Yellowstone Lake, YNP, Wyoming, USA - YL17G09_36 | ecosystem: Environmental > Aquatic > Freshwater > Lake > Sediment | place: USA: Wyoming | collected... | reverse complement strand
GCCCGTTACTGGATTGGTTAATCAGGTAATGTGGATTGTATATGTGGTAGGAACAGAACAATGGGGGCTAATGCCCGGAGTAATAGCTTTTACAGTTGTCCATACTCGTAACCTGATAAAATGGAGAAAAGAATAAAACAGTGAAAAAATACGGTGCTAATCACAGCACCGTATTTTATTTATACACGTTTTGTGTAATACATATTAACATAGCCGGGTCGCCTGAACAGCTTACCCCAACCGTTTGATATGCTTTCAACTTCTATAATTTCACCCTTCTTTAATATTCCAATAACAGGTGATGCTACAGTTCCCTGTGCACGAATGTTCAAAGAACTGGCTGTAACAATATAGTAAGTGCCAAATCCTTGAGGAACTTTAATGACATAAGCAGGTGATAGGGTAATCCACTCACTTGCAGTTGGAGAAATTCTTCCAAAACCATTTTGCTCTGCATAAATTGGAACAGTTACTTTTCCAATTGTACGTATCACATTTCCCGGTATGATAGCAGGTGTCCTGCGCACATTAAGCGCATTAACTTGTACTGCTACATAATATAAGATATCTGTAGGAGGTGGTTTTGGTATAACGATAGAACCTGATGATTTATCAAATTGTTCAATTGGCATACTTTTATTTACCCATATGTTTAAATCCATAGCTGATAACGTTGTTTCTGGCTCGTTTTTATAAACTCCTTTAGCCATAAATTTATCACCCGAAAATTGCCACATACTGACTTTATCTTTTGGGTAATAAGGAGGGAGTTTTGGAAAGCCGTTTGTTGGTGCAATAGTTTCTAAGTATTCCCATGTCCTAACTTCATCCTTACTATCAAAAATGTAATCTGCCCACCATGTATATTTATCAGCTAAATAGCCATATCCAGCAGGACAGTAAGAATTTAAAAACCATGTTGCGCTATAAACGATTACATTGTATGTTGAGTTTCTAACAATATATTCATAAATCTGCCTGAAATGTTTTAACTGATATTCAGCCGAAACCTTTGGAACTTTGTCAGCGCTGATTTCTCCACGCATCATTTTGCTCCATAGTTGCCAATCACCCCACCACTGCTCCCAATCGAGAGCGATAAAAGGAACATCATAGGGTTTTACAGAATCAAGAAAGAACTGCGCTTGCTTAGCTGTATCCTTGTAAATAGGGTCAACCCAAAAGTATGCTCCGACTTTCATTCCATTAGCTGTGCCTTCTTCAAAATGCTCTTTCCACTTTACATCCATGTATCCAGCACCGGAAGCGCATTTTGCGACAATGTATTTTTGTCCTACAGATTTTAAAAGCGCAAAATCTACCCCTGCCTGATAACGGGATATATCCAGTATAATATTAGATTGGGGCATTTTTATCTTCCATTCTGTTCTTTTTTCTTTTTGGTTGTATTTCATCACAATTTTGCAAATTTAAAGAACTCATCTCAATAGGGGTTATTTCTGATTTTCGCATTTGCTCAATAAGGGCTGTTGCATAGTCTTTGTAATTATTTAACTCACAAACAAGTTTATTGATTTCTTTTGCTTGTGCTGAAATAATGGCATCCTGAGCTTCGAGTCTTTCTTTTATCTCAACGTTCTCTGCCTTTATTTCATTGTATTTTTCTTCGAGTTTGTCAAACCGTTCTTGGGTATTGAGAACTTTATCAGCAGCTTTGGTTGCAATTTCATCATACTGATTAACAATATCCATCTCTTTACCCTTGTTATCCAAGTCTGCCCCTTTTACCTCACGGGGTAGCATTCTACCTGCTCTGATGATGAGAATGATACCTGTTATTGTTGTGACAATAGCACCAGCACCAATGGCAATAACCCATTTAGCCAGTTCTATTATTTGTTGGGTTGTTTCAGTATCCATTCTTCACCTCCGCTCTTTAATGATGTTAGTCTTGCACGTGCACTGGTTGCTAAGGCTGCGCCCATTAAAAGAGTGATGGGACGAATGAATAATGCGCTGAAAAAAGAAATGTCAATTTTTTTTAAAAATACATCGTTATAGAGTATATATCCAAAAACGCAAACATATAAAATGCAGCATATGGCAATAAATACCTTAGTCCATGTATAAGTTTGACATTTTGTAATAGCTACGAATCGTAGATTCCAGTATGCAGCCAATCCGTAAAAAATAAATGAAACAAAAATCATCGCCGTAACAAAAAAATCAAACCACACTTGTAAATCTTTGTCTATGATGATAGGATTCACATTTGACCTCCTTTCCTAAATTAGACCACCATATGTGGTATTTTAAATTATTTAAATACCACATATAGCGGTTTCTTACGTCTTAAAATTAGTATTTTATACTACATGATAAAAATAGCCTGTCCTGCACCTGCGAATTCATAATCTATGGTTATATAGGGGTGTAACGATGTAGTAGTATATTCTGATGAACGTAAATCGCCACTTGTAGAACCTTCGCTGGTTGATTTCATAAGCCAGCCATTATTGGTTACAGTTCCATCCAGCCATTGATTTACTCTTAGTAAACCTGCTGTGTTAAGTGTCCAATCGAACCAAGTGTGAAAATGAGCAGGGTTTGTGGTTGCGTGAATTGTGTTTTCATAATCATTTCCAGCACTACCGCATCCTGCTGTTGTCCAAGCAGTTGTGCCTGTGTAATAACTCCAACACACCTCATCTTCCCACCAACTTCTTAATACTGGATAGATATTGCAATCATAGCCATGTGAAACATCACAATATAGGCTAATTACCACACTTGAAGCATAGGCATTAATTCCGGTTATACTGGAAAGGTCAAACTTAAAAATAGGTCTGTTTATTAAGGTAAGCGTTCCAACACGCATGATATCATCAGCACCTCTTTTTGTGGCGGGGTTAGTTTGATTTAAGCAAGAATCCTGTCCTGTACTACTATCTGGTTGTATAACAAGTGTTTCCATTAGTCTTTACTTCCTCTTAAACTAACCGTTACCTGCTTTATGGTTGCACATTCTTTGACATCAAAGGTGATAACATCACCAGCATCAAATGTCCTAGTCCAGTTCGAAAGGGTAGCATCCTGCATCTTTGCATTACCAACAGTTATGGTTGGCTTGCTTGCGCTACCTGTAATGATGGTAAGGGTTGGGTAATTTGAATAAGTTGCTTTCTTTATTTCAACACTAACACTTCCGGAAGATGTATCAGCGAACATTCTTACTGATGTAATACTTCCACTGAACGGCATTTCAACTGCGACTTTACTTCCGGCTGTAATAACACCGCCAACGATATTACCTAAAATAATATTTAATCCCCAACTATCTGAAACCCAAGCTACTCCTGCTGGAGCAGACCCGGTTACTTTTAGATACTGTCCTTCTCCACCAGAAGCTAAAATACTTCCTGATTTAGAGCCAGTTGAAATATACAAATCACCTTTCCTGTCAAATTTTTGATAGGGAGAATTCATAAGGGTGTTTGTAATGTTTATATTACTTCCAGAATTGAAAGCATGCATGCTTCCACTGGTATCAAAATATAAAATCGAACATCCGGTACTTGGGGTTGGTGGTACATCACTATTAAGAAATCTTACTTTAACTACATCCCCGTTTAAGATGGCTACAGAAGCGCTTAGAATTGTAGTAGAAGCACTTGTTTCTGTAAAGCCTCTGGCAATACAAGCACTTGTATCTGTTGCATACCTATCCAGTATGCCCAAATTTTGTGTCGTGGCACTACCGGATGATTGATTAAAAAAGGTATAAAAGGAAACTGATGAGGCATCTGTTATGGTATTATAAGATGTTAAGCCTAATTTATTTGTTAGTATTGGCATGGCTTATTTCCTTTTCTAATCAATGAAATAGTGTCCGTTTATATAAACTATTCCAGCCGTAGCATTAATACTGGAAGCAGATATAAGCCCTGCCGAACTTCCGCTAAATAACTGAGAAAGAGAAATTACAGATGCGCCAATTGCTACAAATCCATATATACCCCTAGCATCACTACTAAATGTTACCTTATTTGCTTGAACAAAAAACGGTATTGTAAATCCACTTGTTTTTGCTGGAATTGGTAAAGAAACACCTAACTGGTTTGTCAGTGTTCCAGATGAAGCGTTGCATTCAATTTTTGCTTCAACAAAAACAGTTTTTCCAATAATGCTGTATAATCCACTTCCGCTTGATGTAAAGGTAGCACCAGTAGAAAGAAAGACAGGCACATAAGGTTGAGGGCTGCTCATCGTTCCAAGAGACCCACTTATTTCACCTGCGTACCTATCTAGTTTTCCTAAATTTTCTGTTGCTCTGCTTCCAGAAACAGCATCAATATAATCGTACAGTAAAACAGTAGAAGCATCAGTTATAGCATTATAAGTTGTTAATCCCAAGTTAGGTGTTATATTTGACATAATAACCTCTTCTAAAAATTATATTTATATGAACCATGATGCTCTCCCTGCCCCAACAGTATCCGCAAGACTATAATATGCTTTAAATGTTCCACCGTTAGTATATGAGGAATTATGGCTTGAATCATCTGTAAGTTGTGCGCTGGTTTGCTTTACTACATATCCATTCTGAGCAACAGTACCCTGAACCCACTGTGTTGCGTAAGAAGCGTTTACTGGAACATTATAATAAGTTCCAATTACAGGTGAAGATATGTTTAACGACCCCATGTTTACATCGTAAGCTCCTGTTTTCATTCCCCCTGTCCAAGCGGTACTTCCATCATAGTAACTCCAATTTGCCACCGAAGGATTCCAATTGCGAAGACTTCTAAACAGGTTGATTTGAGGCCCGTTACCGCCCTCAAAAGATAGGATTTGCAGCACTAAAGAAGCAGACGTTATTGTTGCGTTGGATGGGATTCCACTCAAATCTGGTCTTACGATTGCCCTATATGCACGGCTGTTCCAGCCTATTTGAACTCCAATCTTTATGTTTTGCTGCTGCCTCACCGTTGCGGAATAATTATACATTTCATTACGAACACTGGTTGAACTTTCGTAATAATAAATAGCCATTTATTATCTTCCTCTCTGAAAGGTTAGGGTTACTCCTGCCCATGATACAGTAGAACCACAAGTAGATGCTGAATAAGGTGAAACCCACACTTTATCTCCTGCTGTTACCACGCTGTATGCTTGATTCACAACACCAGCTACACTTCCTGTACCAGCAGAAGAATCATATACCCCTGAACCAACCTGAATCATTGTGCTTAACATGCTCTGTGAACCAGTAAAAGCTGTTTTTGGACATGCCATTACTTTAAATGCAGGATTACCGCTGGTTGACGTACTGCAAGTAGCAACAGCGCTAATTAGTTTCCACCCTGACATAGAATCTGGAATACGAACATATGCTGTATCTGTAGATACCAATGAAATAGTTTGGTTAATGGGTATAAATACTGCCCGCTTTCCGTAATCGCTTGACCCTAAAGAGCTTGCTGAAATTGGATGGTTGATTGTAGAAGCAGAAGAAACTTCCGCTTGCGTGGCAAAGGTTGTCACAACCGTCAGCGAACCGCTTATCCAAGTTAATGATGCAGATGTATTATTTGCAGAACCACTTAAGGCTACCAAAGAAGCTGTAACCGCAACCGCAAACCTGTCAACAATAGGTAAATTTGCGTTAGTAGCGCTACCAGATGCCTGATTGATATAAGTGGCTGTCAAAGATGACCCGTCACTTATAATATTATAGGTTGTTAATCCTAATTGAGATGTAGTTGATGTCATATCTGACTCCTATTTACTTTCTTAAAAAATCGTATTTTATACATACTGTCCTCCCGTACTTGTTCCACCTGCCGAATTTCCGGGCAGGTAATTTGCTCCTCCGTTTTGTGTGTAAATAAGGCTGTTTGCGTCTACCTGATACCTGACACCTGATACAGTGCTAGAACCACTGATTGAAAAAGTATTGCTTTCCGCACTTATCATTCCACCTCTTGTAGAATAAGCAAAGTATGAACTACAAACAATACTTCCGCTAATATCAATTGTCCTTCCAACACAGTATACCAATCCTCCTAAATAGCCACACCAGTGAACTACGGAATCACCTGTTATGTGATAGTTTCCTGAGCAAATTATATTTCCTCCGTATGCAGCAAACAAATGAAAACCAGCACTATCTCCAAAATGTACGTTATTATAGGACACTTTTGAGCCGTATGAAGAATAAATAGAGTGACCAGCCGTAGTTGTTCTAATCTCTAAATCTTTAATGATTATATTTTCTGTTACGTTATCGAATTGAAAAGCTGTGTTGCTGGTAACAGAAACAACTGTCAATCCGGGGTCAACAGAATTTCCCTGTATTGTGATAGTTCCAGCACCCTGCCATGTTTTTGCCAGATATACACGTGTTGTATATGTTCCATCTCCAACTTGAATGGTTATATTATAGCCTCGAAGGTCTAAGTAGAAAACAATAATATCAAGCGCTCTCTGGATTGTCAGAAAAGCACCTCCGGCTATATTTGATAATCCATCGTTGCTGTTGTTTCCATCTGTTCTTACATAATAAGTACGGTTAGAAGAAAGCATCTCTCTGGCAGTATTCATGTTTGCAAAAGAACCACTGATTTCGTTAACCTGATTTAACAGGCTGTTTGTATCTGTGATTGTTGTACCGCCAATAGCAGACAGGATATTAATATAACCCTGTCCCAACCTGAATTCATGAGGTACATTTGGAACTTCGCTTTCCACCAAAACAACGGGTTGCTGAATAAACTTTCCTGAAAGATTGGCTGTATCATAACTTTCTAGGGATATGGTAAACCTATTCTTATCCGCACAGTCGGTACGAAAAGCGCCGGGTTTTGATAGTGATACTGAATCAGGCTTTCCAAAAGGGGATAATATCCAATTATATGTAAAATTGTGAATATCCACAGGATTACCTGTTTCATCCAATACTTCGAAAGTCAGTTCCTTATATGTTCCTGCAATAAAGGTTATTTCTTCTAAAGAAATTATTGAAAAATTATTGATAGTATTAGACATACTGCCCTCCTGAGTTTGTTCCTCCAGCACTATTTCCGGGGAAGTAACTTGCACCACCGCCAGCAGTATAAATTGAACCATTGGTATCAGCAGCATATCTAATTGCTGTCATAGTGGTAGTTGTGTAGGTTATAACTTCCGCATCTATAACACCATTTCTTGAAACATATGCAAAATAAGTCATCGTAAGACCTGCGCCAACAGTAACAGTTTTACCATACATATATATAAACCCTCCATACAATGTTATCATATGTACCAATGCATTTCCTGTTATACTATAATTTCCAGTAGCATTAATCTCTGCTCCTTGTGTTGCGTAAAGATGATAGCCAGCACAAGCTCCAAATCGTATGTTGGTAAAGTATACTCTTGAATTAGATTGTGATAAAATGGAAGTGCCAGAAGTGATTGTCGTAATTTCCATATCTTTTATGGTTAGTATCCCACCTGTAGCAGCAATATTAAAAGCATTATTATTCGTTACTGAAATAATAACATTTTGTGGATTGACACTGTTACCCTGTATGGTTACATTGCCACCACCCGTCCATGCTTTACCTAAACTTATGGCTGTTGTATAAGTACCATCATCAACTTGAACAGTGATTGTATAGCCGTTTGTATCCAATAAAAGTATTGCGTTTAGTGCTGCTTGAATCGTTAAAAATGCACCTGCTGATGTATTCGCTAAACCATTATTGCTGTTGTTTCCATCTGTCCTTACATAATAAGTGCGACTAGCAAGCAGCATTTCTCTGACATTACTCATATTTGCGAAAGAGCCACTTATTTCAGTAATCATGCTTGAAACTGTGGTTACATCTGAAATTGTTGTACCACCAATAGAAGAAACTATGTTTATAACACCCTGCCCTAATCTAAACTCGTATCCTGCTCTTAAAATAAGAACGGGTTGCTGAATAAATTTTCCAGAAAGACCGCTAGTATCATAGCTGTATAAATATATGGTAAACCTATTCTTGCTTGTACAATCGGTACGAAAAACTCCGGGCTTTAACAAGGAAACAGAATCAGGTTTTCCATAAGGGGATAATGCCCAAGATGTGCTGTAAGTGCTGATATCTACGGGCATTCCTGTTTCATCAAGAACTTCAAAGGTTAATTCCCTATATGTCCCACCAATAAAGGTGGCTTCTTCTAATGATATTATTGAAAAATTATTAATTATATTTGCCATTTTAAATCCTCATCTTAATTTCCTAAGCCCACTAATTCATTTAGGGTTAGTGTGCTAATTGCGCTAAGTGTTGAACCTGAATAATTGGATAATATCGTCCATCCATCATTAAGGTTATATATGGGTAGTGTAAATATTTCATCGTACCCAATGCCCGTTTGGGTATTATTATAAAGGGTAATATCGAATACGGTAACTTCACTGGTTACAGGATTAGAAACACCAAGCTGGTATATTGTCTTATTATCGCCATCTATAATATATGAGCCAGAGAAATTATCAAGAAAAGCAAGTGTGCAACGTGCGCCTATTACTAAACTGTCAGGATATATCGGAACACCAAAATAGTCGCTAGAAGGTAGGGTTGTTGAAAAAAGAAATTCTTCACTCATAATTATCTACTCCTATCTTTGCGATAATATTTATTGTTCCTTGGGCAACGTTATATACATATCCATCCATAACAGATATTTTTAGGGTTTGTGTACACTTTCCAGAAACATTTTCTGTATCTGCCGAATATAGATATGCAACGCAGTACCCGTTATTTCCTGTAAGCTTTTTCGTAAGAATGACATGGCTCTTGTCACTAAAGGAACGAAGATTCCATTCGATATCAAAATAAGTTACGTCTATTGGAACTCCTTCTTCTGTGTTTAAATAAAAGGCAAGCTCCTTATAACTTCCTGCGATAAATGTTACTTCGGGCAAATTGTTAATTGTTATATTTGAGAATGTAGATGTCATTTTTTACTCTTTCCTAATCCAGAAAATAACTTCCTGCCATATGGATAATAGCGGTTGATGAGCCAAGGGCAGTTCCTACAAGTTGGGTCATTGCTGCTGCTGTTGAGCTTTTTTTCCACAGTCCTATTTTTGAAGATGCAGGGGATAGTATACCAACTACCTGCAATAAACTTCCTGTGGTTATTCCACCATAAGTAGTAGCAAATGGAATATATAAGTTAGGTATCGTTTTTGGATATACTGGCATTTCTATATAAACAGGACAAGCAGTTACTCCTGTTATTGAACTTAGACTAATCGAAGTTTCGAAAAATAAGGTTCTTCCAAGAATGCTATATGCTCCAACGTTAAAGTTATAACCAAAATCGGTAGTACCTTCGCAGGAAAGTGTTGGTACAAATTCGGTTGGTTTAAAATATTTTGCCCCTTCGTCTTTTATAATAACACCGCTTGCATCATAATATAAAGCCATGTTATTTTCTTGGGAAACTGAAGAAGCAAGCACTACGCCTCCAATTTGGCTTCCAGAAAATTTTCCACTTACACTATTCCATTTTTGAGAATTAAAATTAGTGGTTGTGCTGGAATCTACCATTGAACTAAATAAATCACTGTATTGAAATTCTTGGTTATCCATGCGCATCCTATTGCTAAGAATCATTTTAAAGTCAGTTGGGTCGTCATAATTAAAATCTATTCCTATTAACGCAGGATACACAAAAATATCTTCTTTTATTTCAACAGTTATTGTGCATCCCAAGGTTAATTGATTTATAAAAGGTTCAAATTCTTTTATAAAAAGGAAATTCGCTGCTTCTATATCAAGCACATATCTTGGTTGAGAAATTTTAGTTAAAACAACTACTCCTTGGTCGTATAGTTCTTGTGCGGTAAGCTGTATTTCATCCGGGGTCATTATGCTGGTTTGTATAAAATTAGTGTTGTTGTATGTATTTCCAATAATAAAATTATCCAAATCAATAAGCTGCGTTTGTAGAAAATTATTTGTAAAGCTTAACTCTTGTGTTATTGCTGTAATTTGTGCTTCAATATCGCTGGCAACTGCTTGGTGTCCAGCTATAAGGCTTTGCGTATTGCTTATCTGATTTAACTTATCATCTATGTCTGCGTTTATTACAGCCATTTCTGCTGGAGTCGCTTTTGCTGCAATAGCAGCATCACGAGTTACGTATAGAGCAGCAAGGTCGCCCTGATATCCTGCCAAAGTTGACTGCAATCCAACAATAGTTAAATTTTCATTATAAAGGTCTGTTAATAAATCGGAATAGGTTGGTTGCCAGTAAGCAATTTTATCTTCCCATTTGTCTATGGCTGATATTAAATCCGATGTCATCCAATCTAGATTTTTATAATAGTCAAAGTTATAAATGGTACTTGTACCAATCGGGTTAACAAGGTTTATTTCAAGATTTTCTCCACCAACAACGGTTAAAGCCGTTGCTAGTTCATCGGTTATTTCTTCTATTGTAAAGCTTTTCATCAAATTTTCAAAAGAAATAAAAATATCTGATGCTATTGTTGCATTTAAAACACTGTGCGCAGATATTGTTTTAGCAATGCTGTCAAAAATAAAAATACACTGATATGTTTGTGATACTTCGTTCATTAAAAAATCATAAATCGTTTTATCAGATATTTCAAAATAGCGATATACTAATTTAAGGCTGTTATCAATTGTTCCTATGCTCCATCCGGGTAAATATTCAAGTATCGTATCCATTAGTGAATGTGGAACATCTGTAGGGTCATAAAACTTAAAAGAATTATCCATAAGCGTTAATTTTTTATTAGCCATCATTATTTCTAATGACTTACATCCCACTGTTTTTGTTTCAACCAGCCCATTATTTTCTATATTTACTGATGTTATCATAAAGTTTGCAATACCATTTACCAGAACCAATCTTCTATATTGTATTGAATCATAAAAGTCTACGTCTTTACCGTCTATCTGTGATGGAACTGTGAAGGTTAATTCGGAAATAGCGTTATATCTTAAATTAAGTTTTCTATTAAAGATTGTACCCATGTTATATAAAATACTTCCGTCAGGGTTGGCTAAAGAAAAATTAGGAATTTCATTCTGATTATAATAGTCAAAAGAGAAAATACTCACGTTAAACTCCTACTCCTCTAGAAAACACAGCGTCAATATATAAACTGCTTATATTTCCAGAAATAGCCAAATCGTTATCGCCCTGAATTAGCCTGAAGAAATTTTTATTAAACTTGGTCATTCTTAAAGCGCTGGCGCTTGAAACAATAGTTCCTTTATCATTATCAACCGTCATGGTTTCATAAGGTGATAATCCAGTAAAAGTAAACGCACGATTATTGTCAGTCTGATTGATGATGGTACAAGTTCCTCCTGTGCTATTCATGGTAAATGTGGTAACTGGTTTATTGTATCCACCGTAAGTGCTCATATTATAATAGCTCACTGTATCAGAAACGGGGTTACTTGTATACGTTCTAACAAACGTTGGAGGATAATATAGCCCCCAAGGACGGTCACATCTGGCATGCAGGGTTAGCGCATAATTTAAATTACCAACATACAATCTAGGAGAAATCGTAAAGATGACATTAAATGTAATATCTACGATATCATCCTGAACAATTCGCAATGGTAAATAATTACTTCTTCCAAGAAGCCAAGCGCTAATAGCATGACGGGTTGCGCCGTCAATTGGTGAAAAGCTTCCTACAGTAAAATCAAATTCTAGTGGTGATTCATAATATCTTCCATAAAAATAAGGAACTTCTCGCCTGTATAACCACTGTTCGTTGATAAGTGCGTCACCGCCCTCACCTGCACTAGAAGGGTTTGAAGGTTCAAAATCAAACAATCGTAAATCGTAAACTTCGCTTTGAACATTGTCGAAAATAAACGAACTGCCATAAAAACTCATGGATTCCTCCAATTCTGGAAGGGGCTATTTCTAACCCCTACCATGTTAAATACTATTTGTGAAAGCATTCTTTTGCTTTCCTCTTGATTTCAATGCCTTGTTCATAGAACTAAAGACTTTCTTCTCTACATCAGCAAGAGTAACTTTATCAAGGTTTCCGTTAATGGTTAAGTTAAGAGTGGTTTGGTTTGTATAATTTCCACCTGCTGCACCAATTCCTTTTGCGGTGATGGTTGACATTTTAGGCAGGATGTTTTTCATGAAATTATTCATCTGTCCTTCGGTAGCTACATACTCGCCTTTAAGCAACTTAGCGTAAACTTCATTGCTTTTTAGATTTCCTGCAAAATCACCATCGTGATGAGATTCAATTAAACCGCCAGAGTGTACTTGAATCCCGCTTGTCATTCCTTCCCGTCCAGCTTGCATTTTAGCTGCGTTTATACCGCCCTTATCGTAAGCAGCATTAACAGCAGCTTGACCTGTTAAGCGCTCGGCAGTTTTTGTTACGGCTGCTTTAAGTTTTGCTTGTACAGCAAGAGCATTTTTAAGAACTTCAATAAGCTCTTTAATCTTTTCTATCATTAGTTCAATAGCGTCAATTTGCTTATTGATAGATTCTTCAAATTTGTCTGCCATTTTATCCAAAGCTTCTACTTGCAAATCATATTTTCTATCTTCGTACTTTTTAGTAATTTCCTCTGATAGAATAGCAGCTTCTTCTTCAAGCTTTAATCTTTTAGCTTTGGCTTCCTGACTTTGGTCTAGCGAAAGAAGATAAATTTGGGTTTTTAACTTGGCAAGACTTTTATTCTTCTTGGCTATCTCATCATTGAAATCAGCCTCTTGCTTTTGAAGTTTAAGGGATTCTTTTTGAGCATCAATCCATTTTTTATATTCTTTCAGAGCGTCTTGAAGCTTATCCTTTTTCTTTTCAAGGTTCTTGATTTTCTTTTCTTGAGCCTTGATTTCTTCATCGTTGCCGTTGTCTTCTGTTCCACCGCCACCCCCACCA
>Ga0315285_10005638_pt1 | contig 12904 bp, 10 predicted proteins | sample YL17G09_36_MG_FD_203698 | JGI IMG/M metagenome (GOLD analysis project Ga0315285, IMG submission 203698) | Sediment microbial communities from Yellowstone Lake, YNP, Wyoming, USA - YL17G09_36 | ecosystem: Environmental > Aquatic > Freshwater > Lake > Sediment | place: USA: Wyoming | collected... | reverse complement strand
CAACGCTTGCACCGCGGCCTTGCGACCGAAGCGCCATGGCGCGGGGCCAGTGTGGCTCGCTACGCCTTCACTGTGCAAGACTCTCACTCGCTACACCTTGCCGGCTTTGCCCGGCGCTGTCTCCCAACCGTCCCAACCGTCCCACAAAATGGCTTTGCACGCTCAAAAAAAACTTCTTATGTCCCTTATGTCCCTTTATTTCTGCAAAAATACCCCTTTTGGCTGACACCGGGCTTGAAGGAATACAGGTCGGGCGCGGATCAGAGACTCAGCACATCAGCAAGAGCAAGCAGTAGTTTCTCACCGTCTCCGCGCCATGCGCTGCCGTGCATACACGCAAGCGTTGCGGGCCTGGCGGAAGCCAATCTCTCCAGCATGCCGCGGGCGTTCTTGGTGTGTGAGTAATAGTCCATCACGTGCCGCAAGGCTTCGCTCGGCCCGAGAATATCCGATTCCGTGAGTGCTGGGAGATCGTCGCCGGGCTGCGTAAACAGGTCGCCGCACAGCAGGGTCTTTGTTCGTTCTTCCATCAGGAACCCGCAGTCCCACGCGTGCGGCATATGGGGCGTGTCGAACCATCGCAAGGAGTGGGTGCCAAGCGAGAGCGTCTCCCCGTCCGCCAGGGCGCGTGGCGGCCGGTCTGCAAGGTCGTTGACGGACACCAGGGCCGCGACCCAGCCGCATAGGGGCGAGGACTGTGGGGCCGCCGCGAGCCATTCATTGAGCGATCCGCACTCGTCCGCTTCAACATGCGACAACACTATGTAGCGAAGCCGTTCCACCGGCAACACGCTCGCAACCGCCTCACAAACCAAGGAAAACATCTTTCCCGGCCCGGTGTGGTAAATCAGCGGTTCGTCGCCAACAACGAGGTATTGGTTGAATGAGAATCCTCCCGGCACGCCTTCGATATGGACCGGCGTATTGATGCGGTATATGCCCTCAGCGACCTCGTGGACATTCGTCCCCGATTGCTTATTAGTTATGCCCATTTTTCACCCTCGCGCCCCCCAATAAACACGTCGTTCGCTCATCTCTATTCCTGCGGCGGCCCCGATTGTCGTGAACACCGAACTAACCTGATCTGTACAATGGCGGGTACGGAAATATAGGCATCGTCACCGCACGCGCTCAGGCCAGTTCAGGAGCATGTTTCTCTTTTCACCGGTAATTCCGCGAAGACTTCCCGTGGATACCGGTAGCCGATGGCGCCGAACGGCTCCTTGTAGTCGTCTCTTCCACCTCGCCCCGGGTGAGTCAATTGTCAGCCCACCGCTGCCTCCGACCCCGCAGCGCGGGAGGCCTCTCCCATACGCTCCGGCTGAAAAACTCTTCTTACGTCCTTTATGTCCCTTTAGCCCCTTTATTAGTCATGTTCTCAGTATTCGCACCTGCTTTGTCAGCCAAATCCCCCTTGTTTCGCAAATTTTGCCAGGTTCGACGATGGTTTCCGCCTCAAAAAAGTGCACCAACTCGAGCTATATAAAATAAGAGGCACTTGATCGCGGATGGGCCTCGGGTTGGTAGGAATGCGGGCCTGCGTTATAATGGGAATTGCAACAAAATGGTGGAACCGGCATGAGCTTGGCTGAGTTTGAGGTTTTGGACGGTGCGCGCCCGTTTTGGGACTCGCGGGGGTTCTCGGTGTGGTCGGCGGGGTCGCTGGGGGGCGTATACCGGCGGATGACGGTTCGGAAGTCGTCGATGCTGGGCGAAATCGCCAGCTACTATACCGACGACTATATCCTGTGGCGGCACAACGGCGGGGCGGACCGGGACCTGGTGCTGCGGACGTGGCGTCCGGCGCCGGACCTGATGGTGCAGCGCGTGGTCTTTTTGGAAAACACTTCTATCGTTCCGCGGCGCAAGACGCGCAGTTTCCTGCTGGGCCTTCGCGGCTACCTTGAGGTGTACTGTTATGTTCCCGGCAGCGGGGCAGGCGGGCGGGGGATGAGGGATTTGTCGGCGTTGATTGACGAGGCGTATAAGTTTTGTGGCTCGGGGTCGAGCTTGTTGCATACGGCGTAGTGCACCCTGGGTAGTTCACCCAGGCATGTAGGAGGTTTTACGATGCTTGGCCTGCTTTTGGTTGTGGCGGCGGCGCTGTTCGTGATCAGCTATTTCTGGTACGGGCGTTACATGCGCAAGGTGTTCGGGCTCGACAACAACCGCAAGTGCCCGTCGGAAACCATGTACGACGGCGTCGACTACTGCCCGGCGCATCCGTCGGTTCTGCTTGGCCACCACTTCAGTTCGATCGCGGGCGCCGGGCCCATTGTCGGGCCGATCGCCGCGGCGGGCCTGTTTGGTTGGCTGCCCGCGTACCTGTGGTGCGTGCTGGGGTCGATCTTTTTCGGCGGGCCGCACGACACCGGCTCGCTGGTGTCGTCGATGCGCCACCAGGGCAAGTCGGTCGGCGAGGTGGTTGACCGGTGGATCGGGAAGCGGGGTAAGATGCTGTTCCTGTTGTTCACCTGGCTGACGCTGGTGCTGGTCGTGGCGGTGTTCCTCCAACTGTCCGCCGACACGTTTGCGTCCGACCCGGCGGTGGCGTTCTCGGGCTGCCTTTACATCCTGCTGGCTATCATCTTTGGCCTGCTCGTCTACCGGCTAAAGCTCTCTCTGCTCTACACCTCGCTGGTGATGGTGCCGCTGGTGCTGCTGTCGGTGGTTTACGGCCACTATACCCCCTGGGTGCAAAACGTGTTCTCGCTGCCCATGGAGACCTGGCGGTGGGCGCTGATGGTTTACATTTTCCTGGCGTCGGTCCTGCCGGTGTGGCTGTTGCTCCAGCCGCGCGACTACCTCTCCTCGTACTTGCTGTATTTCTCGGTGATTGTCGGCGGCGCAGGCATGACCTTCGGGGGGTTCCACGAGATTTCGTTGCCCGCGTTTAAGACTTTTGCGGCCCCCGACGCGACCTATCTCTGGCCTTTGCTCTTTGTGACAGTCGCGTGCGGCGCCATCAGCGGGTTTCACTGCATGGTGGGCAGCGGCACGTCGTCCAAACAGATCCGCCGGGAGACCGACGCCCAAATCATCGGCTACGGCGCCATGCTGCTCGAGGGGTTAGTGGCCATTATCGCTTTGGGCACGGTCATGGTGGTGGGCTCGCTGGTCAACAACAACCCGCTGGACACGTACGGGGTGGGGTTCGGCCGGTTCGCCGCCGTGCTTGGCATGGACCCGGCCCTGGGCAAATCGCTGGGCCTGCTGGCCATCAACAGTTTCATTCTCACGTCGCTCGACACCGCCACCCGGCTGGGCCGGTACCAGTTGCAGGAAATCGTCAATAACAAGATCGACCGGTACAGCGCCACGGCGGTCGGCGTTGCCGCCTCGATGTCGCTGCTGTTCATCAGGAGCGGCGACACGCCCGCCTGGAAACTGATTTGGCCCGTGTTCGGCGCCTCGAACCAGTTGGTGGCGGCGCTGGCCCTGCTGGCCATCTCGGTATGGGTTATCAAGGGACTCAAAAAGGGCGCGGCGTTCCTCATGCTGCCGATGGTTTTCATGATGATCACGACGATTGCGGCGCTGGTGCTCCTCGTCGTGACCAACTGGGCCAAGGGCAATTACCTGCTCGTGGGTATCGGGGCAGTGCTGCTGGTGCTGGCGGCCCTGCTGGTCGTCGAGGCGGTTCGTGCCCTGCGCGCCCCGGCCCGCGCCGAAGCCAAAGAACCGATTGGGACAGCCGCGTAACGGACAACTCAAACCAGTTGATTAAGAAAATGCAGTCGACCGCTTGGAGGTATTCCTATGCTGTTGGCGTCGCTTGTTCTTATTGCGGTCACCGCGCCCGGCCTGGATAACGCCGCAGATCAACCCCCGGCCTCAGGCGCGCAGGTTTCAGCCCCGGCCCCGGCGCAGGCCGACGCCGCGACCGCCGCTGTCCCGCTTCCGGAACAGTCGTTGCGAGATTCCGGCCGGGACGCGCTGATTGTTCTTGGGGCGGTCGTGTTCGCGGCGGTTTTTTCGATCTTCAATTACGTGCGCGCAGGCAAATAGTCAAGCTCCTGCTCGATCGGACTTGGCCGGATTGGCTCCTGCGCGATGGGTAAGTGCCGGCGAGACGCTTGCACCCCGATAGCGTCCCAGCCGCCGGCTACGGGTTCGGCCAGGCGTTTGGCCGGCGCAAGGCTTGACGCCGACGCCGCGCCCAGCCCCAGAGACAGGGCGGCCAACAACAGGACATACGGTTGGCGGGGCTTGGTCACGGCGTTATCGATTGAGGATCTTGATTACCACGAAGCCGATCACAAATGGCGCGAAGGGGAAGATCCACCACTTGTGGGCGACCACCCAAAACCAGACGTCGGCGGCGATGTCCATGGCAGGACCTCCTTATTGTGGGGTCGTGGAATCGGAGCGGGTTGGCCGCTGCGGGGCGAACTTATCGAGGTGCTGGCGGCGCCATTGGCGCAGTTCTTCGGGCGAGAGGTTTTGCCGTTCGAGCATGCCGGCTTCGAGGGCTTCGTCTCCGCGGGTGCTGATGTCGAGCCGGAGTGCGGCGACCGCCATGAGCAGCGCGACGACCGCTATCGCCGCGCCGAACAGGTTTCTGGGCCTGTTTTCGAAATACAGGGGGCTGGTCAAGCCGGTGAAGGCCCAAAACGCCGACAGCGCACACAGGCCTATGGCCAAGCTGGAACACCAGGGCTGGGCGATCAGCCGGAAACCCGGCACCGCGAGCACTACCACCATGACGAACGCCGCCGCGCCCGACGCGTACAGGCTGAGCTTCCAAGGGGGAATGGGTTTGTACGCGCTGGCGGTGAGAGCGCGCTCTTCGTCGAGTTCCTCGTCGGACGAGACTTCCATGTGGCGGGGGTGCTCGAGGTCGTCGAAACCGGTCCGTTCCCGGGGGTCGCCTTCATCGCGGTGGTGACGCCGTTGCTTTCGTGCACGCGTACAGTCGGAACACAGCCGCTTGCCGCTTCGGGTTTCGTGGACGTGGGTGACGCAGATATTTTTTCCGCACTGGGTGCAGGCGATCCCGCAGATCTCGCACAACAACCGCTTGCACTCGGCGCAGTACCCGACCGAGCTCCGTATCTGACAAAGGTCACAATCCATGACGGCCCTTCCTGACGGACATCATTGAATCTAACATAGTGCAACCGAGGCCGCAACACGGGAAATTGATGAATGATGAATAAAGAGAGGCTGGGGGCGAAAAAAGCAAACGCAGAGACGCTGCGTAGCTGCGCAGGCAGCAAAGCAGGTCTTTGCGTTGTCCCTACCGCGACCCGTTGAAACCTCCAGTCCTGCCCGTCGGAACGCCCCCCGGCCGCGCTTCTTAGTGCGCGTTGTGGGGGTGTCCCTCTCTTCGTCCGTCCCTGTCCGTCCGTGTCAATCCGCAATGTGGTTAGGCGAGTCGTCGTTCGGCCTGTGCGATTTCGATGAGGGCGGCGCGGTCGAGGATTCGGATCTGGCGTGGGTCGGGCATGTCGATGAGGCCTTCTTTAGTCATCCGTGCGAGGATCCTCGAGAGGGTTTCGGGGATCGTGCCGAGCAGGCTGGCGAGCTGGGCCTTGGGCAGTTCGAGGACGAGTGTATCGGTTGCTTGCTGGCGTGTGCTGAGGTAGAGGAGATGCGCGGCGAGCCGTGCGGGGACTTCGCGCAACGAGAGGTCTTCGATCAGTGAGGCGAACCGGCGCAACTTGAACGACAACTCGGCCAGCATGCCCAGGGCGAGGTTGGGTTCGCTGCGGATCAGGCTTACAAAACCGTCGCGCGGGAAAAAGAGCATGTGGGCGGGTTCGAGCGGTTCGGCGTATGCGGGGAAGTCCCGGCCGGCGAACACGACCGCTTCGCCAAACACGTCGCCCGGGCCGAACACGTGCAAGATCTGCTCTTTTCCTTCCGGCGAGAGCTTGTACACCTTCACGCGCCCAGATATGATCGCATAGAATCCCGTAGCGCGCTCGCCGTCGGCGAAGATGACGTGGCCTTTGTCGTAATTACGCGTAACCGCAATCTCGGCAAGCTTTTGCCGCAGGTTTTCGGGCAGCCTGCCGAATAAGGGGATAGCCTCGATTGTCTTGGAGATGGCCATAGTTTTCCTCTTTTTACAGAAATTACCGTTCGGATTGACCTAAGTCAAGGCGGGGCCGTTGTTCGGATGGTACATTGGCGATGTGAATTTGAGTGGCTCGAGCCGGACCGGCGGGGGCCGAACCAACCGACAAGGAGACGCGATCATGTTCTGTTACCAGTGCGAGCAAACGGCCAAAGGCACAGGATGCACCAGCGTGGGCGTGTGCGGCAAACAGCCGGATGTGGCGGCCCTCCAGGATTTGCTCACCTACGTCCTCAAAGGATTTGGCGAAGTGGCCGTGGCCGCCCGCAAAGCCGGGATCGTGGACCGGGATGCGGAGCGCCGGATGTGCAATGGCCTGTTCACCACGCTGACAAACGTCAATTTCGACCCGGACCGGCTGGCGGAGTACGTCCGTGACGCGGCCCGGATTCGCGACGGGCTGAAATCGCAGTTGTCGGCGGCGGGCGTTAAGACGAAGTTTCCGGCGGGCCCGGCGGATCTGGTGCCGGCGTCGGGCGTGGCGGAGATGGTGGCTCAAGGCGAGCGGCACGGGATGCTCGACGACGGCAGCACGAACGAAGACATCCGGTCGTTGCAGCACATCCTGCTTTACGGTGTGCGTGGCGTGGCGGCGTACGCGCACCATGCGTATGTCCTTGGCCAGGAAGACCCGGCGGTGTACGAGTTTGTGGAAGAGGCGCTGTGGGCGTCGCATCGGTCGGATGTCTCGCTGGATGAGATGCTTGGTCTGGTGTTGAAGTGCGGCGAGGTCAACCTGCGTGCGATGGAGTTGCTCGATGCGGGGCATACGGGCACGTACGGCTACCCCGTCCCGACTTCGGTGCCGCTGGGCGCGAAATCCGGCAAGGCCATCCTGGTTTCGGGCCACGACCTGACGGATCTCGCGGCCCTGCTCGAGCAAACCGAAGGCACGGGCATCTGCGTGTACACGCACGGCGAGATGCTGCCGGCCCACGGTTACCCGGGCCTGAAGAAGTACAAGCACCTTTATGGCCACTACGGCACGGCGTGGCAAAACCAGATCGTCGAGTTTGGCAAATTCCCCGGCGCGATCGTGATGACGACCAACTGCATCCAGGGCCCGCGGCCCGCGTACATGGACCGGATTTTCACGACGGGCACCGTAGGCTGGCCGGGCGTCCAGCATGTCGTGGGCAGGGATTTTTCAAAGGTGATCCAAAAGGCCCTGGAGATGCCGGGTTTTGGCGAGGACGCCGCCAAAAAGTCGGCCGACAAGGGTTCGGTGATGGTAGGTTTTGCGCGGAACGCGGTGCTTGGCGTGGCCGACAAGGTTATCGAGGCGGTTAAATCCGGGGCGATCCGGCATTTTTTCCTGGTGGCGGGCTGCGACGGGGCCAAGCCGGGCCGAAACTACTACACGGAGTTCGTCGAGAAAGTTCCGCAGGATTGCGTGGTGCTGACGCTGGCCTGCGGTAAGTTCCGGTTTTTTGACAAGCAGCTTGGCGATATTGGCGGGATTCCGCGCCTGCTCGACGTTGGCCAGTGCAACGACGCCTACTCGGCGATCCAGATCGCGGTGGCGCTCGCCGGAGCGTTCAACTGCGGTGTAAACGACCTGCCGCTGTCGATGGTGCTGTCGTGGTACGAGCAAAAGGCGGTGTCCATCCTGCTGACGCTGCTTCACCTGGGCATCAAAGGCATCCGGCTGGGGCCATCGCTGCCGGCGTTCATCACGCCCAACGTGCTCGATGTTCTGGTCAAGAACTTCGACATCAAGCCGATTTCGACACCGGACGCGGACCTGGCGGCCATATTGGGCAAGGCGCCGGCTCCCAGCCGCGTCTTCCAGCCCGCGCCGTCCCCGGGCTGTGCTGGTCGAGCGGACGCGAGAGATGGCCGGGGCGGACGTGCCGGTGGAAAAAGTGGTTGTCAGCCGCGATGGGAGAATCGTTCATCGCCGGCTTTTTTTGAAAGACGCGAATAAAAGCGGCGCCTCGGTTGGTTAACCTCGAATCACCCCGGGTACAATTGGTGATACGGCCACAACAGGCCATGAGGTAACTCGTGATCGGCAAAGAAGTTCAGTTTAATGGCCTTCCAATCAGCGGCGGCGTCGCCTACGCGAAGATCTGCCTTTTTAACGAAAACCGCCATGATCAGGCGCCGGGATACCAGGTCGAGGGGCCGGGGGTCGAGGGTGAAAAGGCGCGGCTCGAGCAGGCGGTGAAGGTGGCGTCGGAACGTACGCAGGCGCTTATAGACCAAATCCAGGCCCGGCTGGGATCGGCGCAGTCAGGCATTTTCATGGCGCAGAAGATGATGGTGGAAGATGCCACTTTGCATGCGAAGATAATGGCGCTGATCGAGCACGAGGGGCTGAATGCGGAGGCGGCCGTCACCCGTGCGCTGGACGAGTACGAGGCGGTCCTTAGCGCCATCGACAACCAATACCTGAGGGAGCGGGCGACGGATATCGGGGAGGTAAAGCGGCGTCTGCTCGACGTGCTGGGCAACACAAGCCCGTCGCTGCAATGCGCCGGGTATGCCCACTGCCGGCACGGCAAGGACCGGGTGGTCGCGGCGGTCGAACTCACGCCTTCGCTGACCACCGAACTCGACGCGGAAAACCTGCGCGGGTTTATCACCGAACACGGCGGGGCGGGGTCGCACGCGGCCATTCTGGCGCGGGCGCTGGGCATCCCGGCCGTCAGCGGCCTGGCGGGCATCCACAGTTCCGTTACCTGCGGAAACGAGGTGATCGTGGACGGCGACCGCGGCCTGGTGATTCTGTGGCCGACGCGGGAGACGCTCGAGAGCTACAAGCTGGTCGAGGGGGCGGTGGCCGAGGCGGCTTTCGAGATCGAGCCGCCGGTGGCCGGCTACGAGGTGATGGCCAACGCCAGCCGGTTCAAAGACGTCGAGAAAGCCGTCATAGCCGGCGCCGAAGGGATCGGGCTGTACCGGACGGAGTTCGGGGTGTTCGTGCCCAACAGGATCCTGGACGAGCAGGAGCAGTACGACCACTACGTCCGGATTCTGGAGATGATAGGGCCGCGGCCCGTCACGATCCGCCTGCTCGACCTCGGCGGCGACAAGGGTGGCGAGTGGCTCAACCTTCCCCCGGAGGAAAACCCGCAGTTGGGCCTGAGAGGAAGCCGGTTGTTGTTGGCGCACCGCGACCTTTTGGACGTGCAGGCGCGTGCGCTGGCGCGTGCGTCGGTTCACGGGCCGGTCAACGTGATGTACCCGATGATCGTGGATGCGGCGCAGTTCTTGACGATGCGCGAGGCGTTCGAGGAGGCGGTGGAAGGCATCGAGCGGGGGACGTTGCGGCACGGCGTGATGTTCGAGGTGCCGGCGGCATGCCTGCAGGCCCGAGAGATTCTCGAGCACGCCGAGTTCGGCAGCATCGGCACCAACGACCTCACCCAGTACCTGTTTGCCGTGGACAGAAACAACGAGCTTGTCGCCCAGTATTACAACCCGGACGCGCCGGCGTTCTGGACGCTGATCCGGATGACGGTCGACGCGGCAGCCGAACTGGGCCGGCCGCTGGCGGTTTGCGGGGAAATGGCGGGCGACGAGCGGTTTGTCGGGCGGTTTATTGAAGTGGGCATCAAGTCCGTGAGTGTCAGCACGCGCCTGATTGCTCGGACGCGGCGCAGCGCCCGGAACGTATTGGGCGGCGCACAACCGTAACAGAGATGCTGCACAAGGCAAGAGGCATCACCGCTTTCCCGCGTACCGATTGACCGGGCGGGATGGCGGAAGCGACTCGATGTAGGATTGCAGGAGCGGGTCGAATCTTTTGAGGTTCATATCGATGATGGTGCGAAGCCGCTCCCGGCTGAACAAGTCTCCCCGGGTGATTAGCCTCAAGCGGTCATAATAGGCGGCGAGGGCAGGGTGCCTGATGGCGTTAGTGTTGCCGCCGAGCGTTTCGACATAGCCCGCAGGGATGGCGCGCTGGAAGTGGCCGATGCGCCACACCCCGGTAACAGGCAGGCGGGCCAGGAGCGGGTCGCTCAGCGCATAGTCATCCAGCACGTAGGTGTCCTGGCCAGCGCCGAAGAAGCCCATGATGCCGGTATTGTGTTGAACCACCAGCCCGTACCGGTTCGTCGGCGGGTCTGCCTTCTCCGGGACAACATCCGGCCATTGGCGAGCGCCAAATGATTTCAACAGGCCGGTCCGTCGATAGTAGAAGGCGCGTTCATCGGCGATGCCGGCGGCGCCGATAATGCCACGGCGATTCAAGCTTCCGAAGTCGCTGCCCGACCATAGGGGGCATGCGGGCGCCAGGCAGCCCCCAACCAGTACCACGCCCAGCGCGGCCGGCCACCAGCGGCTTAAAGCTCTCATGTCAAGCCTGGCAATACAGGCGGCCGAAAGCAGTAGCGGGGCAGCAAAGAACCTCCCGCTCATGAAGTCACCGCCGATAGAGACAACATACACCAGATACAGGAGCACACCTGCCACCAATGGCAACAGCCGCCGCCACCTGGCTATTGCCACAATGATTAGGCCTGCCGCGATGGCCGGCAATGTGAGAGGGTCCAGTCGCTGGCTGTCGGCGAAATACGCCATTGCCTGCGGCGCAAGAACGTCGAACTCAAGTCCCGTGGAAAGCTTGGCATAGGCCGTATTCGGGAACGGAAAGCCATAATAGAAAAGCGAGAAGGCTTCCCAAACAAACAGGGGGACAAACCCGGCCGCCACTGCGGCCGCGCCGCGAACAGTGCGGGTTTCCACCCAGGAGTACGCCAACATAGGGCCGTACAACAATATTGTGTCCATGCGGTTGAGCATTCCCAACGCCGAGACCAGGCTTAGCGCAAAAAGTCTTCTCGGTCCCGGTCTCGGTTGGAGGTAAATCACCATGAACACCGTAAGGAGAAAGTGAGTGAGGGGGTTTTCAAGTCCGGATGTCGAATAATCGGTGAAGGCCTTCGAGAAAACAAGGATAGCCATAGCGAGTGCGCCGGCGGCGGGTGATCGTGGGAGGAAAAACGCGAAAAGGACCGCGGCAGCCATCGAAGAGAGAATCGATGGGACGATGATGCAGTAATAGGGTTCGCGTGAGATGCTGTAGGCGCCTGCCAGGATAAACATCCACAGCGGGTGGGTGTAGGCTTGAACGCGTTCCGCGATGTTCCAGCGAAGTCCGTGGCCCGTCACGAGATTGCGGACGGTTCGCATGGTGATATATGCGTCATCGCATACCCACGCAGTACGAATCAGCACCACCAAGAAAAGCACCGCGAATGCGGTGGGCAGGAGCCATTCCCATCGCGGAGCGGAAGATGGTGCAGACTGTGCAGGGGGAACGTCGGGCGTGGTTTGGGTGGAGGCCTTGTCGTTCATGCGGACAGCGCAACCGGCCTCGTTGCATCTGGAGAGCCAATCGCCTCCGGCGTGGAAACATTCGGGTAGAGCATTTCATACGCCATGAACGCCATCTGGATCGAAAAATATGCCGCCATCCCGATGGATGCCACGGACGTGACTGTGTATCGCGGCGTGCCACGCAGCATGGTGTACTGCGTAGCGGTTTCCACCAGGAACAGGGCTATCAGCCCGATGCGGTTACGCCAGAGGCGCAGATCGGCCGCGTGCGTCATAACCAGGACGAGCCGCAGGTTATAGTAGTTGGTCTGGGCATTTGTAACGCAGAACAGCGGTATCGCTGCCAGTAGAATGAGTTCGTGGACAGGATGGCCGGTTCGGATTATGTAGGCTGCCACAAACGCGAGCGCCGCCACCCCAATCATCAGCAGGACCGGCATCCACGCCTGGACCATTTTTTCTTTAGCACGCGCGCCGCCCACCGCATTGTACTCGGCCATCGTCGTCTCGCCGCGATAAACCAGCACACTTCCCAAACCCACCCGATGCGAACTGAACGACCGCGAGTGCAGTGCGAGGTTTTCCAATGACTCGCGGCAGGCGGCCGGCCCATAGCGTATCAGGGCCGTACCGCCAAGCCCGGCGCCCACCACCGCGGCGGCAACGAAAAAGCGCAGGGAGTCGCGCCCAAGCCGCCTGTGCCGGAGGCTGTTGGCCGCCGCAGCCACTACGACGGGGAAAAAGAAGATCGCCGGAAAGACGCGGCTGGCCGCAGAATATGCCATCAGTGCGCCGGCCGCCACGGGACGGCAAAGTTTGAGGAAGCATACCGACATGACCAGCGCCGCCAACCAGTCAAACCGCAGCAGCGCCTGCCCGAGAATGGGCCAACGGCCGCTGAACGTGCTTACAAACCACAAGAATGCAAACAACACCACCCACGTCCCGTAAGCCCAGCCGATCAGAACAAATGTCGCCGCAATCAAAATGAAATCGACCATGGTGATCAGTTTCATCTTTTCGATCGAGGTGGACCGGCTCAGGATGCTGCCGATGACGGTCCATGTCGGCGGCGGATTGTACCCGCGGTCACTCAACAGGTAGTCCCAGTTGTGGTAGTGCTGCGTGAGGAAGTTGACGTCTGCTTTGAATTCTTCCCAACGCTCGGGAGTGAACTGCCCCTTGATCTCAGCGATTCGGTCCTGCGTGAGTTCAGCCTTGCGCGTAGTAAATTGATAGGTATGGAGGTCTCGGAACCGCTGGATACGCCGCAGGCGTTTCGGCCCTTCCTGATCCGCGATTAGGATGGCCGAGTACAAATCATAATGGCCCAACTCGTCAAAATACTTCGAGTTTGTATAGTAGTAGGTGACGTCCATGTAGTCGTTCACCCCGGTGACGGTGACGGGGTTGAACTTGTAGTAGTTGAATGCCCCGAAAAGGCATGCGCACGCCAATACGGTAAAGACAGTCTTTTCCGCGACGCCCCGGCCAACGTTGCCGCGCCGCCATGGAAAACGCACCAACGCCCGG
>Ga0315285_10005635_pt1 | contig 12905 bp, 13 predicted proteins | sample YL17G09_36_MG_FD_203698 | JGI IMG/M metagenome (GOLD analysis project Ga0315285, IMG submission 203698) | Sediment microbial communities from Yellowstone Lake, YNP, Wyoming, USA - YL17G09_36 | ecosystem: Environmental > Aquatic > Freshwater > Lake > Sediment | place: USA: Wyoming | collected... | reverse complement strand
GACCCGGCCTTGATTGTGACCCCTCCGCCGGGCTTGGAGGCAGGGTATGTACCCATCGCCACACGACAAGCAGCGGAAGAATAGGCCCTCGTGTCCTTTAATAATTGAAGAAGTTTATCCGGGTTTGTCGATACCTCCGAATGAGGGACAAGTGTTTGTCCCATAAACAGATAACGTTCCGGAGGTAAAACAATGGAAGCTCCTTCAAAATTCTGCTGCCAGAATAAAAAATGTCCTGATTACGGCAAACGGGGCGCAAAAAATCTAACTGTCTGCGGTTGGTTCGGCAAAAACAAGCATATTCGCTTGCTCTATTGCCGCACATGCAAGCAAAGGTTTTCCGAACGAAAGGGTACGCCGTTATTTGGAATGAAGCTTGATAAGGAAAAAGCCATCTCCGTTTTGAAGCACATCTCCGAAGGCTGTGGAGTGCGCAAAACCAGTCGGCTTGTGGGCGTACACCGAGATACGGTAACGCGGTATGGTTTGGCCGCTGGAGGGCATGCCGAGGCAATCCACGATGAGTTAGTGGCGTTTTCCCCCAAGAACAAGCGAGGTTCAATTCGACGAGAAGTGGGCATTTGTCGGCAAGAAAGAAAAACACTGCCGCGATAATGACCCTGCTGATAGTCAGCAGGGAGATAACTGGGATCATGTGGCTTATGATCCTGAGCACCGTTTGGTCATTAGCGTTGTGCCTGGCAAACGCACCGCGAAAAATGTCCAGAAGCTTGTGCAGGATTTTAAGCGAAGAACTGGCGGTCGTATCATGAATTTGATTACATCTGATGAATACAGACCGTACAAAAGGGCTATTCTGAAGGCCTATGGGCAGAAAGTTACGCCACCTCATACGGCAAGACGTGGTCGTCCCAAAGGTGCTCATAGGATTCCACCGCCGCAGTTGAAGTATGCTACGGTTCACAAAATGCGGCGAAAGGGTCGGGTGATCAAGATTGATCTGCGCGTTGTATTCGGTACCAAAGCCCAGGTGGCAGCTGCCATAGAAGCATCGGCTGTTAGCAGCACGATTAATACTGCTTTTGTCGAAAGGCATAATGGTACGGATCGCAACCGCAATGCTCGCAAAGTTCGTAAAAGCTACTGTTTTTCCAAAGACTGGGATGTACATAACGCAATGACTTATTTCACCATGTACAGCTATAATTTTTGTTGGCCGGTACGGACGCTTCGTGTGCAGGACATCAATGACCGATGGCTGCCGCGGACACCTGCTATGGTCGCGGGCTTAGCCGATCACGTGTGGTCGCTGACCGAATGGCTGACCTTTCCGGCTCTTCAATCGTCATAGGACACAAGGGAAATCAGAAATCAGGCTAAATTTGTAATTCTCCAACCTGCCTCCTGTCGTCAGCCAGGGACAGTTCTCGTCGAAACAAGAGCAAAACATTGACGCCTTCCGCCGGAGTGGCTACTATTGAAAGAGACTCGTCCCGGGACTACAGAGGAATATTCAGAATTAGGAGAACGGAAAATGAAAACGCCTCTCTATGTGTTGACCATGTTTCTCGGAGTTGTGCTGGCCGTTCATCTGGCGATGAATGGTAAGGTGGGAAGTGTGCTAAACAACCCGCGCGTGGGCAATGGGCTTTTCTGGTGCATTGGTGCGCTTGCCGCCGTCGTTATTGGGCTGACGGGCTGGAAGAGCGGTGCTTTGACCCCGCTCAAAGAGGTGAACCCGCTGCTGCTAACGGCAGGGGTTCTGGGCGCCTGTCTGGTCTTTGCCATTGCCTGGCTTATTCCACAGATCGGAGCGGGACCGGTCATGATCACGTTATTGGCCGGACAGGTCATTGGCGGAATGATCATGTCTCATTTTGGCTGGCTGGGTTCACCAGTACAGCCTATTACGGTGATGAAAGTTGTGGGGGTCCTGATTATGGTTGGAGGTATCGCTCTGGCAACCTTCTCTAAATGAAAACTGTTCCCGGCCAGGTTCAGGAATTGGCCGCGCCATCGCCCCTGCGGCAGGGGCGGGACTCCATCAACACTTGGACCTGTGCCGGGGGGCTAAAACTGGGTTCCCGCCCGGCGGAGGCCCTTGATAGGAGCAATGCTGATGAGAAAAGTCAGACTTGGAAACACGGACGTCGCAGTCAGTACCCTGTGCATGGGCAGTGATTCGATCGGCAGCAAAATAGACCGCCAGACGTCGTTTCAATTGCTGGATCTCTATAAGGAAAAGGGCGGTTCGTTTATCGATACGGCAAATTTCTATGCAAGCTGGCTTCCGGGATGCAAAGGCGGCGAAAGCGAGACTGCCGTCGGCCTTTGGATGAAACATCGCCGAAACCGTGATCAGATGGTGATCGCTTCGAAAATCGGGTTCGACTACCCAGGCTGTGACGGGGGTCTCAGCGCGGCTGAGATTGAGCGCGAGTGCGAGAAAAGTCTCAAGCGGCTGGGGATCGATGCCATTGGCCTGTATTACGCCCACCGCGATGATTTTGACACGCACCTTGAAGAGACAATGGAGGCGTTTGATCGCTTGATCAAGGCAGGCAAGGTTCGCGCTATTGGGGCGAGTAATCTAAAGGTATGGCGCATAGCGGAAGCCAACACTGTCAGTCAAGCCAACGGATGGGCCCAGTATTGCACCGTCGAGCAGAGGCACACCTATTTGCGTCCTCGGCACGGAGCCGATTTCGGCCCACAAATCTGTATCAACGAAGACTTAAAAGATTATTGCCGTTCCCGCGGTATGACGCTGGTCGCTTATTCCGTTCTGCTGCAAGGAGCGTATACGCGTCAGGATCGTCCCGTGCCGGCGCAATATGCCGGCCCAGACGCCGATGCGCGCTTGAGGGCACTAAAGGCGGTAGCCAATGAAGTGGATGCCACCTTGAATCAGGTCATTATTGCTTGGATGCTGCAGAGTGATCCGCCTGTGCTTCCCATTATTGCTGGCAGCAAGCCCGAACAGCTAACCGAGAATATCGCCGCGCTGGATATTACCCTCACCGAAGATCAGATGCGACTCCTGGATACGGCCGGTAATCCCGACATTAAGCAGGCATGGCTCCGGTAGGTTATGGAGACACGGCAAAAAGAGCTGATTGGGACTGATTTCTGTCAGGAGGTGTACTCATGCGAAGGGTAAAGACCGGTGTGATTGGCACAGGCTTCATTGGCCCCGCGCACATCGAGGCGCTGCGGCGCCTGGGACATGTGGATGTGGTGGCTCTGGCGGAGTGCTCGGCGGATCTGGCCAAGTCCAAAGCTCAGACGCTCGGTATTGCGAAGTCCTATGGTGACTACGGAGAGCTTTTGAAGGACGACCGGATCGAGTCGGTACACGTGTGCTCACCGAACTACTTGCATTATGAGATGGCAAAGGCAGCGCTCGAGGCCGGCAAACATGTCGTCTGCGAGAAGCCCCTTGCTATCAGCGTGGCCGAGGCCGAAGAGCTTGTCGAATTGGCGGATAAGACCGGACTGGTTAATGCTGTCAACTTCAACATTCGCTACTATCCTCTCATGCGGCAGGTCCGCATGATGGTGCAGAAGGGTGACGTGGGCCAGGTTTTCGCGGTGCAGGGGTCGTACCTGCAGGACTGGCTCTTTCATCCGACCGACTATAACTGGCGCCTGGAGCCAGACCAATCCGGCCGGTCCCGCGCCATTGCCGACATCGGCTCACATTGGATGGATCTCATTGAACATGTCACGGGACTAAGAATCCAGGAGGTGTGCGCCGATTTCGCGACCTTCCATAAGATAAGGAAGAAGCCGCTCAAGCACATCGAGACCTACGCGGGCAAGGTGCTCAAGCCCGAAGACTACCAGGATGTACCCATCAACACGGAGGACTACGCCACCGTCCTGTTCAGGTTCGAGAACAATGGCCGGGGCGTCATGACCGTCAACCAGGTCGCGGCGGGGCGCAAGAACCGCTTGTACTTTGAGATTGACGGTTCCAAACAGGCTATTGCGTGGGAATCTGAGATGCCCAATCAGATCTGGATCGGCAGGCGCGACGGCAACAACGAGATCATGATGCGAGACCCTTCTCTGGTCTACCCCGAAGCCATGAAGCTGATTGACTATCCCGGCGGCCATAACGAGGGTTTTCCGGATACATTCAAACAGTTGATGAGAGAAGTGTACGCCTATATCGCCGGCGACCGCTCCGCGGAGCCTACGTTCCCCACCTTTAAGGATGGTCTGCGAGAGATGGTTCTGTGCGAGGCGATTATGGACAGCAACCAAAAGCGAGCCTGGATCACAGTGGGATAGAATACTAAAGACACCAGACGCCAGAAGACGGAGCCCTGAGCGTGAGCGAGGGGCAGAAGACAGCAGTACGGAGAAGAATCTATTACCTTCATTCGATGAGGAGTATGGGCATGACAAGTACTGTAGGTAGATCCAGAGCACTAAGCATCGACTCGCAGAGCGCAAATAGGTCACCGACCGATCCTCGATATCTATCACGGCGTGCTCTCATTCAGAAGGGAGCGGTCGCGGCTGCCGCGTTCGCCGTTGTGCCCCGGCACGTGTTGGGTGGACCAAGGCACGTCCCTCCGGGTGAGAACATTCAAGTGGCTGGTGTCGGCGTGGGCGGCGTAGGACACGGCCAGCTCGTTGGTATCAGCGAGCAAGCCAATACCAAGATCGTCGCCTTGTGCGACGTCGACAGCGTATACGCCAAGAGAACCTACGACCGCTTTGCCCAAGCCAGGAGGTATCGTGACTACCGCGAGATGCTGGCGGCGGAAGCAGACAAGATCGACGCGGTATACTGCGGTACCCCCGACCATACGCACGCCGTGATCAGCATGGCGGCGATCAAGAAAAACAAGCACGTCTGCTGCGTCAAGCCCTTGACCCGGACCATTGCAGAAGAGAGAGCTCTGGCCAAGGCGGCGAGGGAAGCCGGAGTCGCGACGCAGGTGACCGCTTCGTCCAACACGACGGACGCTGTCTGCCGCCTGTGTGAGATGATCTGGGATGGGGCGATTGGTGATGTCCATGAAGCATATATGTGGTCCAACCGTCCGTTGTGGCCCCAGGGGATGCTCCGCCCGCCGGGGCAGGACCGGATTCCCGAGACCCTCGACTGGGACCTGTGGATTGGGCCAGCACCGATGCGGCCCTTTGTGGCCGAGTGGCGTGACGGCGACCTGGCATTGCGCCAGGTTAAGGCAAGTAACAGACCACGCCCGGCCGTGTACCACCCCTGGAATTTCCGCGGCTGGTGGGATTTCGGCACGGGCGCACTGGGCGATATGGGCTGTCACCATTTCAACCACGTGTTCAAGGCGCTGAAGCTGCGTTACCCGACCGGCATCACTGCCAGCGCCAGCAAGGTCTTTGACGAGACCGCTCCTCTGGCATCGATTGTGACCTATGACTTTCCTGCCCGTGAAGGCATGCCGCCGCTTCGGCTTCACTGGTATGACGGCGGCCTGAAGCCTCCGCGGCCGGCAGATTTGGAGGAAGGTCGCGAACTGCCGGGTGAAGGTAACCTATATGTCGGGGACAAGGGCATGATATTGGGGACCAGGATTATCCCGGAGGCGAAGATGAAGGCTTACAAGCTGCCGCCCAAGACACTCAAGCGTAGATCAGGGACGTGGGGAGAATGGATTGAGGCCATTAGGGGCGGTGAGCCGGCGAGCTGCAACTTCGACTGGGCAAGCATCCTCACCGAAGCCGTCCTCTTGGGCAACATCGCCATTCGCATCGGCAAGAAACTGGATTGGGACGCCGACAACATGAGGTTCAGCAATGACGAATCGGCTAATAAGTATGTCAAGGAATCGTATCGACCCGGATGGTCTCTGTAGCCTGGGACCCCGCTCCGCGGGAACCCTGCGTGGTCTTGAAAATGAGGCTTTTTTGTGGGAGTACGGTCATGAAGCGTTATGTGGCACTATCAGTTTTGTTGGCGGTCTTCAGTTGTGCTATGACGAACGCGGCCGAGACGATCTTTGTGCCGGTGAAGATCGATGGACCGGAGCACAATCCGGCAAACAGCACCTACTGGTTTGGCCCATTCTGCGAATGCGCATCCGTCCTGGATGTCGACGGCGATGGCGATCTGGACATTGCCTGCGGCCGGAACTGGTATGAAGCCCCCAACTGGGTCAGGCATGCGGACTTTCGTGACGGGGCCGAGACCAATGGTCCGGAGACCGACGACAACAGCGAATTCGCCATGGACGTCAACTTCGACGGCAGGACCGATGTGGTCAGTTCCGGCTGGATGTTTATGAAGGGCGCCTTCTGGTATGAGAATCCAGGCAGGAAAGACGTGGTATGGAAGTCAACCAGGATTCATATGGCTCTGAACATGGAAGGGGTCATCCATGGTGACATTGACGGCGACGGTGACGAAGATGTCCTGTGCAACCATTGGTCCTTGGTGAAGGGCCAAGGCATGACCTGGCTCGAGCACATCAACCGGGAACCGTGGTTCATAGAACATGTGGTGGGCACGGATGGCGATGTCCACGGTAATGGCCTGGGTGACATTGATGGTGACGGCCGCATGGACATTGTGACGCCGGTCGGCTGGTACGGGCAGCCCACGCGTGCAACCGACACGCCTTGGCCGTTCCATGCCGACTACAGTTTTGAACCGGCCAAGGGCAGGGGAGGGGGAGCATCGCACCCGATTCTCGTGCACGATGTGGATGAGGACGGCTTGAACGATATCATCATCGGTTCCTCCCATGCCTACGGTATGGCCTGGCTCCAGCAGGGCATGGACGGCACGGGCAAGCGTACGTTCAAGACACACTGGATTGAGACCGAGTATAGTCAGTTTCACACCTTCGCGCTGGGCGATTTGAATGGAGACGGCAAGCCCGATCTGGTCACTGGTAAACGACTATTCGCCCACCATGGCAACGACATTGGGGCGTTCGAGCCTTTGTACGCATTCTGGTATGACATCAAGAGCGGCCAGTTTGAACGGCACATCCTTTCGTTTAACCACTTGCCACATTACCCCGATGAAAAGCCAATCAATCCACCACCTAATTACGTGGTCAGTGTGGGAATGAAGCTCAACATCGCCGATATGAACAAGGATGGTCGCAACGATGTGATCATTGCCGGAAAAGGTGGCCTGTACGTATTCTACAACCACGGCAGCCCGCCCACACCGCCCCGGATCCACAAGTTGCCACCCGAGCAGACCTATCCAACCTGGAGGTCCTGGCCAGACTACCAGATCCTCTTCAACGGCAAGGACTTCACGGGTTGGAAGGTGCCGGAAGGTGACAACGGCCATTGGAAGGTGGTTGACGGCCTGATCGACTATGATGCGATGTCTGAAGCCAAAGGCGACAGGAATCTTTGGACGCAAGAGTCCTTCGGCGACTTTGCACTGCATGTCGAATGGCGATTCAAACGTACCTCGGGCCTATATCCCATGCCCACGATTCTGCCGGATGGCTCATACAAGACCGATGCTGATGGTAACGTGATCACGACACCGACGCCCAATGCGGATTCCGGCATCTTGCTCCGGGGCACCGGCCGGGCACAAGTCAATATATGGTGTTGGCCGATAGGCTCCGGGGAATTGTGGTCTGTCCGGAACAACAAGAAACTGTCGCCCAAACAGCGGGCCGCCGCCGTACCGAGGCTGCGTGCGGATCGCCCGGTCGGGCAATGGAACTCATTTGACATCACGGTGACCGGTGATCGCGCCACCGTGATGCTGAACGGCAAGATTGTCATCGAGAATGCTCAGATACCGGATATGCCCGAGCGAGGTCCTATCGGCCTGCAGCACCACGGTGGCATGGATAAGAGAACGGGCGAGCTTGGCCCAGCCTCCAGTCTGATTCAGTTCCGCAATATCTGGATCAACCGGCTGGATAAGAAACCCGGACGTCCCGCGGCCAAACCGGCTGCGCGCACCGACGCGGACGGATTCGCTTCACTGTTTAACGGCGAAGACCTGACGGGCTGGCTTACCGGGCCTGACAACTCCTGGGTAGTCCAGGACGGTACTTTGACAGTCAAACGCGAGATGGACGGCAAGGAGCATAATTTTGACTACCTCTGGACCAAGGACACGTATGGTGATTTTGTTCTCGACCTGGAGTTCAGGGTCACGGAAGGTACCAACAGCGGGATATTTTTGCGCACCTCGGACTTGAAAGACCCCGTGTATACAGGGATCGAAGTTCAGGTCTGCAATTCCTACGGGCGCGATAAGATCACCAAGACCGGCACGGCCGGAGCGATATATGACTGCCTGGCTCCGACCAAGAACGCGATCAAGCCTCCAGGTGAATGGAACCGTTGCACGATTACCTGCAAAGCCAGCCTGATCAAGGTCGTTCTCAACGCAGAGCAAGTGATCGATATGGATCTTGATAAATGGACACGCCCAAACCAGAATCCGGATCTTACACCCAATAAGTTCCATCGGGCGTTGAAAGACTTTGCCCGTGTCGGGCATATCGGCCTGCAGGACCACGGCCGGCCCGTCTGGTATCGCAACATTAGGGTCAGACGCCTTTAGATAACGACCGGAGGCAGGAATGCTTGGGAAACTGTGCCAAGTATCAAGGAAAGTGGGAAAATCATGAGTGGAAGTATTGGCCGACGTCAGTTCCTGAAAAGTGCCTTAGGAACGGCCGTAACTGCTATAGGATTTCCGCACATTGTGCCCTCACGGGTGCTCGGCCAAGCTGGTACTGCTGCGCCAGGCAATCGGATTGTGATAGGCTGCATCGGCCTGGGAATCCAGGGAACGGCATTGATGCGGGCGTTCTTAGGTCACAACGATGTCCAGGTCGCAGCTGTTTGCGATGTCAACGAAAGCCAACGTCAAAACGCCAAGAGTATTGTGGACCAACACTATGGGAACAAAGACTGCGCGACCTACAATGACTTCCGCGAGGTCTGTGGGCGGAAGGATATTGACGCAGTGTGTGTTGCCACACCGGATCACTGGCATGTCCTGGTTTCTCTGGAGGCTGCTCGGACCGGTAAGGACATGTACACGGAAAAGGCTTTGGGTTTGAGCGTGGCCTGGGGCAAGGCTCTTCAGGAGGCATGTCACAGATACGGCAGGGTCTTCCAATGGGGCACGCAACAGCGGTCGGACCGAAATTTTCGCTTCGGCTGTGAATTAGTGCGCAACGGCCGGATCGGCAAGCTGCACACCATCTTGGTGGGCGTTCCTCACGACTTTGCCTTCCCGAATCAGCCGACGCAGCCGGTCCCCGACGGGCTTGATTATGATATGTGGCTTGGTCCTGCACCATGGGCTCCATATACTTACCAACGTTGCCGTCCGTGGACGAAGCAAGAGAGCTACTCGATCTGGTATCACGTTTCTGATTATTGTCTGGGGGGTATAGGTGGCTACTGGGGTGTCCACCATGTGGATATAGCCCAGTGGGGTCACGGCACCGACGACAGCGGCCCCGTTGAAATCGAAGGGACTGCCATATTCCCGGAGGACGGGCTGGCAGACTGTGCCATCAGTTGGAAGGTCTATCACAAGTACGCCGACGGCGTGACCATGATATACATGGACAACGAACAGCACAAGCAAGGTGTGACCTTCCAGGGGACTGAAGGTTGGGTACATGTTAGCCGCAGCGGCATTTGGGCCGAACCGGAGTCGCTGCTGACATCGGTGATTGGCCGGAATGAGATTCATCTTATCGAAAGCAAGGGCCATCAGCGGAATTTCCTGGATGCCGTCAAGACCAGAGAGAAAACGATTTGCCCCATCGACGTGGCTGTTCGTTCAGATACGATTTGCCATCTGACCGATATCTGCACCCGGCTGGGGCGGAAGTTGCGATGGGATCCTGAAAAGGAGGACTTCGTAGACGATTCTGAAGCCAGCCGGATGCTGACCCGGGCGATGCGCAGCCCGTGGCATCTGTAAGAGACAATAGGATACTGGCATTGACCTTGTAGCCTATCTCACGGGGCCGATATCTTGGACAACTTGATTCTCGTGTGGGTGAAATTCTCACCCCTCAGGTACAAAGCAGTTCCGCAGAGAATCCTGAGCCAGTCTAATCAATGCTTTCCCGTCTCGTACGGGTTCTATGTTTGCACAAGTGTTCTCTCACTTCAGGTCCTGAAGAGACGAGAAAACGGCGAATTCAGGGCGTCAGGCTCTCTGAATTCTGAGTTCTGCGGGGTAGAAGGAATTTTTTTGAAAATAAGAAAAATGTCGCTTTTTCTTGCGCCAGTGCATATCATCATGATTAGTGAGCCGAGTTGCGGATTTCAGCCAACCCGATTGTACCTGCTCGAGTTTTGCAGAATCGGCTTCTCTGAGAGGGAGAGTTGGCCTGATGAGCAAGCGAGCCTTTACATTAGTAGAGCTTTTGGTCGTGATTGCCATTATGGCGCTGTTGAGGGCGATATTACTGCCCACGCTGCACCGCGTCAGAAGACAAGGCAAAGCTGTCGCCTGTCAGTCGAACTTGCACCAATTGGGCCTTGCTTTTTCGGCCTGTGCGGCCGAGTGCGATGGCAGGTGGCCCGAATATGTGGATAGTACTGGGGTCAGCCTGTGGGCCCGGTAGATATGCCTGCGTGGTGGCCCCAGGCTATGTTCCTGGACGTGCAAGGCAACAACGATGTACTGTTCTGCCCGATGGCCAGCAAGCATGTGGATAGACGTGATGAGTGGGCGCCTGGCCACCCTTGCTCGCCGGACTGGGGCGCCAAATTCTCGGCCTGGAAGGGACTATCCCCTGATGGAAGTCCGTTTCGGTTTGGCAGCTATGGCATGAACGGCTGGCTCGGGTCTATCCCTTATGTTTTTCGTGAGCTACGGGCGTATAAGCGCTGCTGGCCCACCTGCAACGTCAAACGGGCAGCCAACGTACCGGTGTTCTGCGATTGCATTCTCTGTACCATAAGCTGGTACGAGCCCGAACCGCCACCATATGATGACGCCCTCGCGAACGGAACTGCGTACGACGTCTGTATCAACCGGCATGATGGCGCGATAAACAGTCTCTTCATGGATTGGCCCGCGAGAAAGGTCGGCCTCAAGGAATTGTGGGCCTTGAAGTGGCATCGCCAGTTCGACACCGCCGGTCCCTGGACCAAGGCCGGCGGCGTGAAGCCGGAAGATTGGCCCGAATGGATGAGATATTTCAAAGACTACTGACAATGGCAGCCTGACCGTCCAGGCCTCTTTAGCGGCCACCACGACAGCCACGGCAAGCCATCATATCCTTTACAACTGCTCCTTCTCGCGTGTTGGTGTCTAATGCAAGTCTCTTATATGTACTCGCGGCCTTCCGACGCCTGATCTGTTAGATGTTAGGAATCGTGGCAAATCAAGTACCATCGTATCTGGCCCGCTAAAGATTCAGAAAAGGCGTGAGATCTACACCTTTGCCCACGCCCTTCATGAAATCCACCCTCTCACTTGCAAAAAGTTCTCACCATTCTCTTATCACCTCTCCTCTTTATCGAAATGTCTTGGACCGGTCCTGCTAGCCTTCGACGGCCAGTGCGCGCGCACCGAAGTCCCTCAAAAACGGCTCTTTTCGGCTTTAGCCTGATTCTTGGCTACTCGTCATAAATGCCTGTTAGTACTGATTTAATCTCAATTCCCATGAAACTTGGAAACTGCGACTATTAAACTATTTGGTAAAGAGTCGCGAGTTCGAGCCGATGACCCTGCCAACAGAAAAGGCTGACAGTGTTTCTGACTGCCAGCCCTTTGACCCTCCTTGTGGCAAGGCTCTCGTTTCTACGGCGTCACCGCACGGTCGTAGAGCCGAACATCATCAATCAGGCCGAAAAAGAAACTTTCTGGGTTGCGATTTTTGCCATTGTCAGTTATCGCTCGTTTGGGGCCCATTCTATTGGCCCCAGAGCCAGTTCTCGGCCAACTCTTTTAGGTCATTAAAGTCAACCTTGCCGTCATTGGTAAGGTCAGTGCCGCCACCGCCGCACCAGAAACTGCTATCGGTTCCGAGCCAGCGCTGCGCAAATATGCAAAAGTCCATAAAGTCCGTGTGACCATCGCCGTTATAGTCTGCTATAACGAATTGCCAGGCTAATTTAGGATAATCTAACCCTTCACAGATGACCCAGATGTTTCCCGTTCCATTCTGGCTTTCGCCCACAAAGTCCCAGCCAGCCTCCAGGAATGTGCTCGCCATCCGCATCTCGGCTGTTGTCTTGCCCGTGCCGCCGGCACTTGTGGCCTAGCCTGAGGTCTGGGTGTCCCAGAAACAGCCGGTTACATCACCCCACTCGCGCGAATAGCCCACCGTTATCCACCCACGCCCCACGAGCCCCCCAACATACTCTCCAGTGCCATTGACCGCGCCGGTGCTGTAGTAGTTTGTCACATAACCGGCGCCAAAATCCCACCCTTTTGCTTGAGCCGATAGTGAGTCTTGAAATTACCGTGCCCGCTGAGAAGGTCGGTGACATCGCTGGCGACTTAGCAGGCAAGCGAGGAAGGGTTCTGGGACAAGAGACGCTACCCGGCAACTTTTTGGTTATTAAAGCACAGGTGCCGCTGGCCGAAGTAACGCAGTATACCAGCCAGTTGAAAAGCGTCACCTGTGGCCGAGGGAGCTATTCTATGACGTCGAGCCACTATGAAGTAGTGCCGCCGAACATCCAGCAGCAGGCAGTCCCCACCTACGGAAAGAAAAAAGAAGAAGATAATTAGCTACTGAGTACCTTCAAGCCATTGTTCGGCGAGAAAGACCAAGTCCACAATGTCAATCATGCCTGATTTATTAGAATCGGCTGCACTGCACCAATTGTTGAACCTCTCCCCATTGTATAGGAGTCTGTCCGAGTAATAGTTGAATACGGTTTAGATAATGATACGATGCATCCAGGCATTGCTAAAGGATTTTGAATTTTCGGAGGCTCACGGATGAGTAAGACATATCGGCCATGGAATCCCG
>Ga0315285_10005629_pt1 | contig 12910 bp, 13 predicted proteins | sample YL17G09_36_MG_FD_203698 | JGI IMG/M metagenome (GOLD analysis project Ga0315285, IMG submission 203698) | Sediment microbial communities from Yellowstone Lake, YNP, Wyoming, USA - YL17G09_36 | ecosystem: Environmental > Aquatic > Freshwater > Lake > Sediment | place: USA: Wyoming | collected... | reverse complement strand
CGGAGTGGAAGCGGCGGATGTTCCGCGACAAGTGGTACGCCGGCGAGACCATCTCGGTGGCCATCGGGCAGGGCTCGGTGGCCATCACCCCGCTCCAGATGGCCTACATCGTCGGCGGCATCGCCTCGGGCGGCGAGTTCCGCCGCCCGCACCTGGTGTTCCCCGCCGACGTGAAGGCCGAGCGGCCGGAAGCCAAACTGGACGAAGTGCGCCGCTTCCCGCTCAAAGAGGAGACCGTGGAGCAGGTGACGCTAGGCATGTGGGGGGTGGTCAACGAAGGCGGCGGCACCGGCGGCCGCGCCCGCATCCAGGGCGTGGACGTGGGCGGCAAGACCGGGTCGGCCCAGGTGGCCAGCCTGGAGCTGACCAAGGCCGCCCGCTCCAGCCAACTGAAAGATCAACTGAAAGACAATGCCTGGTTCGTGGGCGCCGCTCCACGGCGGAACCCGGAGATCGTTGTGGCCGTTTTGTTCGAGCATGGCGAGCACGGCTACCTGGCGGCCCCCGTCGTTCGCGAAGTGATCAAAACGTATTGGGACAAGCGCGCTCGCTTCAACCGCCAGGAGTACGCCCGGTTGGCGGGAGAGGAGAATCGACCGTAGGCTGTGGGCTGTAGGCTGTGGGCTGTAGGCTGGAGGTTGTAGGCTGTGGGCCGGGGGGGTTCCCCACAACCCACAGCGGATTCTCCTACAGCCTACAGCCTACGGCCTAGAGCCTGGTTTTCTCATGACGAACTTCACTCGATACAAAGGATTCGACTGGTTCCTGCTGGGGATGGTGTTGCTGATCGCCGCGCTGGGCGTCATGGAAATCTACAGCGCCACGTATCGCACCAAGTTCGCCGGAGCACATGAGAAACAGATCTACTGGATTCTGGGCGGGCTCATGCTCATGTTTCTGATGAGCATGATCGATTACCACACGCTCATGGAACAGGTGCCGATCATGTACCTGGTCTCCGTCGCCCTGCTGGCCACGGTGCTGGTGGTGGGCCGCAAGGTGTTCGGATCGCGGCGCTGGATTCCGCTGGCCGGCGGCTTCCACTTTCAGGTGTCTGAATTCGTCAAGTTGGTGATAATATTGGCGGTGGCGAGGTATTTCAGCGAGACTCGCCAAGGCAAGGTTGCGGTTGCGGACCTGGTCAAGGTTGGTCTGCTGGCGGGGCTCCCGATGGGGCTGGTCCTGTTGCAGCCCGATCTGGGCACCTCCTTAACTTACGCGCCCATCGTCATGATGGCCGTATTGCTGGCCGGCATTCGGCTGAAACACGTGGCCCTGGTGGCGCTGTTGGCGGCGCTGGCCATGCCCGTGGCTTGGCACTACGGCCTGAAACCGTACCAGAAGGCGCGGCTGACCACTTTCCTGAACCCCGAAGGGGACCCGCTGAAGGCCGGCTACCAGGTTCTGCAGTCGAAGATTGCGGTGGGCCACGGAGGGTTGTGGGGTAAGGGCACAACCAAGGGCACCCAGATGCAGCTTGGGTTCCTGCCCGTGCCGCACACCGACTTCATCTTCGCCGCCTTCGCCGAGGAGCACGGTTTCTTCGGCGTGCTGGCGGCCTTGCTGTTGTATTTCATGGTCTTGATGAGGCTGGTTCACAACGCCCAGACGGCGCCCGACCGAGCGGGCGTGTTCATCGTCATGGGTGTGGTGGGCGTGCTTCTGTTTCATGTCCTGGTGAACGTAGGGATGGTGATCGGCTATATGCCGACCACCGGGATACCGTTGCCGCTGATGAGCTACGGCGGCTCCTCGGTGCTGTTTATCTTTATGGCCCTCGGCCTGGTGAATAACGTGCGGCTGCGGCGCTTTGTGAACTAGCATCGAGCATAGCGGCGGGCTTCGGCCGGGGATCGCGGCCGGGGCCGGAATGCCGCCGGGAAAGGCGCCGCTGGATGCCGTGGCGCTGTTGGGCGCCAGGCGCAGGCGCGTGTTGGTCAGGGCCGCAAGAGGACTTGCGGTGGCGGGTCCGCCACGACCCGCCCGATGGCAGCCGGTTAGAGGGAAGCCGGCGAGTTGCGGCCTGCGAGTTCCCTGCAAAGGTTCATCGTTTTTGGACGCCGGCCTCCGGGTCGCGGCCCCACCGGGGCGCGAGGAGGCCGGCCGGGCGCAATATGTTGGTGCGAGAGGTGTACGAACCCGCCCACCGGGGCGTGATGCAGCCGCCGGCCGCCGGCCTGTCTGGGTCTGCGCGCGCCGCCCGCCGCCCCGCCCAAAGGAGTTTTCATGCTGAAGGAATTGATCGTGGGCTCGTCGCAGCACGAGACCCGGGTAGCCATACTGGAGGATGACCAGCTCGCCGAAGTCTATTTTGAGCGTCCATATGAACACACCATAGCGGGAGCGATTTATAAGGGCCGCGTCAAGCGAGTGCTGCCGGGCATGCAATCGGCCTTCGTCGATATTGGTCTGGAGCGAGACGCCTTCCTGTACGTTTCCGATTTCCTGGAAGACACCGAGGAGTACGACAAGATCGTGACCTCGGTCGAAGACACGGTGGCGCGGATGGAGCACGAGGCGGCCCGAAGCGTCCGCGAACTGCCACGGGCGCCGGAGCCGGCCGCGGCGCCACCGGCGGTGGAGGCCGCGCTTCCGCCTCCGGCTTCGCCTCCGAGCGCCGGCGAAGCAGCGCCGGAAGGCGAGGCGGCCGCAGAGCCGCGCGAGCACGGCGGCGGGCGCCGCCGCCGTTCGCGCCGCCGCTTCCGCGACCGCGGGTTCCCGGAATCCAAGTACGCCTCGCGCAGCGAGGTGGCCCCTCCCAAAGCGCCCGAGCCGCCTGTGCCCGCGGCCCGCGACGAGCTCGAGCCAATGGTCCTGCCCGGCGAGTCGCTGGCCAAGTATCGCCGCCTGGCGCCGCCGCCGGCCGCGCCCCAAGAGGCGACCGAACCGGAAACCGGGGAGGCTGCCGAACCAATGCTCTCGGCTGCCGGGCCTGACGAGCAAGCGCCGGCCGAGCCACCGGCGCTTGAGCACGCTGATCCGGATGCAGTCCCTGGCGCCGCCGGCATCCACGAAGAAGCCCGCGCTCAGATGGCCGCCGAGCCCGTGGAAGCGGAGGAAAACCCGGCGCGGCACGCCGGTGAATTCCGCGGTGAAACTGCCGTGGAGTCCCAGGCCGCGCTTGCCGAGCCCCAGGAGCAGGCGCCGAGCCAAGCACCCGGGCAGCAAGAAGCCGCGGCGGAGGAAGTGCCGGCGCCGCCCTCCGAGGCCGGAGCGATGCCGGCCGGCGAGCCGGCGGCTGAGGCCGCCGGCGCTCCCGAGGCCGAGACCGAGCCCGGGCAGGCCAAGCTGCGCGGGCCCGCCGAGCGCGCCCATTTCACCCATCGCGTGAGCCGCCGCATGCGGCGCAGAGTGCGCGAGGGCCAGCCGCAGCCGCAAATCTCCAGGCCGGCGCCGCCCGAGCGCCCGGCCAACGGCCTGCCGCTGATTTCCGACCTGTTGCGCGAGGGTCAGGAAATCATCGTCCAGATCGCCAAGGAGCCCTTGGGAAAGAAGGGCGCGCGCATCACCTCGCACGTGGCCCTGCCCGGCCGCTACGTCGTCTACATGCCCACCGTGGACCATGTCGGCGTGTCGCGCAAGATCGGCTCTGACGAAGAGCGCCTGCGGCTGAAGCGCGTAATCGTGGAGAGCCGGCGCAACATCCCCGGCGGGTTCATCGTGCGCACGGCGGCCGAGGGCTCCAGCGAGGAGGAGCTGAAGCAGGACATCCAGTTCCTGCATGCCCTGTGGATGGACATCCGCGCCAAGGCCGAGCGCAAGTCGGCCCCGGCCCTGCTGCACCACGACCTGGATCTGGTGGAGCGCATCCTGCGCGACCAGCTTTCCGGAGACTTCAACACCATCTGGGTGGACAACGAGCAGGCCTACGAGAACATCCTGGAGTTCGTGCAGAAGTTCCAGCCCGCGCTGGTCAACCGCGTCAAGCTCTACACCAAGGCCACGCCCATCTTCGAGGAGTTCAACGTCCAGGAGGAGATCAACAAGGCCTTGAAGCCCAAGGTCTGGCTGAAGTCGGGCGGCTACATCGTCATCAACCAGACCGAGGCGCTGGTGGCCATCGACGTGAACACCGGCAAGTACGTGGGCAAGACGCAGCGGCTGGAGGACACCATCGTCAAGACCAACGTGGACGCCATCAAGGAGATCGTGCGGCAAATCCGGCTGCGCGACCTGGGCGGCATCATTGTCATCGACTTCATCGACATGGACGAGCGCAAGAACCGGGCCCGCGTGATGCAGGCCCTGGAGGAAGCGCTCGGCCACGACCGGGCCCCGTCAAAAATCCTGGCCTTCAACGATTTCGGCCTGGTGGCCATCACCCGCAAGCGGGTGAAGCAGTCGCTGGAGCGCACGCTGTGCGCGCACTGCTCGGTCTGCGGCGGGTCGGGCTTTCTGAAGTCCCCGCACACGGTGGCCATGGAGATTCTGGCCGAAGCCGGCAAACTGGCGCCGGCTGCCAACCGCAAGGACATCACCCTGCGCGTGCATCCCGAGGTCGGGCGCTATCTGAAGCAGCGCGACGTGGGCGTCATCCAGGAGATCGAGGAGATGACCCACAAGACGGTCATCATCAAGAACGATCCCAACCTGCACCAGGAGTCCTTCGACTTCAATTAGCTGAATTCGCCGCGGTCCCACGTGGTCGCCGCGGCGGCCACCCTGAGACCATGAAAAACGGCGGCGCCCGTTGTACCGCTGGCGTCCCGCCGGCAATTACCCTCCTGCCGCCGACCGGCTGCCGGCGGTACAACAACGCTACCTGTCGGCGGATGGCGGGCGGAAGGCCACGTCATCGAGAATGGCGACGCCCGACTCGGTGCGGTCGAAGAGGAAGCGCACCGTCCTGATTTTTGCCGGGTTGAGCTTGGGATTCGCGGCCACAAACTTGGCTAGCGGAAATTCGAATACCTGGAAGACGATTTCCGAGTTCTTGGGCGCCAGGTTCGTCTTGCTCACCTGCGACTCGATGCGTGGCTGCAGGAACGAGTAACTGCTCAAAGACAGCCGGGCGGAGGCGCCGGCGGCGTCGGCCACCTCGATGGTCAGGTCGATGGGGTCGCGCGGCTGCTTCGGTTTCTCGTCCTTCTTCTTGTCTTTGTCGTCTTTCTTCGCGCTCTTGCTCTGGTCCTTTTCCCCTTCGTCCCGCTCAGTCGGCTTGTCATTGGAGTCGGCCATGGCGAAAGCCAGCGACGCTCCGGCGCCAAGGTTGAGCCCCTTTTCGGGCAAGCGGATGGCATAGGAGGCGGGTCCTGGGGCACCCTTCTTGTTCCAGCCTATGTAAACGCCGCGGGTGTCCAGCGTGCCCCACATCAGCGAAAGTTCTCTCTCCTTCCAGTCCGTCAGGTTGGCCGTTTCAATGCTGCCCCCGGGGATGGTGGTGCTGGCCAGGTTGATGTCCTCCTCATAGTTGCAGACCACCTGGCTGGCGGTATCGGCGAATTGATGCAGGTAAATCCGATTGGGAAGCCACCCGGCCGGCGCGGCCCGGTGGTCACGGAACAGCGGGATGTACCCCTTCTTTCCGTGCAGGGCCGCTTCGAGAAATGCCGGGATGTAGGTCTTCGCAATCTGCTGCTGCTCTGCGCCGGGTATCAGTTGCCGGAGGTTCAGCAACGCCGATGCCGGACGTGGGGCGTCGGCCCTTCCCCAGACGCGATTGAACTGGCCGTGGTTGGCGCCATAAATCCAGAGGCCCGATTTGAACCAGTAATGGCCGTCGGTGAACTTGACGCGCTCGTAAACGCGCGCGCCGTGGAAGGAGCGCATGTCCGCGTCGTGGCTTCCCTGCAGCACCAGGTAGTTGACGTTCTCCGGCTTCGTGCTGGTGTTGGCGGGCTTGTACTGGCCGTCGACGGGAGCGATGGCCACCACGGCCCGTATGTTGAAATTGAAATCGAAGCGGACTCGGGCATCATCGGGGTACCAGGGAAGCCGGTTGAATACGGCGGCCACCGCCACGGCCTCGCCGCCGCGCGAGTGCCCCATCAGCCCGATGTTGCTCATGTCCACTTTTTGGTGGAAGGGGTTGCCGGGCGTTTCGTTCCATTTCTTCCACTGGCGCAGATGTTCCAGCAGCAGCCAGCCGCGCGCGTCGTTTTCTTCTTTGAGGCCGAATTTGGGAAAGCCCAGCGCGTCTACCAGCGAGCCGTTCAGGAAATTCTCGTCGACGGAGGCGAGTATGAACCCGCGGCTGGCCAGCAGCTCGCCCAGGTAGTCGTATCCCGGATCGGAGAACTCCTCGCCCAGATGATTGCCGTGGACAATAAGGACCAGCGGGAAGGCCCCTGGGCCGTCCGGATACCACACGCGGGCCTGGAGGGGAAGTTGCTTGGTCTCGAAACCCCAGTAGCGCGTGCGCGCCCATCCCACCGCCTTCTTCCAACCCTCAACCAGCTTTGAGCCGTCCACGGAGGCGGTGGTCAGCGTGGTATTTTTACCAAACTCAGGCCGGTGGCGATCCTTGCCGCTGCCGTAGGTAAGCGTTTTTACCTTGTAAGCACCGGGCTTCGACGGATCTGGCAGCGTGATCTTCGGAACCCTGGCCTGAGCGGCCGCCAGCGAGGCCGCGTTCGGTACCTGTTTCAGCTCGGAGCCTTGCCATAGGAGCAAGACCGCGGCGGCAGCGATGGCGCCCCACCCGAGCAGCAACGCGCCTGCCATCGCCACCTTTCCCGGCCGTGAAGCCTGCCGCCAGCCGCCGCGCAAGAGCGCTGCCAGGCCGCCTCCGGCCAACGACGTGGCCAACACCAGGCCCAGCACCCACAGCGGAGCGTTGGGAAGGAAACCGAGCGGCACCGAGAGCAGAACGAGAGCGCCGCCCAATGCCCAGCGATAGAAACGCGGAAGTGCGCGCAGCAGGCCGGCCAGCAGCCAAGCGACCAGGATGAACAAGGCCCCGACCAGCGCGGCGGCCGCAAGCAGAACCGCAATGGGTATCAGTCCGGCCCAATTGCGCTCGGGCACGCCCATGGCGGACCACATCAAGATGGCGAACAGAAGGAGCGCGACGACGATGAGCGCCCAGGCTGCGCCTCGCCACCCGGCCGATGACGGGACGCAGGCGGGCAGGAAGCTGCCTCGGAACGATTGCCACAGCTTTACGGCGCCGAGCCAGGCACGCTTCCACAAGCGCGGCTTGGGAGGAACCGGCTGCGGTTGTTCCTGGGGCTGCTGTTGTTCGAAGCGAGTTTCCGCACCGTCGGGCGCGGGTTGCTGCGCTGGAGCGGTCCCCGAATCGGGCCGGCTTGCGTCGCCATCCATGTCTGCCTCCTGAAAGCAGTGACGAGTGACAAGTGACCACTGGTCAGCAGATGCCGGGCGTTACCGGTTGCGGTGGCAGACGGTTCTCGTCACTTGTCACTCGTCACCTGTCACTGCTTCTGGAGCGGCAGGCGCACGGCCTGGCCGGTCTTGAGCGACTGGCGGGCGGCTTCCAGAATCTCCACCGCATCCACGTTGATGTCCAGCGCCACGATGCCCTCCGGCGCCTTTCCGGAGCGCGCGGCCTGGACCATGTAGGCGATTGGCTCGCCCCTCTCCTCCGGCAGCGGATCGAGCGCCAGCTTGGTGGCTTCGCCGCGGCCCTTTTTCAACTCCACGGCGTCGCGCCTCACGGTCAGGCTCCCCTGACGGCTGAAGATCTCCAGGTCCTGGAAACCGGCCGGCAGGTCCCAGCTTCCCTCGATGATCGAGACCCCGTTCTTGTAGCCCAGAAGGATGGTGGAGTTGTCATCCACCTTCGGGTAGCGGTCGGGCTGAAGCTGGTTGGTGTGGGCGAAGACGGTTTCCGGCTTCCCCATAAACCACAGGCTCCAGACGGCGCCGTAGCAGCCGAAATCGATCAGGGCGCCGCCGCCGTTCTTGACCGGGTCGGCCAGCCATTCCAGGAAAAAGCGGTTGCGGACGCCGGTGCCGCCCGGCCCCCCATGGCCGATGATGGAGTGCAGGCGCCAGATGGGCCCCAGCGCGCCGTCGTCCACCTGCTTCTTGGCCACGTAGTTCGCCGCCCACCACGCCATCTGGTAATTGGTCAGCACCAGGATGCCGTGCTTGTTCGCCGCCTGGCGGATGGCCAGGGCGTCGGCGAAGGTCGAGGCCAGCGGCTTCTCCAGCATCACGTGGACCTTGCGCGCCGCGCAGGCCTCCACGACTTCCCGGTGGCGGTCGTTCTCGACGAATGTCCAGACGATGTCGGGCTTGGCCGTGGCCAGCATCTGCTTGTAATCGGTGAAGAGCAGCTTGTCGGCCACGCCGAGTTTCTTCGCTTCATCCAGCAGTTCCTGGCTGGTCTCGCTGACGCCCACCAGCTTCGCCGGCTTGCCCTGCACCATCTTGGGTAGATGGCCCCAGGCATGGCTGTGCCGCAGGCCGATCACGGCGATCGTCGTTTCCTGCGCCCCGGCGCAGGCGGCCAGCACTCCGCAAACAACAAAAAGCAGCAATGAGGTTTTCATTTTCATCGGCCTCCGGGGTAGGAGCATATCATGCCGCAACAGGGCCGCGGGCGTTAGCGAGTGGTTGCCGCCGCGATGCGGAGAAAGTCATGAATCTGGGCGACTGCTTCCTCCTGCTGTTGGGATCTCTGCGCACCAAAGTGAAGTTCACCCAGCACGACCCACGGCAGGTACAGAGCTGCAACGTCGGCGAGACGCGCAATCAAATCCGGATCATTGCGGAAGTGCGCAACTACGACGTTCGTGTCCAGGAGGACCTTACCAGCCGTCTTCATCGACCTTTTCGCAGCCTTCCTCGATAGCCTTCTCCATCTCGTCGACCGTTTCTCGCGAGAGGCTTGCGGCGGTGCGCGCGAGGATGGCTTGCCGCTCTTCCTGGCTAATCCGCTTGAGCCGTTGGATGAAATCGGCGGCCACTTCCAGCTTGCCGGGCGGCAAGGACTTGAGGTCCTCGACGATTGTTTCCAGAGTGCTCACGGGTCCAGCGTACACCGGCGTCGCCCGGCGTGGCAAGGCGGCACGACGGCATGGCGGAGGTGAGTCATGGGTGCGTCCGACGATCCTCGCTGTGACTTTGAGGCCAACCCGTCGTTAGACGAGTTGATTGTCCAGCAAGGCAAGGGCCCAATCGCGGACGTGTCCGTCCTGCACGGCGACTTCTGGCCCAAGGAGGAGTCCATCGAGGACTTTCTGGCCGCACTCCATGAATGGCGCGGGCACAAGAAGACTGACCCCGCCGCATGAGCAGCGTTGTCATCGACACGGACGTTATCTCCTTCCTTACCCCGCCCACCGGCACCGCAGCCGCCTCTCGCCAGCCGCCAGCCCGAATTCGGGCCGATCGCTGCCGTGTTATACTGCTGTAGTCAAGGCGTGGGTGCGTAGCTCAGTTGGGAGAGCGCGGCGTTCGCAACGCTGAGGCCAGGGGTTCGAGTCCCCTCACGTCCACCATATGGAGGCCCGAGGCGGGGCGTTCGCCATTTTCACAGGGGTCAAAGCGCATGGACTACTCGAAGATCATCACCCTTGAACCGGGTAAGCGCAGCGGCAAGCCTTGCATCCGCGGCCTTCGCATCACGGTCTATGATGTCCTGGGATACTTGGCCGCGGGGATGACTCACGAAGAGATTCTCCGGGATTTCCCGTACCTGACCGAAGAGGATATCCTGGCCTGCCTGGCCTTCGCCGCTGACCGCGAGCGCAATCTTGAGATCCTCACCACATGAAGTTGCTGCTGGACGAGAACCTCTCCCCCAACCTGGCGCAACTGCTCGCCGACCTGTTCCCCGGTTCGACGCACGTTGAGGATTGCGGCCTGGGTGCCGCCGGCGACGAGGAGGTTTGGGAGTTCGCAGAGAAGCATGGCTTTGTGGTCGCGTCGAAAGACTCGGACTTTTACGACAGGAGCAGCCTCTTGGGAAGCCCGCCCAAGGTCATCTGGTTGCGTCTTGGCAACCGCAGCACTGACGAGATCGAGGGCACTCTTAGGCACTATGCGGTCACCATCGCTGCCTTCGGCGAATCCGCGCAGGCCGCGTTAGTAATTCTGCCCGTGAAAAACCGCGCCCGCTGACAGGGAGGTACGTACCGCCCGTTCCCAACGCTGAAATCAGGGGTTCGAATCCCCTCACGTCCACCAAACCTTTCAAAGACTCGCGGACCACTGAATCCCACCAAGCGCCATCGGCCGCCTGCGTGGCGGCAAGCGGGTTGTCGTTCGGCGTGGTGATGAAGCCGGTCGGCAGGGCGGCCACTTCTTGCTTCACGACCGTGGCGCGGTTGAAGTCATCCAGGTCGCGCAACGAGAGCAGGATCGGCGCCAGCCACGAAATGCCCCGCACCTGGCCCGCGACCTGCTGCTCGAAGAGGTGCAACACCTCGCTGGCGGGAGCCCGTCGGCTTTGCGGCAGCCGGAGAACGTTGCCAGGATGCTGCTCGAACACCCAGTACGCGCTGCGCCCGCCTGCGCTGTCGAATTCAACGCCCGCGACTGTGTTCTCGCGGTTGATGCTGGCGTCCAGGAACTCGGCAGACAGCAGTTGCAGTTCGAGCGCGCCGGCCTCACTCACGTAGAAGGACAGCAGCGCCTCACCATCGACAACCATTGCGCGGAAGGCGAGCGCCTGGATGCCGTAGGCGTTGTGCTGGCGGTCGTAATCGGCCTGATCCACCCACCGGTTCCAGGCGGCCAGCACTCGCCGCTTCGCCAGGCTGCTGATGTACTGGCGCGAGACGCCGCGGTGCGCGGCGTATTGCGCCTGAGTCATAAGAACAGGTTGTTGGTTGGACATGTCTGCCGGTTGTCAAGCCGCTGTGTTGTTTTCTGCTGTCACAAAAGCACTGCGCTCTTGAATGCAGTGTCATACCCTGTTATGATCGCGACAAAGTAGGTTTGCCCTATGACTGTTAATGATTTGCTAGATCTCGCTGTCCTGACCTTCAAGGAACGCGATCTCCAACAGCCCCAAGAAGCTGATCGTTTCTTCGGGGAGTACGGCATTGGCAATACGGTGGAGTTTCCAGCCAGCCCCTACGAGAGGTTCGTCTATTACAGGGACCTACTTATGAGGCTTCGCGCTTCAGACCCCCAGAAGTTCGCTTCGGTGCACAAGGGGACGCCTTTGTACTTTCTATCGTGGGTGGCCTTTGACCTGCACCAGTTCGAGGCGGCGCTCCATTTCCTTGATGCATGCATCGATGAAGACAAGCGCAAAGACCCTACGGATTGGTTCGGGAACCCTGGACCACAGTTCTTGATGTTGAACGCTCCGGCTCAGGCGGCGCAACGAACTGCCGAAATGTTGGCTTCTCGGATGGATCAAGAGTTGAGCCGGTTTCAGAGCCAGTATGCCGTCACCTTTGCCCGCTCACACTTTTTGGCCAGGTTTGCAGAGCCGATGCTGAAGAACGCAACAGGCGCTGTTGTGGCAGCCTTCTATGCTTTCGTGTTGGAATTTGACGATAGAGCAGTGGACATCGCCCTTCGAAGCGCTCCCCAACTTGGATCGTACCAACCTCTTTTCTTGCATCTCTTCAAAGGTGGCCTATTGCTAGAAACCCTGCTGAAGCAGTCGTTTCCGCATCTGTCTGCTAAGAAATTGGGTGAGATTCTTCAACACCCAGATTTCAAGGCCAAAGTGGGCTTTAATCCGCCGTCGATCAGAGAAGTTCCGATTAGCACGCTCTGCACCGATGCGCGGTTGGCAACGCCCGAGGCTGCGTTTCTGGCGACAGGCCGCCTCAGAAACATGATGGGGCACAACCTAATCAGAGATTCTTTGCCGAACCTACCAGAGGATTACATCATTTTGGCGCGCCAAGAAATCAACGCGTTTCTTTACTCTGTAGCCAAGCTTTACCTCTAGATGGCGCCGAGATAAAAACCGCACTCGTCGCAACCTGTCAACTGCTCTTGGGGCGTCTCGCTGGCGTCAGCGTGCAATCGCGCTACCGTCGGCCGGAATCGCCCAGAAGCGTCGGGTCCCGGCGGCTGGGCTTCTTCGGCCACACCGGCAGCGCGCCGGCCGTCGCCAGCTTGCTGATGTACTGCGGGCTTCGGTTGCGGTGCCGAGCCTGCCGCGTGCGTCATCAATATCGGATCGGTTCGTGAATTCACCTCGTCTACGGGGCCTTTTTTCGCGACAGGTTTAGTGACATGATGGGCGCATGCACAAGGCCCCCACCAATGGGTTCTCATTGGCCATCGAGTATCACCGCGAGGTCGATGGCCGCTGGCTCGCGGACATCCCGGCCCTTCCCGGCGTCACGGCATACGGGCGCACGAGGAAGCAGGCGACCGCGGCTGTCCAGGCTCTAGCGTTGCGTCTGATTGCCGACCGTCTGGAACACGGCGAAGCGGTTCCCGGTCCCATGAGCGTGTCGTTCAGTGCCGCCTGAGAAACCATCGCAGAACTGGCCATCTGTCACTGAGGTTGATTGGCTGCTCATAGTTTTGATTCCTGTGCATGCAGACTGCTATACTGCAAAACCAAGGAGGTGGCTGATGGCAGAGCGCAAACGTGCGCGCCGAAAACCTGTGGCCGGCAGCCCTGCCGTGGGCACCCGCTATTCGGCCACCGGGCATCCCTCTATCGAAGAGCTGATGGCCGAACAGGGGACCGCCCCGATCACCGATGTGCGGGTCCTGCACGGCGACTTCTGGCCCGCGGAGGAGTCCATCGAGGACTTCCTGGCCGCCCTCCACGAATGGCGCGGGCACAATCGGACTGACCGCGCCGTATGACTGAGGTCGTCGTTGATACCGATGTAGTTTCTTTCCTCTTCAAGAGCCATCCGATTGGCTTCCGCTACGATCGAGGGCTCACTTGGACCAGCCGAGCCGGAACCCATCCGCAGATTACGCAGATTTCGCAGATTCCAGAATTGGATCTTAATCTGCGTAATCTGCGAAATCTGCGGATCGGTTGTTTGGTCCATCCTTGAGGGGGGCGAGG
>Ga0315285_10005628_pt1 | contig 12914 bp, 15 predicted proteins | sample YL17G09_36_MG_FD_203698 | JGI IMG/M metagenome (GOLD analysis project Ga0315285, IMG submission 203698) | Sediment microbial communities from Yellowstone Lake, YNP, Wyoming, USA - YL17G09_36 | ecosystem: Environmental > Aquatic > Freshwater > Lake > Sediment | place: USA: Wyoming | collected... | reverse complement strand
CGGACATCCTGGCGGGCGGTGTCTCTGAGTTGTCGGCCTGGAGGCGGGGACTCACCCAGGAGTGTTGGCAGCGTTCGGCGCTGATTCTTCAGCGAGTCCCAAGAGAATATCGCCCTTTGCCTGATAGCAAGCGCGTTCCCGGTGCGTAGGGGGAGGCAGTAGATGGCCACGACGTTCGGTTCTCTCAAGAGACATATCGCTGCGAAGATACACGATCCGCAGTTTATCTCTGTGGGCGAGGGGTTGATCGAGGGATTCATGCAGGATGCTTACTCGGATTTGAACCTGACCGGCTGGCTCCTCCCGGTAGAAGAGGACGAGTCCATCATAATGGTGGCGAACACGTACTCCTACCCCGTGCCCGCCAATTTCGCCTACATCTACATGCTTCTCGAAGAGGATTTCGCCACTCCCGGACAGTACGACTACGCCATCCCGGACAACGCCTGGCGCCCGGCCTACGATGGCGGTGTGCCTGTCCTCATGTTCAACTCCTTGGTCTGGTCGCCTACTGCGGGCAAGAAGATCAAGATCGTCGGGCAGCAGCGCCCTACGGTGCCGCTGGTGGATGCCACAGCCATTGAGGACGGCTTCGTATCCTTCATAAGAATGAGGACCGAGGCCTACGCCCTGCTCTATTTGGCCGCCGTCCCGGTGGAAGAGTCCACCCCGGAGTTGCTGGAGAAGCGCATAGCCATCGCCAATGTACGCACCAGTACCGCGAATAGTTTGTTCGCATTATCGGAGCGCGCACTAGCGCACCATCCCGCCGAGTATCGCGTAAAACCTTCGTCTCGGCATATTCCGACGCGGTAGGAGAAGAAGTGGCAACACCAGAAGAATTGGCTTACTTGGCCGGGGTCATTGATTCAGATGGCTCTATTGGCTATTACCGAACCCGCGCGTCCAAGTGTCACCCCTGGGCGACGGCCAAGATCGGTGTGTCTATTGTCCAGGCAGAGCCCGCTGCTGCGGATTTGGCACGTCAGTTGTTTGGTGGGCATCTTGGGATTCGGAAACCCCAGATAGACAACCGTGGGATAAACAGCAAGAAACCCCTGTGGCACTGGATGGTGACGCACAGGAAGGCGGTGGTGGTTCTGGAGGCTTTGCTCCCCTATCTGCGGATTAAGAAGGCACGGGCCGCCTATGCTCTTCGTATCCATCTGGTGTTGGGTGATGGGCGGCGCTGGGCGCAGCAGACAGACCGACGCGCTGCTTTTGTGGAGGCTTTTCACCGCGGTATCCGTGGCTTACACCGCCATTGGGTAGGTAAAGTACCGGAGCAATTGTCCTCTATTCATCCTGCTGATAGGCATACAGTACGACCTGTGTGCTCCGTTTCTGGATGTAGCGGCCACGCAATTGCGCGTGGATGGTGTGGCGCACACTACGCTACCTGGCGGCGGAATGGAGATCCCACCGTGCGGCAGTCGCAAGGCCGACCACGGAGACAGGAGGTGGCAGATGCCCCATGAAGCGATCACATTGGCGGGTCAATCTCTATATGTCAGTGGCCCCATACGCTGCAACAGCGTTGCAGAGTGGACCGTCGGACTAAAGGTCGGTAAAGCCTCTTACGACGAGTATCTGCACGCATTTCTGGTTAGTCCTTGACGACTGGTCAGGGGGTGTTGGTTACCGGCGCCTTAACATCCGCGAGGCCTTGGGCACCGCCTGGGACAACATTGGCGGCGTAGACATCCGCCGGGCCGGACACGTTACTCTACCACCTCTCCAGACCGTTGGTGCCGTGGGCGATGGACCACCGCGGGCCGACTACACAAAGCGTCAACCCTCTGTACCCATCACGGGCTCCGATGTTGCGGGGTTGCCCTACAACTACGCCGGTCTCGGCAGTGACATCTACAGATCAACAGATGGTTTTGTCTCCCTGACTAGCGTTAAGTCCATTGCCAACGCCTACATGATCTCGCGGATCCTGGAGTTCTGTCCCAGTACACCGGCCGGGGTCAATGCTCTCTACGCTTTCTGCGAGGGCGGCGCCGGGACAGCTCGGTATCAGCGTTCCACTGACGGTGTGGCCTGGGCGGATGGTGGATCCGGCGTCCAGAAGGTTATCGAGGATGCGATTGTCTGGCAGGAGAAGATCATTGGCACCCGGCCAATCGCTGAGATCATCTTCTCCGCAGATGGGCAGACGTGGAATATCGATACGGCCACAGATGCCCAAGTGATCTGGAAGTGCGGGTATGGGCGCGTCCAGTTTGTTGGCGACTTTATGGCTCCCTGGGGGGAGTCCGCCGTCCACTTCTTGGCACGGGACGATGCCGGACTGCAATCACTCTTCGTCCTCGACTTCTTTGCTAGGACGGCTGCGCTGATCCCCATCAATAACAAGCGCCACTTACACGATGGCCTCGTTTGGAACAACTACATCGTGGTCACGGATGGCTACAATGTCTTCCTTTGGGATGGATCGACTGTGCGGAACATCTCCTGGCCGCGCAAGGGTGGAGGCGTCCCTCCGGGACTCCAGAGTGGCGTCATCGTCAAACTCATTGGCGGTACGGACTATCTCTTCGCCCTCCTACACACGGGGACGGGAGCGACACAGGTTATCGTTTACAACGGCGTGGGCTGGTCCCAGTTTGGTCCGGCCGTCGCCTCGTTCTGTTCAGTGGTGGCGGGTATCGCCTCGAAGTGGTTGCCTGCCACGGTTGACACAGAGAGGCGGATTGTAGCCCTCGGCGCCGCCGCTTATGGGGCTCCAGGGACTCCTCGGCTGATGACCCTCCGCCTTCCCAACACAGGCGAAGTGCCGGTGGTGGGGGTGGACAATTTCCAAGACGGCCCCCTGTATTTTGACACCGGCTGGATCGATGGTGGTTTCCGCGAGTTGTCCGGCGTCCTCTACCGCCTCTACTGCGATGGGTACAGTCTTACAGCCACAGAGACGGTCAAGGTAGAGTACCAGCTCGACAACAACGAAGCCGGGGCGTGGGCCCTCCTCGGCACCTTCGTTGCATCCGGAACACACATTGACTTCCCCGGAGGCGGCACTGGACTCCAGTTCCGTACCGTCCGCTTCCGCATCACCCTCGACCGTGGCGGGACGGGAACCCTCAGTCCGGAGTTGATGTCCCTGGTGCTCCTCTATGACAAGAAGCCCCAGTTCCGATCGACTTGGGTTTTCCGTGTAGATGTCAACCAGATGATTGCTGAAGGCGTCCTTGTTGGTGGTGTGGCTGCCACAATGAAGAACGTTTGGGAGGCGTTGATCGCCGTCTGGAACACAAAGCCCCTGGTCTCACTTGTAATCCCAAACATGACCACCGGCAAATATGTGAAGATCGCAGATATGCCTCTGACACTAGACGACTTCCGGACCGCTGTGAAAGCTCAGGGGAGCATCGAGTTGACGGTCATAGAACCCATAGGCGCGTAATGGCTAGACGAATCGATCTCACACGTCCGACCCCATTTCGCGCCCCAGGGATTCCACAAGCGGGGCGCCTACGTCGTACCTTCACGGAGAAGGGCCTTACCCTACGTCCACTGAAGGGGCCCTCTATCCCCCTGCCCGCAGACCAGGACACGGCCTTAGAGGACCGGGCCACCGCATGGTTGGCCACACACGGCGGCTCTCTGCTGGAGTTCATCGCCTGGGATTGGCTGGTGGGCAAGAAACACCAGATAGAGAATGTTGATTTCGTGATGCAGTACCCCGTCATGGGCGGACGCACTGCATTTGGCGGCTTCATCTCCGACTTTTACTTCCCCGGTATGAAGATGGTGTGGAACATCAACGGTCTTCGCTGGCACTGGGTCAGTCCTGATGACCGGGCCCGTATCGGCATCGCCAAACTGTTGCTGGCCAGCCGCGGCATTTTGTCCGTTGACCTTTGGGAGGATTCGTTATTAACACGAGCAGACTTCGTTTTGGAAAAGGCGTGGAATGGCGAGGGGGTAGATAATTGGCGAACATAGGGATCTGCCCCGATTGCCTCCAGCAAACAAGTGCCCCAGGTCGCCGCTGTCTCTCCTGTCGCTCGCGGAAAGTCTGGCAGGATGGTCGCCCAATCAAACTCCACCAAGTTCGACGGGGGCGTGATCTGACGGAGATTGAGGCTGCGTGGTTGGGGGCAATGGTCGAGGGAGAAGGAAGTGTTATCTGGCGTAAAAGCGCCACCTGTAGGCGCCGTTCCCAGGCCGTTCTACAGGTCTGTAACAGTGATGTTGAGGTCATTGCCACGTGTTTGCGGTTGGCTGGTACTGGCTGTGTTTACCTGCGGACGATGACCAAACAGCCCCCACACTGGAAGCCCGTCTGGTTCTGGCTTGTTAGCGCCCAGCGAGATATAGTTTATCTCCTCTCGCGTATTCATCCATATTTGACGAGTAAACAAGAACGCGCCCGTGACATCGTTTCCGTATGGGAGACGACATGGCGGGGCGAACAGACGAGTACGGTGAGGCAATAGTAGTGTCTTGGGCACGGATCGCTACGACGAACGAGAACTTCCAACCCCTAATTGGGGTTGAGGTGGAGTGTTTTGACGTTGACACTCTCGCCGTAATCTCTGTTGTAACGAGCGACCTCGGTGGGATTGCCCTCTTCACCGATCTCTCTGACAGCCAGCGGTTCTTCTTTAAGGTTCGGGCTCGGCGCACCAGCACCCGTGTCCAAAGTATCCTCGACCCCGCAACGGGCCGAACCTACACCGGAGTGGTACGGCTACAGATCTTGAATATGCACCCAGGGATGAATTGCTACGACTACTTCGTAGAACCCACAGGGCATGTTGGCACCCACAAGACAATCCAGGCGGCCATCACTGCCGCGGCCGCTCTCCCCTTGGCTACTACAAGGGACACCATTCACATTGGCGTCCTTGAGGGGGCTTACGCTGAGAACCTGACCGTCCCCAGCATGACCAACGGTTATGGCCTGGTATTCTCCGCCTGTCGCCCCACCTGGCAACGCCCTGGTACGGTCGTCTCCCCAACTGTCAGGACCAGTTACCCCGTCCAGGTTGACGGCCGTGGCGGAACCGGCGTGGTTCTGGTCTACACGAATGGGACTATCAACAATCCTGTAGTCTTCATCGGCTTCTATCTGAGGGGCAGCAAGTCTGGGTCCGGCGGAGTCATCTCGGCGGGCCGGGGTTCCCTGCGGTTCCTGCAGTCTCTTGTCAAGAACGAAAGTACCGGGCACGGAATCTTGGGCGGCGGCGTTGTTGCGGGGAGCGGGGCAGACTACCTCGACTTCATTGACTCCAGCGTTGAGGTGGCAGAAGCCTCGCTTGCCGTTAGTATCACCAACACCTACACGCACTTCCGCAACACCACAATTGTCGGCGGCCTGGACATCCTCACTATGGACTTCTACTTTGGGGATGGGTCAACACTGAGGTCGTCACGAGACCCGGCGATGGACCTGGGCGACTACTCCATCATCAGCGGACGCTACAAGGTGGTTGACAGTTACATTCTACAGATGGTAGTGGGTAGTAGGGGAATCTGCATATCGGCACGGAGTGTGACTGCCGGAGGCGGCGAAGCCTTCATCATCGAAGGCAACAACATCCGCACTGGCAGCGGAAGTACCGTGGCGGCAATCGAGACCCACTTCCGCGATTCGGCCACTCGTGCCATCATCCTGGGCAACCACTTCACCAACTGGGCAAAGGGTGTGAAGATTGCTGCCGGAGATGGCGTGGTTGTGGGTCCCAACGCCTACGATAACGTCGCGGACCCAATAGACGGAACACCTACGATAACCCCCGACGAGATGGGGCACAACCTACTCTCCGCCCTGCACCTGGACACCTTGGCGGCTTCCGTCCTAGACGGCGATGTCATCATCGGCAATGTCACGCCGAAGTGGTCACGGCTGGCTATCTCTATCCCGGCGGCCAACGTTAGGAACGTCTTCGGTATTGACAACGCCGAGTTGCGTCCCTCCTGGAAGACTGCCCTCGATGCCACAAACCCGGCGAACATAGCGTCCACTGCCAGTCCTGGTACGAGTCTCGTCTTCTCCCACAGAGACCATATTCATGCCCACCCTGTCTTCACTAGTGGCGCCTTGCACACTGACTACGAACTTGTTGGCGTGGCGGCGGGTCTGATTGCTACCCACGCCGGACTCCCTGACGTTCACCACGCGGGCTTCATCGGTCTGACCATCGCAGGTCCGGCCAACATTGACCCCAACGCCGGGGACCGAATTACCATCGAGGACACGGCCTCCGTCACCTGGGCCTCGTCTGGTGCAGGGAAGATAGCGGCCACTGCCGTTGCCGGGGGCGTTGACCACGGCGGGTTGGCGGGATTACTCGATGACGACCACACCCAGTACCTCCTCCTGGCCGGACGTGCCGGGGCACAGCAGGACATCGTTAAGGGCATCACGGTTGCCACCTACATGCGTGTAGGTTCGGCCACTGCTCCCGCCAACACAACGGTGGGCGACCTCACAGTAACACGCCTGAGTGTGGGCAATAAGGCGTTCTCCCTAGATAGGGTTCTGGACGTGTACCGGGAATCCACCAGCGTTGCCATAACCGATGCTCAGGCAGTCTACATCGACCATAAGAACAATCCCGGAGAAGCCTCTGACGTAGACCGGCGAGCCATAATGGTTCGCGCTGAATATCAAAGCGATTTTGCCGAATCGGGAATCGTCTACGGGGGAGGCTTCGGCTTCTACCTGACAGGTACGGGAGTGGTTGCGGATGGGGGTGGTGTGTATGCGTATGGCGTAGCCCCCCGCACAGGGGCCGGGGCCGCCATGTCCGCCACCAATGTCCGTGCTGTCCACGCCCTTCTCTTCGATGCCTACGGACGTGCCGCATCCGAAACGATGGCTGTCGCCAAACTTCATGGCCTCCATGTCCAGCTAGAAGCTGCGGGCAGCAGCTTCATTGCTGGGGACGCCGTTCAGGATGCGGCCGGGGTCTATGTTGAGAACATCGGCGACAGTCACATAGTCAACGCCGTTGGAGTAGACATTGAGGCGCAGAGTGGGGCGACTACTCTGAACTTCGGCATCCGCAACGCCGGGAACATGGTGCAGACCGGCTACATGCGGCTGGGAGCCGTCACTGTTCCCACCAACGTCACGAACGGGGACTTGACTCTTGCCAGACTCAACATCGGTAACGGCGCCTTCACCAACAGCGGCATTGCGTACCTCTACAGCAGCCTCACAGTCAACGCAACGGACATCGGGGTGCTTCTACTTGTACTGAACTCCCCGACCGTCAATGGTGCCTACGAGCAAAGGGCACTCTCGGTCCAAGCGCGGTACGGGGGAGCAGCCAACAACACCAGCGTAGTCTACGGCGCGAACTACGAGGTGGATGTCTACGGTACAGGAAAACCGAGTTATACGGTGGCCCTCGGAGGGATAGGTCTCGTGGCCCGCACGGGGGCGGCCGCCGCCATGTCCGCAGGGGACTGCCGTGCCCTCAACTTCCAGTTGTTTGGCAACGCCTCCCGTGTAGCGGCCGAGACCATCACCATCGACGCCCTCACTGGTGTCCGTATCGAAGGTGGCTACGCCGGGTTCATCACGGGTGATGCAGTAACAAATGTCTACGGCATCAACATTCAGAATCTAGGCAACGCCAAGGTCACGAACGCCTATGGCATCTACATCGCAGGCGTGTCAGCGGCGGCAACCCTCAATGTCGGCATCAAACTGGACGGCTGTACGACGGCGGCTCTCTGGCTGAACTCCGATACCGCCGCAGAGGGCACCCTCGCCTGGGGCACTACCCGCGACACCAACCTCTATCGCTCGGCCGCCAACGTGCTCAAGACGGACGACGCCTTCCACGCTGTCTTGGGGTTGGTGGCGGACACCGTTGCCGAGTTGACTCCCACTGCCGGAGTGACCGTTGATGGTTGCCTCATCAAGGACGGCCGCGCAGCCTTGGCGCTGGGACTCCGTGAGACCAGTGGCCCAACCGACCTGGTGGTGGGGGCGGTTGCAGACGGCGAGTACCTGAAGCGCGTCGGAGCAACGATTGTAAGTGGAGTGCCCGCTGGCGGTGGCAGTATGGCTACCGATACCCTCTGGGATGCTGCGGGAGACCTTGCGGTGGGTACGGGTGCGGACGCGGGAGCGAGATTGGCACTAACTGTACCCGCAGGGGCCGCACTCTTAAATGTCCTGGGTGTCCTGAATGGCGAAACGACACCAACTTGGAAGGTACTCTTCGACGCAACCAACCCAACCACTATTGGGGTGAGCGATGTGGCGGCGCCTGGAACCCAGACGATTGCCGCACACAGAGACCACCAGCATGGCTCACCGGCAACCTTCCCTGCGACTGCACACAACATCCTGTCGGCTACCCACGGAGACTCTACGGCTCATGCCGCCGTGGTAGGCGACCTGATAACGGGGCAGGCCGGGCCAGTTTGGGCTAGGTTGGCTGTTGGCTCCGCCGGTGCCGGTCTGTGGACGGACGGAACCGATACATCCTGGACCGTGAGTCCAAGGTACGCGGGCTACCTGCGCGTAGGGAGTGCAGCAGCGCCCACGAACACGACGGCCGGAGACCTCACAGTTATCAGGGGCATCGTCGGAACTGACGAGGCCCTCGGTGCGAGCGTCCTCCTGGACCTGAACTCTGTCACCGGGGCCCTCCTCCTGTCCCGCATGACCACAGTGCAGAAGGCCGCCCTCACCCCCGTCGCCGGAATGGTGCTCTACGACTCTACCCTAAACCAGTTCTTCGGCTACCACACAGGCTGGCAGCGGTTCCTCATGGTTGGCACCCCTGCCGACTATACAGTGACGAACGCAGCCACCGACCGCACCTACGATGCCAACGCTACGACCATCGACGAGTTGGCAGACGTGCTTGGTACGGTTATCGCAGACCTCATTGCTCTGGGGGTGTTCCAGTGAGTACCCTAACCCTCCGTCAAGCGACCCTCGCAGATAAGGCCGAAGTCCAGCGCCGCGCCCTCTTGGGCAGCCCGACCGAGCTGTGGTCTGACGCCTACCTTGACGAACTCATAGTCAGCGGCAAGTACATCTGCGTCCTCGATGACCCTGATGGCCTGTTCTGGATTCGCTCCACGGATGGTCTCGTTGTCGAGGCCGGACCCCACTACGGGTTCGCCTCTAACAGTAGCCTGACCCGCTACAAGGCGCTCTGGAAGTTCACCTGGGCGCTGGGCGCGAAACGCTGGCCGAAGTGGAAGACGCTCCGCGCCCTCATGGACGCGGCAAGTTGCTATGCCCCTGGTATCTACAGCACCGTGGCAGCGAACACTGGGATGGCCCAGGTGGGCACGCATCCGAGCGGCTGCCAGGTGCTTGAAGTAAGCCGCGCCACCTTCGAGGCGCGACTGAGGGCGGTCTAATGGCGACTCCTCCTATCCCGATGGAGCACGGCATCGTTGCTGGGGCCTCCTGTGGCGAGACCGGCTTCGCTGGTTTTGAGGGTCTCGGTGGTGCACAGGCGACCCTCCAAACCACAATCAAACAGACTGGGACGTATGCCTGGAAACTAGACTTCACAGTAAACGCTGCCAACGCCTATTTCATACCCATTGGATATGTCGCGCTTAACCCAGCGACATATCCAACAATCTTCCGTCCCTCCGGCCTCTACTTTGACTCCCTGCCATCGGCGAACACGGTGGTGATGCAGCACCTTACTATCCGACCGCCTGCCGACGACTGGTACTGGAACACCGACGGCACAATCACCTGGGTCCACACCTTCGCAGATGGCACGACAGAGACGGTTGGGACAACGGGTGTTCTGACGACCGGAGAATGGTACGATGTAGTCTCTTACTGCTGCAAGGACCAGCCTGCGGCTGGCTACTACACGATGGGGATGCTGGTCGATGGGGTCGAGGCTTTCCAGACCATCAGAACCTACGCCCTGCTGTGCGTGGGTTCCCCCGTGTGGGGCAGTACACTGGGCGCTGGTGTCTCCCGTGGCTTCACGATGTACGTGGACAACGCCGCCTGCACGTGGTCAGGCGAGTACCCCTGGAGCACCGCAATCCCCCAACTGCGCGGCCTGCTCCTGAACCCTGTCTCCGACCGCCTCAACGAGTGGACGGGCGACTATACGAAGTGGGATGACCTGCCTGGTACGCCGGACGATGCCACCACTATCTCTGAAATCAATGTCAGCACGAAGGCACACGTATCCTACCTGACGCGGGCGAGCGTCGCTGGGATGCCCAACGATGCCCTCATAGCGTCGGTCGGGCAGCACTTCCGGCACCATGTCGGCTCTGGCGGTGGCGACAAGTGGTCTGCCTTTATACGGCAGGAGGCGAATGCGGGGGCATCCAAGGAATACGAGGCGACCTCAAACCCAAGCAGCGAGTGGCTTAACGTACTACGCCGCTGGAATGATGACGCCGCAGGCAATCAGTTCACCTACGCCAACTTCGATGATGCCGACTTCTACTCGTTCGGGTTCGCCACCAGTGAGACGGCGGTGACCCACAACGTCGACTGGGAGATAACGGCCCTCGGCGTGGTGGTGTGGTACTGGAACAGCAGTTACGCGCTGGCGACGACGCCGAGCGTGCCTGGAACGGCCCTCGGCACCCTCCCGTCCGGCACCTTGGTAGCCGCCAGTTTTAGCCCCACCGAACGCAGGTTTGGTTCCGTTCCTAGTAACGAAGTGGTCAATCCAGCAGCCGGAGCCCGTCGCCTCGGAGCCGTGCCGAGCGACGAACTAGTACCGAACAGTTGGGTCTAACATGAGCAAGAGCAAAACAAAGCAAAACGCCGAACGTAAAGCTCGGCGTCAACCCCAAGAGGCCCCCAGGGGCAAAAAGAAGGTCAAGCGACCGGGGAGGTAGTTCCTCCTACCGTATGTGGGTGCCATCCACTCCACGGACATCCCCCACAAGGGCAACGTCCTGTTCCAGCATTCCCCACACGACGACAGATTGCAGAGAAGAAGGCCCACTCCGCGGTCGGTACGCCCCGGTTGGGGGCTGCCTTGACGCGGCGAAGTCTGCCGCCTGCCTGGAGCACGAGTAGACCCGCCTCCTCTGGGATCTCCTCTACAGACAGCAACCCCGCCGGTGCCACGTAGTAGAAGAACTGGCACAGTTCAAGGTAGCGACCGAGTTTGCCACTGTTGCTGAGGTCACGTCTGAAGTCCCCACGTGAGACCTTGACCTCGAACCCGGTGGGTTGCACACCCCCCATCGGATAGAGGCGTAGTGCCCAGGCGTCAAGGCGTTTCTGGACACTCCCCTTCTCTGTTTTCCTTCCGAAGAGATAGCCGTAGTCATAACCCGTGCCGGTTCGCAGTTCAGGGAAGAAGGCCCATTCGGGTGCCCGATACCGACGCCGTAGGGCGTCTAGGATGGTCTCCGCATCCACGTCTTACGCCACTCCTGGTTGTCTCTCTCCGGCCACGTCTTCCAACACCTTCAGAGTCTCCCCCACAGCCGTAATCAAGTAGGCCACAGCCACGATCCCGGTGACCATTCGGTTTACACGTAGCGGTAGGATGGGGCCCAGGAGTTTGTCCAGTGGGTAGGCGCCCTGACCGGTCAGGGCAAAGTGCCAGGACTCCGCTGCTTGGACAGAGTTGGTACACGCGGCGACGACCGCAGCTCCCAGTTCAATTCGAGCGTTCTTATCCGTTGACATACGGATCCCCGCCCAGGATGCTTTCCTCTATGTGGAGAGTTCCCCATGGGACGAGTGGTTCCACATTCACTTTGGTCCCCTTCATCGGGGTGATTCGCGCCCGATAGATGAGGCCACGTCCGAGAAGGACGCACCACAAGGCACACAGTTTTCGCATGTCAACTACCTCCCCGGCAGGATGAGGCCACTCGGCCTCCGCTTCTCAATGTCTTTCCCAAGGGCCAATGTGTCGTAGAGTTGAACTAGATCCACCAGTAGGGTGTCGTCCTTGCGTTGGATCATCAGTCCCAATCCCTGGGCGATACCGGCGGCAATGGCCATCCTCACCTCGTCCGGGAAGTGGTTGATGAAGTCAATGAGGAGACCTGCTGTCATCCTGCCGTCCTCCCAACCAAGGCCTCGCATAATGGCGCCTACGGTCGCCGGAAACAGTCCTGTGCGACTGTCTGCCACAGCACCGATCGCCTTGAACACCGTCTTATCGGGGGACCACACGTCCGCGGGAAGCGACAGGCTACCTACGAACTGGAACTTGGTGGACTTGTCTTTCATTCCGTCGCTCCTTGGAGGCGTACATAGGCGGCGAGGATCTGTCTGTTCTCATCAAACTCCTCCTGGAGCAACCGACTGGTTCTCCCGCCGCCCATGATGTCCAGGAGTTTACCAGGCAATCCGCCCTCAGTAAGGATAGGCGCAAGTCTATCTGTTTCCTCTTTTAGGTAGCGGTAATCCTCTTCAGAAAGAACCTGCGCAATCGCGGCAATTTCCGTTTCTGTCCACACCTTATTTCTCCCCGGTCACAGACTGAACGATGAACCGGATGGCCTCAGAACGGTTCTTGAACCCCATCTTCTTGGCTAGAGTGTCGAGGGCCCCCACCTCTTCCGGTGTCAGACGGGTGGCCACCGCTATGTCGAGACCGGCTCCGCCCCCAGGTGGGCGCCCGCGCCGTCGTCCAGAAGCCTCAGTATTTGGCGTAACATTTTCTTGACGTGTCATCGGCACCTCTAGTAGAAGAACTCCTTACCCAACGTCCGGCGTCGTAGGTCGCGCAAAAACTTGCCTGGGAGTTGCACCTTCTGGTTGCACTGGGGGCAGGCCACCAGGAATATCGTGTCCGTGTTAACCTTTTCCGGATCCACCTCCTCCCCCAACTGGATCACATCTGAGCCCGCGATGATCTCTGTCGGCTTCTTTTCGGCGACGATGCGCATGATTGCGTGGCATCGGTCACAGGGGAAGGCTTCGGGTCCGCCGACGAGTTCCCGCGCCTGATTTGGCGGCGTTTCGG